>Ga0310690_10007187_pt1 | contig 14417 bp, 13 predicted proteins | sample AusTroGonzalo_MG_2_FD_207661 | JGI IMG/M metagenome (GOLD analysis project Ga0310690, IMG submission 207661) | Bovine rumen microbial communities from tropical cattle in Woodstock, Queensland, Australia - Gonzalo_04 (v2) (version 2) | ecosystem: Host-associated > Mammals > Digestive system >...
TTTTTTGGTAAATGGTTATTCTTTCTTAAAATTTCTATTATCCAATGATTAATCGTATCTCTATGAGAAGTTATACTATTGTGAGTATATGTAGAAAATATTTGAGCATTTATTCTAACATCTCTTATGTGCTCAATCGTATTTTCTATGATAGCTTTTTCAACTGTATACACGTTTTGAAACTCAGGTAAAGCACTTCTAATAATATTCCTAGTTTTACAGCTCTCATGATCTTGAGGTACATTTCCTGTAGAAATGTCTGATCCATTCTTTCAGACAATAAACCCTTATCTGCCATTTACGTACGCCATTAAAGCAATGAGAGAGGCTGTTTGATGAGTTGTCCCTCAAATATTCTATATGAATCTAATTATATTAATATGATTCTTCTGAATATTTGCTATCATTTGAATAGTTATCAAACCATTAATTTCTAAATCTATTTCAAAATTTGATAATAAATTTGCAGAATCTGAATTAGGAGAGCACTAGAATAGTTTTTCAGTAGAAATTTATAGTGTAACTACTTTACGGTAGCTAAAGATAATCTAATACTGCTAAATATTAAGAGAAAAAGGAAAGAGCCGTTTAGCTCTTTTTCAAATAACGTATATATTTTATATCTAAATTCATTTTCCTCGTATTTCTTTCAATGATTTGTGTCTTTCTTTAAGTCATCGTATTGCGTCAATACCATGTTTATCAAATATTTTATCAATCTCAGTATTATTTTCTACATTAAGAATTTCATAAAAAATCTCATCTGAATCTTTAAGTTTAATATATAATGTTCTATTATTACCATATACCCTAAAAATAATTATAGGTAAGAAATATATAATAGGAGCAAGTAGCAAAAGTAATAACATATATTCAGAATCTATAACTTCGGAAATTAATCAGATAAACATGACTACAACCATAGATATACATGAATAACGAAGAGATACTCGTACAATATGAAAACCTAAGAATCAAAAAACTTTATACTTCATAAATCAGACAACATCAACATCAGAATAAGGTATATCTTTGTCTAAATAAGGTATTTTAAACGTATCTTTGGAAAATTGGATATATGATTTTTTTCTCATATTTAACTCTATGAAATAATTAATGGAGTTTAACAATGCTATTAGTCACATCAAGAATCGAACAAATTCATCTCACGTTCTCGTTCAAAACTCATATAAAGCATTATCAAGATAAACATATCACGTGAATAATAAAATAATTGCAATAACCAGAAAAAGATATCAGAAATAACTATATAATCGTGTTTTACTGTAAAAAATCTTAGGATATTTTATATTCTCTTCTACTTTATTAATAATCTTTTCATTTTTCTCTATTTTACTAACAACCTTTTTTTCCTCTGTTTCTATATTTCTTTCTTCCGCTTTATTAACATCCTTCAAATCCTCTCCTTCTTTTTTAACTTTAACATTAACTTTTTTTTGAGATAAATTATCTTTAATTTGATTTCAAATTCATTTCAAATTGTTAATCATTTTTATTCATATATTAACATCCAACATTTCTCCACAATATTGGCATTTTATAGCCTCATATTTTATTTCATTTTTACAAAAGGGACATTCTTTTGTCTCAAGATGTTTTACTTCTGGCTTTTCCTCAGGCAACATTTCCTTACAATACATACACTTAACAGCCTCATATTTTATTTCATTTTTGCAAAAAGGACATTCTTTTGTCTCAGGATGTTTTACTTCTAGCTTTTCCTCAGGCAACATTTCCTTGCAATACATACATTTAACAGCCTCTTTCTTAATTTCATTTTTACAGAAAGGACATTCTTTATATCATTTTTTCATTATAAAGATGATAATAGTATAAATATATTAATACTCATAACATTTTCATTTTTTATAATTTTGAACATCGAAGTAATTATAATCTCAAGTTCTTCTATATTTATATTCCCAAGACTCATCACATGGTCATCGATGAGCTGATCATCAATAATATTGCTGTTTTAAAATTCATCACTTAAATTGATTTTGGGATCAATCTGTTAATGAAACTCGAGGATAATAATAGTCAGGTTCGTAATTACTGTTAAATAAATATTCTTTTATAGTCTTATTCTTTTCATCGTATCATAATAATAAATAATTATATGTTCAACATGCTTGGTCTGCGTAGTTCATTAAGAAAAATTCTAATTTCTTTCAATCTCAATCAACATCTTTTAAATTAATAATTTTTGTACGTTCGAGTAATTCCTTATCTTTTTCTGAAATTGGTTCTTCTCAATCATAACTAAGATAATTCCCCAATTTTGTATTATACACAGGGTATGATAAAGCACTGTAATATACATCAATATAAGGATGTACTGAAGGTACCTCATAAAAATCATTTACAATAAATTCATCTCATTTTTTCTCATATGCTATAACATATCATTGTCATATAGCACTAGTAATTCATTCAACTTGACTAGGGCATGACCATTCATCACTATATTTATAAGTAATTTCTTCTGGTTCTAATCATCATTTAACAGATGTATCAACGAATAAGATTATTCATTCATTATCGTTTATCCGTTCATTATCTAGATAATATCTGGCTTGAATTGAACTTGCAAGATATTTATTTTCATTAATGTATTTAACTACAGAATCATCTAATTTATAGAAATCATCCCTTTTACATACTCCATTATCCTCTTTATATCAATTTTCACTATCACATATACAATTAAGCTCTTCATATAATATTTCTCATTCTCAACATTCATATTTTTTCTCCTTATTTAATCATAATATAAATGTTCACACTAATACTACTATAATAAGTAATAGATATATTCGATATTTACTAAAAATTTTTTTATAATTCAGGAATCAATTAAATGTTCAATTTGAAATAAAAGAGCATATCCTTTTTAAGAAATTAGTAATCAAAACATAAGCTAAAATTGATATAATAGCCCAGAAAATAACGTGGTAATAATTAAGAATTTCCACTCGATGATATCAATAACTTGAACTATCTGAAACACGAAGTGAAATTGAAGTTTCTTCAAATAATGAAAAAATAATTCAACCAAGTATTGGTAACGTAACTATGAAATATAAAACAAATAATAATCTTTTCCATTTTCATCATTTTTTCTCTATATTTTTCTCAGTTTTACCATTAAAATTTTTATCTCTTCAATCTAAAAATTCTTCACAAAATTGACACTTAATAGCTCATTCTTTAATTTCATTAGCACAGAAAGGACATTTAACGTATCATTTTTTCATGAAAAATTTGAAAATAATTAAAAAGACGACTGATACTACCGTAGTCGCCAAACTAATTCTTTTTACTAGGTATGGAACCGCATAACAAAGAAAACGATAATACCAATCGTCTTTGTTTACGATTCCAACGCAGAGGAAGTCCCTCCTAGTTTGAATTAATTTGGCTCTTAATTTATAAAATTCCTATAAAAAAACGCAAGAGAAAAAAATAAATTCTCACGTTAAAAAAGCCCCTCTTGAGAAAGAGGGGTTTGGGGAGATTTGCTATTTTTTATGCTTCTATATCTTCTTCATAATCTTCTTCAGCTTCATTACTCTCCTCTGGTTCTTCAGATTCTTCTTCCTTTGGATTAACTGGAACTGAAGGAATTACTCCTGGAATTGTGAATAAATTATCTTGCTCTTCTGGTCAGTTTTTCTTCTTATCTTCCTTATATTTTCTATTTTCATCTTTTTCTTCCCATGGACGATAAGCAATAGCTATCGCTTTATCAGAAATCTTAACTAATGGAGTTTCAGGTTCTGCTAAGTGGATATTATTTGAATGTAATGTTTCCATGCTTCCATCATCAAAGCGAAGTCTAACAGCTCATTCAATGATAGATAATCATCCCTCTAACTCATCATTACCAGTCATAACTACTTGTCATTTTCTAGCTCTCTTCCACAGCTTCAAATCATCTAATGAAAGGAGTTTAGCATTCTTGCTTGAATGGATAAGAATGAATGGTTCATCTTTATACAAGAACATATTAGCTACAGTATCTCATTCTTGAAGTTCAATAGCTTTTACTCATCATGCAGTCTTTCACATAGGTCTAAGGTCTGCAGTATTGAATAATAACATCCATCCTTGTTTTGTAATTATTCATAAGTTATCACTATCATTTACTGCTTCAACTTTCAGAATTTTTTCTCCTTGTCATAAGTTCATAATGACAGTTGGGAATTTCTTGAATGAAAGTACTAATTCTTTCTTAATCTTTTTGATATTATTCTGATTAGTTAAGAATGTTAAATATTCATAATTATAGTGTAATGTCTTTGCAAATACTACCTTTCATTTCAAATTGAAATGATTTTTCAAATTCACAGCTGGTTTTGCCATAGTCTGAGAACCGAAATCTTTCAATCTCTGGACTACTAATTCTCCTAAATCAGTAATAACAATAATTCTATCCTGATTATGAGTATAGATTAAATCAATAGTTTCTTCAGGTATAGTCTGAATTCTAGATTGATATAATACTCTCATAGAATAATCAGCTCCAATCCAGCAAATCACATCCTCTTTAACTTTATCAGCAGCAGCTTGGATAGCTTTTATACTTCATGAAAGATTTAATAATGATGTATCATCTGATACATCTGTCTTTCTTTCATCTCCATATTTCTGTTTCATGTAATCAAATTCTGATTGAACCACTTCATCCAATTTGAATGGATTATTAAGTATTTCTGTTAATTCAGCGATTTGAGCTTGTTTATCTGCAATTTCATCCATAATCTTCTGAATCTCTAATCATACCAACGATTGTAACCTCATCTGAAGAATATATTCAGCCTGCTCTTCAGAGAACTCAAAATTATTCATCAAGTTTTCTTTAGCTTCTTTCTTGTCAGCTGAATGACGGATTGTAGCAATAACATCATCAATAATATCTATAGCTCTTTTCAATCATTCCAAAATATGAAGTCTGTCTTTAGCTTTCTGTAATTGATAAGCAGAACGACGACGAACTACATCACGACGGAATGTTACAAATTCCATCAATAATTCTTTAATATTTAACAATCTTGGCTGAGTTCATCCATCAACCAATGATACGTTATTTATATTAAAGTTAGTTTGTAATTCAGTAAATTTATAAAGCTGAACTAATACAGCATCAGGATTAACTCCTTTACGTAAATATAATACTATTCTATTCTTATTCTTATTACTCTCATCTCTAATATCTGAAATTCAATCAATCTTCTTATCTACAACCAACTCTCCTATCTTTGATACAAGAGCAGATTTATTTACAAGATATGGAATTTCATCTATAACTATAACATGACTATCTTCATATACTTCGGTATGCGTCTTTCCACGTACAACGATAGGTCCTTTTCATCTTCTATAAACTTCTTTAATATTTTCTCTATCAAAAATTGTTCATCATGTTGGGAAATCAGGTCATTGAATAATCTCCATAATTTCATCAACGCTAACTTCATATTCCACCTCCTTCTCTACTTCCATTCAGTTTTCATCGATTACTTTTGCCATCATTTTCTTTCACTCCTTTTGAAGCAACAAATGACAAGCATCCAATACTTCATTCAAATTATGTGGAGCCATATTTGTCGCCATACCTACAGCGATACCCATAGTTCCATTACATAATTGATTAGGGAACTTCGTAGGGAGCATAACTGGTTCTTTCAATGTACCATCAAAGTTTAATCTCCAATCTACTGTATCTTGCTCAATATCATCCATCATCTCCTCAGCTAACTTTGTAAGTCTAGCCTCAGTATACCTCATGGCGGCTGCTCCGTCTCAATCGATTGATCAGAAGTTTCCCTGTCCATCTACTAATGGATATCTCATTGACCAAGTCTGAGCCAAACGAACCATTGCATCATAGATTGAAGCATCTCCGTGTGGATGGTATTTTCACATTACCTCTCAGACAATTCTTGCTGATTTCTTATGTTTCTGATTAAAAACATTATTCATCTGATACATTCAGAAAAGTATTCTCCTAATTACTGGTTTGAGTCAGTCTCTAGTATCAGGTAAAGCACGAGAAATAATAACTGACATTGAATAGTCTATATAAGACTGTGTAATCTCAGTTTCAATAGGATGCTCAACTTCAGGTTGATGATGTGTTTGAGCATTTATAAATGCTTCATCTTTATCGCTCATAAAATTTTTGATAAGAATAAAAAAATCAGAATTTTCACTACATATTTTATAGAAAATTCATTAAAAAATTCAAGCCATCAGCTATTGACATATAAAAAAGTGATTTATAATATAAAAATTTAAATCAAAATTTTTATAAAAATTGATAAATCTAGCATTATTCCATATATAATATCTCAAGAATTAAGAAAAAATTTTTTTTGGAATAATCCTTGACTTTTTACTATCATTAAATATTAACGCTATATGTGTATTAAATTTTAGCCACATGAAAAAACGAAAACAAAAAAAAGAAGAATCTTATAGAAAAAGATTCTTCGGGAAGGACAACCTTCTTCTTCGAAGTGCCAGCAGAATCATCAAGGGACTGGAAGGAACCAATGAAGAAAGATTGGGACAGTTCGAGATGATTGAGCAAACCCCTCAATTCAGGGAGGAATATCCTGATGAACTCAAAAGAAAGGATATTTCATTCCTTGTAAAAGTCCAACTCGGCAAGTACTAGCACATTCAACGTATAACCCTCTCCACCTGAATACTTGTGGAGAGTTTTTTTAAAAAATGTTCTCATTTATTTGAATGAGGTTTAGTCATATAGCCAATAGAACCGCACTTATATTATATCTTCCTAGATTCTTCGTCGTAAACTCCTCAGAATGACGATAGAAAATGGTAAAAGTCCCCTATCCATTACTTAGATAATTTTTAAATAGAAGGAATAGGAAAATGCTCACAAAACTCAACTACCTGAGCATGAATAACTTCTAATTTCTTTTCATCATCTCTATTTTGTATTGCCTCATGTATAAATCTAGCAATATGTTTCGTATCATCTCCTTTCACTCCCCTTGTAGTCATAGCCTGCATACCGATTCTTAATCCAGATGGCTTAAATGGAGGGTTAGGATCATCAGGAATGGTAGATTTAGACGTAGAAATTCAAACTTTATCCAAAATTTTTTCAACATCTGCTCAATTGAATGATTCACCAGAAAAATCCATCACTATCATATGGTTATCTGTTCCTCATGTTACGAGTTTATATCAATATTTTAGCATTTCTTCAGCCAATACTTTAGCATTAACCAATGTCTGATGAGCATAATCTTTAAATTCCTGAGTCTGAGCCTCTCATAATGCTACAGCAATTCACGCTATAGTATTCATATGAGGTCAACCTTGCATTCATGGAAATACTGCTCTATCGATTCTAGTAGGTAAATTCTCAATAGTCTCTTCAGGCTTTTTCAATGGATTAGAAACTACTCATTTTGAAAGAATCAACGCTCAACGAGGTCAACGTAATGATTTATGAGTAGTAGTCATCATCGCATGGAATCCATAATCAAACGGATTTTTCAGCTCTCATGCAGCAATAAATCCTCAAATGTGAGATAAATCTGCATAAAGAATCGCTCAGACTTTTCTTCAGATTTCTGCAAATTTTGTATAATCAAGCTCTCTCGGATATGCAGAAAATCATGCTAATATAACTTTAGGCTTATATTCTTTTGCCAAATTTTCTAATTGTTCAAAATCTATACTTCAATCGTTATTTGTCTTATAACGCTGAAAGTTGAAAACTTTAGAAAAAAATGTAACTGGCGCTCAATGAGTGAGATGCCCTCCATGAGATAAATCCATTCATAGAATCGTATCTCAAGGTTCCATTACAGCTGTATAAAAACACAAATTTGCAGCAGCTCATGAAAGAGCCTGGACATTTGCATGATCAGATTTAAATAAACTCTTAGCTCTATCAATAGCGAGCTGTTCTATTTTGTCTGTATTTTCCTGTCATCAATAATAACGTTTTCATGGAAATCATTCAGCATATTTATTCGCAAAAACAGATGCCTGAGCTTCTAGAACTTGCTTTGATTGATAGTTTTCACTAGCAATGAGTTCCATTCAGGTTGCCTGTCTTTTTTCTTCTGCAAATATTGCTTGTTGAACTAATTCATCTGATATCATCTACGAGTTTAAATATATAAATTACTTTTTAAATGGATATTTTAGATTTACCATATTATTATCAAGCTGTCACATCCTCTCCAGTTCATTCAAAATCTGATTGTGATTTTTGTTGGGATAATATTTATTTACACTATTATAATACTCTCCTACAGTCATTTCTCATCCTACATTGGAAGCCACTCTCTTCACAATCGATCAGAAATAATCAAATACTATATCTTTATACTGTTTAGATGCAAGATTCAAAACTGTTGAATCTAAATTGTCTAATGTTTTTTGTAATTCATTATTTCACCCAAAGACAAGGAATATTGCGATATCTCTAATAACTCTTGGCATTCAGTCAAATAAAGTATTAGCTAGTTTTTTAATCATACTAGCAAACTCTTGTTTATTATCAATTATAAATAATATTCCTCCATTAGCATTCTTTTTCAAAATAGGATGGGCTGATAGATAATCTTTGAGAAGTGATTTAACTTTTTCTCTAGCTTCTCATTTTAATGAATATAATTTCACCTCTTCGTCAAAATAACTCAATGCTGCATCTATAATAGTCTTTTCATCAATCGCTAAAAGAGATTCAGATTCTTTAGCTCAATGTAATATTATTTCATTATAGTTATCTTCATTTAAACTGTAAATTAGCTGCGCCTTCATATCGTCTCATAATCATCCAAAATTTACTTTTGATGTAGAATTAGCAGCCTTTAAATCTGAAAGTGGCGTCATAGCTAATGCTACTCAAATTATAGATGCTCAAATTTCATTTCTCATGTAAAACGCCCCAATTTTTGGTTAAATATAATTAATAACATAATAAAAATATCATAAAAGTCAAAACTTCTTAAAAAACGAATAAAAATATAATTTTAAACTTTACAGTTATGAACTATATTTTCGTAGAAATGTAGTCAATAAAACAAGAATATTAAATTTTGTGCCCAAAAATTTGCAAAAAAAAATTTTTTGTATAGAATTATAGCATAAATGTTACAGAGAAATTTTAGAAAACTCTGAACATAATATTTATTCTTTTATTATTTATACACATGAAAATGAAAAAACTATTAGTAGGAGCATTCCTAGGAATGTTCGCAGTAGCAGGAGTAGCTGTTTTACCTAATTATGCTAGTGCTAGCGATGGAAGTAGTTGGGCCAATCCCCAAGCCGACACAAATTTGGTTTGAGATGGTAATCAGAAACTAGAATGATCAGCTTTATTGGATACTGTAAAAAATGCTATCAACTGGATTCTATGAATCCTTGCAACAGTTGCTTTGGTGATCTGTCTTTACGGATGATTCAAGATGATTACATCTGGTGGTGACGAAAAGAAATATGAAGAATGACTTAAGGTATTAAAGAATGCAGCAATTTGATTGGCTATCGTTGGATTATCTTGGATAATTGTGAGTGTAATATTCTGGTTTGTAGGTACTCTATCTGGTGACAAACAAACAAAATGAACTAGTGTTTCAGGAACAGACAGTAAAGGTGCTATAACATCAACAGTTAATGAATAATAATTAGATTATAAATAACAATAACCAAAAAAATGAAAGCTATTATTAAACTAACAAGATACATACAATATATTGTTTTGTTATCATCATGAATTGTTGTATTATGAACATTTACACTTCCATCTATGCAAGTAAGTGCCCAAAATGAGGATTGTAATCAATTTTGAGGTACATGTGGTATAGAAGATATAAAAACACTTCATACTGATAAATGACCTAGTTCTCAATTACTAGACACCGTTAAGAATGCTATCAATTGGATTCTATGAATCTTGGCTACCGTAGCCTTATGTATATGCATGTTCGGAGGTTTCAAGATGCTTACATCTGGAGCAGATGGTAAATGATATAAAGATGGTTGGACAATTCTTAAAAATGCAGCAATCTGACTAGCAATAATTTTGTTAGCATGGATGATTGTTAGTGTAGTGTTTTGGTTTGTCGGTACATTATCAAGCTGAAACCAAACAAAATGAGCAAGTTAAAAATGAAAAAACATTTCATGTGTTTATATACATGATGCATCATAGAAGAGATCAAGTCGAAAGACTTGATCTTTTTTTAACTGTGTTGTATTTTCCAAAAAAATCTGTATAAATTGTTTGGTTTTATTTCCTTCCACATCCAAATGGCCCAACAAAATACAGCACTTGTCCTTATTGGACTTCAGGAATTATGGAGAGATAAAAAATCTGATTACTATTTACGCAATATGGACTGAGTAATAGATAGAGCTATCTATCTAATTCAGTATGCTAGAGAAATGAATTACAAAATCATTTTCATCAGACACACCGAGAAAGAATGACCATTCTCTGACAAAGATCCAATGTCTCAAATCATTGAAGACCTTTGTCCACAGCCAGAAGATGTAATCATTACCAAGACTAAAATTTCTTGTTTCTATAAAACGAGGCTGGAGCAGGAACTAGAATGAATTAAAAATATTGTATTTGCTTGAATTCCCACAAATCTATGTGTGAGAATGTTCGCAGAAGAAGCCTACGATAGAGAATTTAATCTTGCTCTGATTGAAGATATTTGTCAAACTTACAATGAAAAATTACAGGATTTTACACTGGATGACTTGAATGAGTCTAGACCGGATTTGGATATTGTAAGATTAGAAAAATTTCTGTGATAAATTGCAAAAAAATCTGATTTTAATTAAGTTATTGTTAATAAAATGCAGTGAGCAAAACTTGTTAGTGAACTAATTCAAAATCATGAACCTGAACGTATTTTGGATCTTAAAGCTAGAAAATGATATTTCAGCATTTTAGCTGCTAGCTATGGTGCGAGAGTTGATGTATTAGATGATGTAGATAATGCTGAATATCCAGATTATCTTAAAGACCATCCAAATATTACGTATTATAAGTGAAAGGTAGAAGACTTTGAATTTAAAGAGAAATATGACCTTATTATTGCAAAACATGTTGTAATGTATCTACCAAAAGAATATGTATTGTGAACGCTGATGACTAACATATATACTCATTTAAACAGAAATTGACTATGTTTCATCACATATCATTTGCCAGATTCTTATACAATGACAAATAACGAATGATTATATCAATACTGCTTAGATGATTTTAAAGGTTTAAATTGAAAATTTGTAGTAAAAGATTTTGGAAATTATACCAATCCCGTTTCATGAGAAATAAATAAAGAACATCATGTAGAATATGTCGTTCTAGCTAGACAATAATTTATAATCAATACGATAAAATAATGCTAATCGATATAGTAGATCAGTACGATTCTGAAAAGAAGCAATATCTCAAAGACTTGCGAACACAAGTAATTTTGCAATTATCTACACAGCAAGACCACAAAAAAATCGTAGCATTTTTATCAAAGGCATGAATTATAAATATTGAAGATAATGAAAAAAAAGTATATATTTGATTTTCAAATGATTTCGTTTTAGCACAAGCCAAAAAAATCTTTAATAAAAGCCTGAAAGAATCGATTCAAACCGTTTATAATCCACAATACACAGTGGAATATATTATCTATCCTCCATTTTCCACTGGAAGCGATTTACTCATAAATTTATGAGATTTATTAAACATAAAAGTAACAGAAAAAAAGAAATCTGAACCTATATCAAAATCATTAAAAGATGAATTATACGACTATTTCTGAATCCTATTTGATCCATCATTCAGATTTGATAATTTTGTAGCATGAGCAAATAATCAATTTGCTTTTTCTGCCGCAAAAGCAGTTGCAGAAAATCCATGAAACGCATACAATCCCCTATTCATTTACTGAAATGTTTGATTAGGGAAAACTCACTTAATGCAAGCTATCTGAAATGAAATCATTCAAAATAATCCAGACAAAGTAATAATCTATTTGCCAGCAACAAAACTCGTCGACGAAATAGTTGGTGCTTTGCAACACAATAAAATGTCTACACTTATGAGAAAATTTGATGATGTAGATGCTTTATTGGTTGATGATATCCAGTTTTTAGCAGACAAGGACAAAACTCAGGAGATTTTCCATAATATTTTCAATGATTTTCAATCAAAGAAAAAACAGATTATCATTTCTTCTGACCGCCCTCCAAAGGAACTATTACACATCGAACCAAGATTAAAAACCAGATTTGCCTTGGGATTAGTAGCAGATATTCATGCTCCAGATTACGAAACTAGAATTGCTATTCTCAAATCAAAACTAGAAATCAAACAAGAATCTATCGAACCAGAATTATTAGCTATTATCGCCGAACATATTACTTCAAATGTTCGTGAACTCGAATGAGCATTAAATATTTTATTAACTAGAAAGAAACTTAGCTGAAATGAAATAACTGAAGATGATGTTTATGCATGTCTTCAAACGCTAGGATATTCTACACAACATCACATGTCTACATTCGATGCAGTTAACCAGAACTGAAAATCTCAGAAAAACTTCGATACAATAGTTGAGATGGTTGCAAACTACTATTCCATTTCAGTTGCCGAATTAAAATCCGATTCTAGAAAAAAAGAGATTACTACAGCTAGACAAATTTTAATGCTAATTGCAAAGAAACATTTCAGACGAACATTAGAAAAAATCTGAATGTATTTCGGATGAAAGAATCACGCCACAGCAATCTATGCAATCTCAAATATAGAAAAAAAGCTGAAATCCGATGCGGATATTCAGCAAGACTACAAAATTTTTACAGACTGGGTTCAACAATAAAACATATTATCATTCATTTTTCACTGGTGCATCACTGTTGTTTTGGATTAACTTCCAAAACTCTCATTGAGTAGAACTATTTCCATCTACATTTCATTTATGATTTCCTAATCCAGATTTTTTAATCTCTTCAGAAAACTGAATTATATGTGCTTGCATCTGATCTCACTGAAATGTTACAATACCTTTTTCTTGATCCACTCTATCATCAGAATAACAAGCAATCCATACTGGATATTTAGCAAACTTTGGATCTTTGTAAAAATAATCATGATATGTCGAAGCATTAGCATAGATTCAAGGAATAACTCATGTTTTACTTTCAAACGATCTTAACCACTTTAAAACTGCCTCTTTATATTTCTTTCATTGAGTTGAACTAGCCAAAACCGTTTTTTCCTTTCCAGAAAATTCAAAATCCAGCATCGGTGTAATATCTATTAATCCATCTCAATCCTGATTAATAACATTATAAATCTGAATGAAATCATTTACTTGGTCTTCTATTCATTTATCTGTAATTCCTTCCGCACTTTTATCAAAATAAGCATAACTTCCAACTGCAACATGTTTATCAACATTATATCTATGTTGCTTCAATTTTTCATAATGCTCTCTAGCTTTTGGATCCTCTCATTTCTCCTTTCTTCACTGAATATAAACAAATTTTGGTCTTCTTTTGTCTGGATTTTTACTATTATCCAAGGATTCAGCCCACTCTCTAAACATTTCTACATTATGTTCATTAAAACGAGACACATCTACTCAGAATACCTTTGGATCATCTCATAAAAAATTATTATCTATTTGTTCTCATTTATTTTCTTTATGAAAAAATTTTTGGAAATCTATTTGTTGTCATCAAATAATCAATCATCAAGCTATACCGAGCGAATACAATGTTCTCAACATTTTATCTGAAATATATCAAACAAACTTTCATGGTTTTTTCTTTTTAATGTTTTTTCAAATAGCTTTATCTCATTCCGCTGCTGCATCTCGTCAAAATACAAAAACACTCCACAATGCTTTAGCTGTGGATTTTACAACCAAATATGTTGATTTTAAGATATCTTTTCCTGCATCAAAAACATTTCATGCCGACTCCTTTAATGTACGTTGAGACTCTTTTGCCATAGCAACAAGATAAGAAATAAACAATTATATTATACACACAAACTCTGAAAAAATCAAATTTTTAATAAGTTTTTTATCAAAAAAACTGGATACCTATAAAGGCATCCAGTAAAATAATTTTTTCAAAGATATACTACATATTCTTAATTATTTTCTTTACCACTCCGACAACTTTAGTCTCGTCATAAGGATCAATTTCAACATTATCAAAGAACCTATTCACAGACTGTAAGAAAACTCATTCATCAGTTTTGATAATTTTTTTGAGTTTAGGAAGCTGATTATGCACTACAAATACATAATCATTTGGATCATAACTCTCCTGCTGATGAATTAAAACTAAATCTCAATCCTGAATCTTTGGCT
>Ga0310690_10007188_pt1 | contig 14417 bp, 7 predicted proteins | sample AusTroGonzalo_MG_2_FD_207661 | JGI IMG/M metagenome (GOLD analysis project Ga0310690, IMG submission 207661) | Bovine rumen microbial communities from tropical cattle in Woodstock, Queensland, Australia - Gonzalo_04 (v2) (version 2) | ecosystem: Host-associated > Mammals > Digestive system >...
ATAGTGCTCTTGGTTCCAGTCGACGCGTACATCAATCACTGAATAGGGATGGTAGTCGCAGACGTTCCCGTTGATGTCAGTATAACTGCCCATACGGTCTTGCCAACGGTAGTTGACAGTAAGGTCGATCGTCGTGCATAGATGCCATCGCAGCGATACCGTCAGTTTATGGCGCAGATATTCCAGGGCATATTGCGACTGGATGTTCGGCTGCTCATCCTTCTGCTGATTCATGTAGCAGTAGGATAATTGACAATTGACGGTTGATAATTGATAATTAGAAGATACTTCGAAGCCTGTCGTGTTGATCTTCGTGTGGTTCACACTCTGCCAAACTGCATCGGGGTCGGTAGTATCCATCATCCAGTCAATCATATTCCTTCCGTGATGGTGGAAGATGCTCGCCCGTACTGTAACGATAGGGGAGAAGTATTTGATACCGCCCTCTATGGCATGCAACTCTTCGGGCTTCAGGTATTTGTCTGCCTTGTGTCCTCCTACACTATAATACAGTTCGGTGAACGATGGCATACGCAGGGAAGAGTTATAACTGGCATAGACTTTCCAGTTGTCGCTAATGCGATAACTGGCATCAATGCCAGGGTAGAGTGTGAAAGGCATCTCGTTCCACGTGTTCTTGACAGCAATGAAACCAGCAGAGAGTGTGAAGCGCTTCAACAGGATGTTTTGTTCCAGATGGAAACTGAGGTTTGTGCGATTGAGTCCTACCTTATAATGACTGAACGGCTCGTTGAGTGGTTCTCCAAGGTTGGTGCTGACGATATCCTCATTACGAAACTCGGCTCCGAAGGCTGTACGTCCTAATAACCAGTCGAACCAACTGTTCAGGTTGATGCCGAAGACATCCGAACGGTGATAGTTGAATGGTACTTTCTCTTCCGAACCGCGAATCAGTTCGAAGCGGTCATAACTGCGATTCCAGTAGATAGCAGGTTTGAAGTGCAGTTTTCCAGTAGTTATTTCCCCTTGAAGAGCCGTATAGAGTTTGGTAGTGCGCTCGTATTGCTCGTCGAACTTCGCACTATAAAAAGTGTTCGAGCCAAAGCCCTTCGTGCTGAGTCCTGCGTACCAATGAATGGTGATTGGTGAAATGTGAATGTTGACAGGAGAATAGCTGCCTTGGTAGAAGGCTTTGAAACCCTCGTAGTCAGCATTCAAGTTGCCAGCCTTCGAACGACTGTATCCGTCGGAACGAGCATAACTAGTTGAAAGTTGAGAGTTGAGAGTTGAAAGTTGATAATTAATGTTACCGTCTGCTGACAGATAACCGAAGGAACCGCCTTCTACTCTTCCTTCTAACTTTATCCTTCTTCCTTCTTCCTTCAGCGCTCTTCCTTCCCTCGTCACAATATTAATTGCCCCCACTAACGAGGAAGTACCGTAAATGCGACCTGCAGGACCTTCGAGTACTTCGATGCGCTCGATATCGCTGATGTCGCAAGGAAAGTCGAAGGTGTTATGCCCCGTCTGTGGGTCACAGATATTGATACCGTTGAGCAAAATAGTGATTTGCTCTTGGGTACCACCTCGGATACTGACATCCGTCTGGGCACCAATCGGTCCACGCTGACGGACATCAACGCCTACGGCTAACTTCAATAGATCGTTAATACTTTGTACTGGCGCCGCCTGAATCTCGTCGCGGCTCAGTACAGTGACCATTCTCGCTGCTTGCCCTAATGCAAGCGGTGCGCGTGACCCCGTTACTTCCACATCTTCGAGGGTCGCTTCTTTGTCGGTTTGGTCGTCAGGGGTGTTGATGGTAGAACCGCCAACCACGGAGAATGAATCGGTCGTGGTGACGGCTGCTGCGTGCAGTGTTGATACGCTCAGCACACCGATGGTGACCACCCGTCCCAAACAGGCAAAGAGGGCATATCTCTTCCGAGAGAACTGACGGAAGCGGAGTGCCTTGCGCTGGTTGAAAATAGGTTTGTACATGATGATAAATAATGAAAAACGGTGCAAAGGTAAGAAATTATTCTGAAAAATGATTATCTTTGCAGGCGATAGAGAAAGAAGATTATGAATTGGAAAGAGAAATACAAGTATTTTCGGAAGTGGCAGGAGACACCTTATCAGGTAGCCCCGATGACAACGGAGGAACATGAATGTACCACTTGTCACACCCAGTTTCAAGGGAATTACTGTCCACGTTGCGGTCAGTCGGCACGAATCGGTCGTTATTCCTTCAAGACGGCATTCCTCCTTTTCCTCGATGTTTGGGGGATGGGTAATAGAGGTATGTTCCGTACGTTGCGTGACCTTCTTCTACGCCCAGGCTATATGATACGTGACTATCTGAGTGGTATGCAGATGGCTTACTTCCCCCCATTCAAGATGCTGTTCCTCTTGACGGCATTGAGTCTCATCGTTGCACACGGAGTGAATATCAAGGGAAAGACGATGGAGGACCAACAGCAGGAGATATTGTCCTCTGTACATCAAACTCAAGGCGAAAGGGCGGATGTGGTGAACGGGCTGGCTAACAACTATGTCAATTGGATTTTTGAGATACAAGAGCGTTTTCCGAACAGTTTCACCTTGTTGACGGTATTGTTACTAACGAGTTTCTATTATATCTTCTTCCGAAAGGCGAAGACCGTCGACCATCTGCGCTTCTCGGAATTTCTGATAGCGATGATTTATGTCGTCAATATGCTGACCATTTATGAGACAGTATTCACGTTCTTCGGTGCGAGTACAACGGTGATTACATGTCTGTCGGTACTGACAGTGATACCGTTGAAACAGTTATCGGGATTCAGTTGGTTGCGCACCATCTTGAGTATGGTGGCAGCCTTCATCCTATTGTGGCTCGTTATTTTCGTTGTCGGCTCGCTGACGGTAGGTGTATTGTATGCCACAGGCATCCTACCCAAATAAGGCACGAAGCGCCTCTTCCACTTTACGTACAGGCACCAGTTCGATGTTGAACTTCTTACGGTTCAGCCCCGAGAGGTTGTATTTCGGAATGATGATATGTTGAAAGCCTAATTTCTCTGCTTCTGAGATACGTTGCTCGATACGGGAAACGGGACGTACCTCACCGCTTAGTCCTACCTCACCTGCCATGCACCAACCTTCCTCAATGGGCGTATCAACATTCGACGAGAGGACAGCAGCGATGACACTGAGGTCCATCGCCATATCCGTGACACGCAGACCACCGGCGATATTCAGGAACACGTCCTTTTGCATCAGTTTGAAACCCACGCGTTTCTCTAATACTGCCAACAGCATGTTCAGACGGCGCTGGTCGAAACCAGTAGCCGAGCGTTGTGGTGTACCATAGGCAGCACTGCTGACCAATGCCTGTGTCTCTAAGAGGAACGGACGGACACCCTCGATAGCACTGCTGATAGCGACGCCACTAAGACCTTCATGGTCTTGTGTCAGCAACAGTTCCGAAGGATTGCTCACCTGTCGCAGTCCAGTCTGCTGCATCTCGTAGATTCCCAGTTCCGACGTAGAACCGAAGCGGTTCTTGATGGAACGTAGGATACGATACATATAATGTTGGTCGCCTTCAAACTGGATAACGGTATCTACGATATGTTCCAGTATCTTCGGACCTGCCAGCGTTCCTTCCTTTGTGATATGACCAATCAGAATGACTGGGACGCCACTGGTCTTGGCAAAACGGAGTAGGGCAGAGGCACATTCGCGTACTTGCGCGATACTTCCTGCCGAACTCTCTACGTCCTCTGTCGAGATGGTCTGGATAGAGTCTACCACTACGAGATCAGGTTGTACCTCTTTAATATGTTCGAAGATGGTTTCGAGAGAGTTTTCACAAAGGATCATGAAATTATCTTGGCTATTAGCTATTGGCTTTTTGCCACTGGCAATCAATCTCTCTGCGCGCATTTTCAGTTGATGGGCACTCTCTTCACCGCTGACATACAGCACTTTCTTTTCTGGAAGGTTGAGCATCGTCTGAAGCGAGAGGGTTGACTTGCCAATACCGGGTTCACCACCTAGAAGCACGATGCTGCCAGACACCAGTCCGCCACCCAACACACGGTTCAGTTCCTCGTCGTGCATATCGATACGCGGGTCATCGTGGGCTGAGATGTCTTTCAGTCGTAGTACCTTATTGTTCCTCAACTGATGTCCTGCCGAAGCAGCCGCAGATGTAGCAGCCTGCTGCCGTGTGTCGGCTACCTTTATTTCCTTAAACGTGTTCCACTGTCCGCAAGCGGGGCATTTGCCAATCCACTTTGCCGACTCCTGTCCGCAGTTGGAACAAACATACATTGTCTTGTCTTTTGCCATAATGTTGCAAAAATACGAAAATATTTGCACTTCTGCAAGATTTTCAGTATTTTTGCATCCGCAATGAAGAAGATAGTTTTTGCAATAATAGGATTGATGCTCCTTGTGGCGTGTGGACAGTCGTATGAGGAGACGAAACGACAGAACCGGCAACAGCGACGAGAAGCGATGCGAAAAGACTCGGCAGCACTCAAGGTGGCTGTGATGCCTACACTGGATTGTCTACCAATGTACGTGGCTGAGTATCACCAATTGTTCGACACACTGAACGGTGGGGTGCGCCTGAAACACTTCATGGCGCAGATAGACTGTGATACAGCGATGGAACGCAATCGTGTGGAGGGAACGGTGACCGATCTGGTCAGGGCGTTGCGGATGACAAAGCGAGGTATGCCATTGCGCTATGTGGCTGCGACGAATACCTATTGGCAACTGATTACCAACCGCCATTCACGTGTGCATCAATTGAAACAGTTGGACGACAAGATGATTGCGATGGCACGTTTCTCGGTGACGGACATGTTGAGCGACCTCATTGTGGACTCGCTGAAACTGAGGGAGGAACATGTATTCCGTGTACAGATTAACGACCTGAGTGTCCGTATGCAGATGTTACAGAACAACGAGATGGATGCACTCTTCTTCCCAGAGCCTTGGGCAACAAAAGCACGGATGGGGAAGAACATCGTGGTATTTGATACCAGAAAACCCGATATGCAGATGGGCGTGATTGCCTTCCGTGACAAAGAGATGCGTCGACCGGAACGCCACAAGCAGTTAGAACTCTTCGTGAAGGCATATAATGCAGCATGTGATTCCATCAATAAATATGGTTTCGGACGCTATCGCGACCTGATTGTGAAGAACTGTGGTGTGGAGGCTACAGTGGTCGATTCACTCCCGAAGGATATCAAATATCAGCACGCGATTGGTCCCAGACAGAAGGATATCGAGCGTGCCCAGAACTGGCTTAGTAAGAAATAAACAGGATGACAGGAACACAAATGCAGTTGGATAGGGTGGCAGTAGCGTTGCATACGGGTAACGCTGGACTTGCCATCACCGAGATGGAAACCTATCTCGCTGCCTATCCGCAACAGCAGACCTTGGAACGATTGAATGGTATCAAGGCAGAATACGAATTGATGGTGGACTACTGGCGGCGTGGCGTGCCAGACCCGCAGATGGACCAACTCTATCAACATATCTTGCAGCGTGTATATGTACTCTATGCGAACGTGGCAGCATTCAGTCGCATGCAGTCTTTTCCTACGCTGGCAGGTATCTACAGCAGGGCACGGCAGGATCATCACGACAGGTCGTTGTCGGAAATCCGTCAGGAGATGGAAGACTTTGTTAGCAATGTAGCCATGCTGGAACTGGAACCTGAACAGCAACGTCAGGAGAAAAGTGAGACACTCTATAAGGACCATCAGACACAGATGAGCAGTCTTTTCTCATATGTCCTGACTTCCCGTATGTGGACGGATGGAGTGGGGAATGATTTCGAGGAGATACTGATATCACCGACCATTGACAGTATAGACCAGCAGTTGTTGGTCGCTGCTATCACACTGTCATTACTGAACCAATATGATATCGTGAAGTTCCGTGTACTGGTGAACGTCTATTGCCGTGCACAGGAAGAGACTGTACGCCAGCGTGCGCTGGTGGGTTGGGTATTAGCACTCAAGGAAGAGGTGCGACAGATCTATCCCGAACAGGAACAGATAGTGTTGTCACTTCTCTCGTCGGAGAAGGTATGTGAGGAACTCACAGAGTTGCAGATGCAACTGATATTCTGCGTGAATGCGGAGCGTGACACTCATACCATCCAACAGGAAATCATGCCTGATCTGCTGAAGAACAATTCCTTTAAGATAGGACCTTTCAGTATTGAAGAAAAGGAGGATGACCCGATGGAGGATATCCTGCATCCAGAGGCTTCCGAAGAGCGTATGGAGAAAATGGAGGCTACCTTTGGTCGTATGATGGACATGCAGAAGCAGGGGTCGGACATTTATTTTGGTGGTTTCTCGCAGATGAAGCGTTTCCCCTTCTTCTATGATATCAGTAACTGGCTGGTACCGTTCTATATGCAACATCCGGATATCGCCCATTTCGTCCGTAGGATGGATGGCAACAAGTTTGTGGAGAAGATGATGAACACAGGTCCTTTCTGCAATAGCGACAAGTATTCGTTTATCATCGCTTTCCAACAGGTGGTAGATCGTATCCCTGAAAACCTGCGTAACATGTTGAACCAAGGTGAGGCATCTATGGGAGGGGAAATTGCTGAGGAAGAGTTGCATACGCCAGCATTTATCCGTCGTATCTATCTGATGGATTTATATCGTTTCTATCGCTTGTATCCCAGTCGTCATGAGTTCCAAAATCCGTTTGACGTCACTCTCAGTCAGTTGGGTCCTTGTGGATTCTTTACAGCGTGGCTGTTTAAAGGTTCTCCGTTGGAACCATATAAGGACAAGATTGTGCGGCTCTTGAAGCGCCAGAAGATGGAAGAGAGTGCTCAACGCTTATTAGATACTTACAGTGAAGACCATCATACCCTTCAGTATTATCTCTGGTCTGGACTTTATGCGAAGGCATTGGACATGGATCCGCATAACGAGCAGGCTATGAGAGGCTATGCCCGTGAGTGTTTCGAAGTGGGAAGTTACGAAGAGGCAGTTGAGATGTATGATGACCTGCTTTTGCTTCATCCAGAGAATACCCGTTATCTGTTGAACAAATCGGTATGTCTCGTTAATATGAAGGACTATGAAGAAGCTCTGAAATTGTTGTATAAGTTGAACTACGACAATCCGGAAGACGACCGCATCAATCGTGTGTTGGCTTGGACGCATCTTTGCAGTGGAAAGACAGAACAGGCGGAGAAAATCTACCAGCAGTTGACAGCAGCAGAAAAGCCTTCGGCAGAAGACTGGCAAAACTATGGCTATTGTTGTTGGCTGTTAGGAAGGATTGATGAGGCTGCTCATAGTTTCCGTCAATTCATATCCATTGTCGGACCAGAAGACGGTCGTCTGTATGTGTTGGATGAGAGTTTTCTGAGAGAACGGGGTATCAGCGAAACGCAAATTAGGTTGATGCAGGCTTTAATCGCTTCTTGATGCGTTGGTAGCACCACGTCCATCCCAACGGAATACCGACACCGGCAATAGTATATAATACCCAGAACCAATCTTCCTTGGCATGCTCATGGATCACCATGTGGCATCCTATTTGTGCGAAATCCATATCATAATACCATATCTTCAGCAGGCTTACTATTTTGTAACTGATGATATGGAAGACGAAGATGGGTAGGGTATTGTCACCACAGAACACGAGAAAACGCTTCACCCATCCGTTGTGGCGATCCAACCAACGTGCGATATTATACGTCATCAGGAAACCGCAGATAGCAGGGATGGGGAGTGAGAGGAACTGGACGTAAGTGGAACGCCAGTTCATGTTGGCAGTGAGATACTTGGAGAACAGGTAGACAACGATAGCAAAGAGAATCGTCATCCACCACGTAGCCCGATAGTGTTGTTCACCTTTGCGGAATAGGAAACCGATACCGAAGAAGAACGTGCCCATGATCTCCCGGTAACCACCTTGGATGAGCGTGATGACGCGCAATCCTTCAGAGGTCTTCCAAGCGGCGATCAGTAGCATCAGCACACAGACACCGATTGGGGCGATGGTCTCGCGATAGGCAGACCATTTCTCTGACTTTCCCGCCAGATAGTCTATACCTTTATATATAACAAGGTAGGCTATGCTGGCTACCAAGAGACCACGGAAAAACCAGAAAGCACCGCATAGGAACTGGTCGTAGCCACCCATCGCTGTCACCATGTTCCAGAAGTTCTGTTGCATCTGATGCCAAGAGTAGGGGTGAGTGACACCGCCAGACCAGTTGCCATATTGCTCGTTGAGGATGCCCAAGTCGAACATCCAGTTGTGGATAAGCAGGAAGAATACCGCCCATGTAAGGAAAGGGACGTATAGCCCTTTGAATCTCTTCTTCACAAACGTTGCTTCATCGTTGAGATAACGCAAAGAAAAGAAATAACCTGCAGTGATAAAGAATACGGGCATGTGGAACTCGTAAAGGAATGCACTGAGTACATCCGGAGCGTCGGCATGTCCGATGACCATCAGGATGATGGCAAGTGCCTTACAGATAGAGATGACGGTATTGCGTTGCATGGACTATAGGAAGGGAGCTAACAGATGGGCAAACCAGCCGCGGAATTTCTGCCAACCAGTACGGAACTCATCCCATGATTCTGGTGTCAGCAGGAAACTCTTTTGTGTGTCACGGGCAAACATATCATCCAGTTCCTTGGTGGTTGCCTTATCGATAATCACAGCATTCTCTTCAAAATCGCATTTCAGACTACGGGCATCGAGGTTCGTACTTCCGACAGTACAATAGAGCCCATCAACCATCATAATCTTGGAATGATGGAATCCAGGTTTATACATCCAAACGATGGCGCCTCGCTTCATGAGTTTGTGAGCCTGATAATAGGCGCAGTCGGGTGTCAAAGGGATATCACTCTTGGCAGACAGCATAATCTCTACTTTCACGCCACGGCGAATCGCACGAGTCAGTGCACGTGTCACTTTTGGTATTAGTGTGAAGTAGGGGTTGATAATTTTGATGGAGTCTTGTGCCTGATCGATGGCATTGATATAGAAGTCGCGCATGATGGCTGGTGTGTAGTGAGGTTCACGGTTGATGATACCCACCATCTTTTGCCCTGCCGAATACGTCGTATCGGGTTTGAGTCCCTCGAACTTTGTCAACGTACCACCGCGATAGTATTTCATACCACTGACATTCTCGCCAGTGACACGGTTCCATATCCTCATGAATATCTTCTGGAGTTCATTGACGGCATCGCCCTCAATGCGGCAATGCATATCACGCCACTCACCGACTTGTTCCGTACCTTTGATATAATAGTCGGCGACATTCATTCCACCAGTATAGGCTATCTGTCCGTCGATGACGACAATCTTACGATGATCACGACCGAAAATCTTATTAATCCATGGGAAACGGATAGGGTCGTATTCCACAATATCTATACTGTCGTCACGCAGTGCTTTCAGATGGTATTTCTTCAAAGGTTGGTTGTTGGAGTCGTTACCGAAGCCGTCGAACATCGCACGCACCTCAACGCCTTCTTTCCGTTTCTCTCGAAGTAAGTCGAAGAGCAAAGAGGCGATAGAGTCGTTGCGGAAATTAAAGTATTCGAGATGAATACTGCTCTTGGCTTGTCGGATGGCACAAAACATATCGTCGAACTTAGCCTGTCCAGACAGGAGGAGTGTCACCTTATTATCGTTTGAGAACGTAATGCCTTTGGTGCGTAAAGTACGAACAATCAGCGAGTCGCTCGTCTGAGGGCTCGCTGATTGTGATATGATTGTCAGTAATGCGATGATAAATACTCGCAGCATATTACTTTTTGTTCTTAAGACGATATTCTAGTGGTGTCATGCCAAACTTCTCCTTGAAGATATTGATAAAGTTCTCTGCCGTAGAGAATCCAATATTGATGGCAAGTTCACTCATGTTGATATTGGTCTTGGTTAAGAGCATACAAGCATGTTTCAGTCTGATCTCACGTACAATCTCCGCAGGTGTCTTTGTCGTGATGTTGCGAATCTTGTGGAAGAACGGAACACGACCCATACCCATCGCTGATGCCATCTCTTCCAGACTGATCTGTCCGCGACTCATATTCTGCAGGACATACTGCTCAACGTTCTTCATCAGACGTTGATCCATCATGTTACTCATCGAGTAATTGCCAATGGTCTCGTCTTCTCCATAGAACTGAGTGGCGAGCGTTCCACCTTGTGTGGCAGGTGCATTCTCTACAGGCTGATGTTGCTGCTCCTCTTGCTGTGGTTCTTCAGTATTGTCGTCTATAGAAGCCTTGATAGTCTCATCGTCATAGACCATTGTCGCAGTCGTCATACTTGCATTATGACCTTCTAATCTACGGGTCTCGTGACCTTCGATGACATTCTGTTCCATTTCGACAGGACCTAATCCCATCAGTTTGTTGAAACGCATCACGGCTTCCTGAACATTGAAAGGTTTAGCCAGATAGTCATCGGCAGCCATTGTAATATTCAAGTCTGCCATGACCTCAGGTGTCAGTACCGAATCGGTCATTAAGACGAACTTGATCTTGTCGGTTCTCGGATTAGACTTGAGTTTGTTACACAAATCACTACCCGTCATTCGTTTCATCGTCTGTTTACAGATAACGAGGTCTGCCATCATAGATTCAATGTCTTCAAGGGCTATCTTGACATCGTTATAGACGTGGAAGTCGTAAACCTCACGTAGATGTGCATTCATGAAGTTACAGAACTCCTGGTTGTCGTCAATAAATACGACATTGAACTTCTGTGTCTTCTTATCCAGACGCAACGGCTGGATATCTGCGGAAAGTTCAGAACTTGCAATAGCAGGAAGAGCAATCTCTCCTTGGTCGTTGAGTTCCAGACGGTCTTTTGCTGTAGATTCTGCTTTCGCCTCTGGGTTTTCCAAAACTGTTTGCATTTCTGAGATACGGGTGATAACCTGTAGCATCTGGAAGTGTAAGGAGTTCAATTGCTCACGTCCTTCCAAGTCGGTCTCTTTCTCCGCAAGGTTTCCGATAATCGTCGTCATACGTGCCATCGGTTGACGCAACTCATCACTGGTGAGTTTGATTTCCTCACGCTGACGCTTCAGTTCATTCACGACAGTGCGCTTTCTGGTCAGGAAGCTCTTGAATTTCTTGTAACCATAACGCCAGACAACTAAGATGATAATGGCAATTAATACATAAACGGAGAGCATCCACCAGGTGAGCCACCACGGACGTTCAATAACAATATCCAAGGTACGTTCCTGATTACTTACTGCACCATCGGCACTGACAGCCTTGACGTGGAGAGTGTATTTTCCACTACTGAGGTTGCGGAATCTTACACCATGCAATAGGGCATCTCCGTTACGCCAGTCATGATCCTTCCCTTCCATCCAGTACATGAAGAGTAGTCGTTCTCCTTGGTTGTAATTACCAGCGGCAAATTTGATGGTGAAGGTATTTTGATTGTTATTCAGTTCGATCTTTCTGCTTTCATTGAGTGCTTGTGATAAGATGACATTTCCATCATACTCATGTCCTGTCATGATTTCCACTTCGCCAATGTATAACTGGGTCAGCATGACACGAGGTAATGATGCCTGTTCTATTTTACTTCCTTTTCGAACCCAGTTGACACCATAGAGACCTCCGAAGACGACATCTCCATCTGTCTTTCTCAATATAGCGCCAGTATTGAACTCGTTACTTTGTAGTCCGTCGCTGATATCATAGTTGTATAGACCATATCCGAAACTACCATCTTCTTTATCGCGTGCTCGTTGTACGACTATACGGCTAACACCATTACTTGTACTAACCCATATATTATTATTCTTATCTTCTGTGATACCGCAGATAGAGTTACTGCAAAGACCGTTCTTCTCTGTGATATAATTCAAAGAATCACTCATAGAATTAAAAATGTTCAGTCCCTCTCGTGTACCAATCCAAATCAATCCACGGGAATCTTCATAGATTTGAGTGATATAGTTGTTTGTGAATGTCTTGATATTGGTGGAATTACCCGTTAATACCGTTTTTTCCCGATTAGAAAGGTTCAGCATAACCATTCCTTCTGATGTACCAATAAACAACATGTTGTTTTTCCCATAAAAGAGACAAGTAATATTGTTGGTACTAAGCATTCCATTTTCTCTTGTATAGGAAGAGAAGGTGTTCATTTTGGGGTTATAGACCTGAAGACCACCATTAGTCGCAATCCATAGGTTACCAGCTCGGTCATGGGTGAGAGCATTGATATGATCATCAATCAATGTGTTCATACTGTCTCTGGCAGCAGAGAAGATTTGTGAAGTTCCACCTTTAATTCGTGTCAGACCGTTTTGACGAGAGCCCACCCAGATACTTCCGTCTGTCGTTGCCGTCATACATGAAACCTTCTGACTGGCAAGGGGACCTTCATAGCCAACGACACCTTTGTCACTGGTTCCATACCAGACCTTGCCTTCTGGGTCTTGTGCTATTGCTGTGACATCACCATAGAAAGCGGATTCAAACTTATAGATATTATCACCATAAAAGGCAACACCGGATTTTTCTGTTCCTACCCATAGAAGGTCTGTATCGTCTACATAGACACTCTGTATACCGATAGTCTCTTGGTTTTGTTGATTATTATCACTATGGGGTTGTACAAACTCCATTTCATGGGTATCTACACTCATACGAATCAATCCCATACGGTCGGTACCAATCCAGATATTACCGTTTTTGTCGCTTGCCATACCATTGACACTATGGTCTACGGCAATACTTGTCAGACCAATTGAATTACCAATAGTGGTGTTCCATTCATTTGTACCTTTATTGTACATCATGAGGGTTCCTTGTCCGTAGAGCCAGATGTTGTCTTTTGAATCGGCAAATACTTTCAGAGAAGGACTCTTACGAAGGTGATTCTGGGCAATGTGCTCTGTTGCCCAAACAGTATGTTGCTGGTGTATGATATCACAGCAAATCATTCTTCCATCATCATAGACAATGATAGCACCGTCACGACATTCTCCAATAGAACAGATGTTTCCTTGTGGCACACCATGACTATCATCGGTATATCCGAACTCATACAGCAACTGTTGCTGCATATTGTATGCAACGACACCCTTATTCGGAATGGCTGCCCATATGTTCTTATGGCGATCGATGTACACAACATTAGGTTGTCCTTCGATACCCATGCGGGCATAGACTTGCTTCATGTCACGCTCAAAAGTCTCTGTCTGAGGATGGTAAACACAATAGCCTGCTGATGTCAATATCCATAGGTTACCGTCCAGAGATTCCTGTAAACTCAAAATGTAACTGTCTGGTAAGGAAGAACCGTCTTTTGAGTTACTTTGGAAATTGCGGAAGGTATAGCCGTCATAACGGTATAATCCAGACGGGGTTCCGAACCACACATATCCACGTGCGTCTTTGAGAATACAATTAATCTGACTGCTGGATAATCCGTTTTTAATATCCAGTGTTTTGAACAGATAGACACCTGCTGCTGCCAAAGGAAGTGCCAGCAGCAACATCAATAGTATTTTCTTCAGTCCTTTCATAGCCTGTATAGTTTTCTGTTTTATTTATAGAACACATGCATATCGGTCGACGATACCTAACAGTTTGTTCGTGTTATCTGTCACCAATACATTATGTATCTTGTATTTGTTCATTACTTTCTGTATCTCAGAGATTTTAGTCTGAGGAGTAACCGTCTTAGGCGTACGTGTCATAATGTCGTCCACAGTGCGGTTAAAGAAGTCTGCTTTCCATTGTTCCATCGCACGTCGGATATCTCCATCTGTTATCATACCTGCAATATGACCGTCTTTGATGGCAACGCCAAGTCCCAGTTTCCCTTTGCTGACCAAGATAATGGCTTCTCCTAAGTGCATTTCAGGAGACAGCAATGGCAGGTTTTCTGTTATCATGACATCCTGTGCAGTAGTGAGAAGGCGCTTTCCAAGTTCTCCACCTGGATGGAACTGGGCGAAGTCCTGTGGTTGGAAATGACGTTTCTCCATCAGGGCTATTGCCAAGGCATCACCCATAGCGAGTGTTGCCGTTGTACTGCTTGTTGGGGCAAGATTCAGTGGACAAGCCTCTTTCTCTACGCTTACATTCAGATGACAAGTAGAATACTTTGCCAACAAGGATTGCGGATTGCCGCTCATGGCAATGATGGGTATCTCCATCTGGAGTACCATAGGAATGAAACGAAGCAGTTCGTCCGTCTGTCCCGAATTAGAGATAGCAAGAACCACATCTCCTTTGGACATCACACCCAAGTCACCATGGAACACATCCAAGGGATTGATAAAGAAAGAGGGTGTTCCTGTGGACGCAAGGGTGGCGGCAATCTTTGCACCGATGTGTCCGCTTTTCCCTACGCCTGTCACAATGACTTTACCCTGACAGTTCATCATTAAGTCAATG
>Ga0310690_10007189_pt1 | contig 14416 bp, 16 predicted proteins | sample AusTroGonzalo_MG_2_FD_207661 | JGI IMG/M metagenome (GOLD analysis project Ga0310690, IMG submission 207661) | Bovine rumen microbial communities from tropical cattle in Woodstock, Queensland, Australia - Gonzalo_04 (v2) (version 2) | ecosystem: Host-associated > Mammals > Digestive system >...
CTCACGAAAAAACGTACCCCCCCTTTAGTCGAAGTTTAGCGGAGATAGTGATAGCTACACGAAAGCGGCAAGCCTTAGCCGTTTCTCCGCTAAATCCTTTAAGGCAAAATGCGAAAGGTGGCATTTATGACTCGGAAAGAGATTAACGAACGCAATAGAAGTATATCTGTAGACATTGATAATGGGTTTACATGGGAAGACGCGGCTGAAAAGTACGGCATGACGAAAGATGCGGTTCGCCATGTGTGTATTAAGCTCGGCATATATAAATCCGGTGATTTACGGGAAGAAAGAAACAGAGCAGCAGATGCGAAAAAGGCGAGAGTTCTTTCTCTCTATGACGGGAAGAGGACATATGTCGAAATTGCGCGAGAGTTAGGTCTTAATATTACTTTTGTAAGACAAACTATTGTAGCGGGGCGAGACATAAAGAAAGAAAAGGAAGATCGGAAAGCAAAGGCTAGGGAGCTACGCAAAGAGGGATGGAATAATACACAGATAAGCGAAGAACTCGGAATTAGCGAAGCTTTAATTTCAAAGCTATGCGCCGGTATACCTGTAAAAAACCACGGTGAGGCTTCTAGCTCGTTTAAAGAAGCCGGGAAGAAAGCTCGCGAAAAACAGTTCGATACAGCAACGGCAAAGTATATCGGAATGATAGAAAGCCGTGGCTTTATCAATGCCCGCAGAATCGATAACGGGCATTTCGTAGGCGTTTGCCCTGAATGCGGAGAAGAAAAAACCTTTTTTGTTAATGCTATGCGGCATAACAAAGGGTTTGAGTGTCAGCGATGCGAGAAAGAACGTACTTCCGAAAAAGCTGAAAGGAGAGCGGAAGAGCGGGAAAGAGCGCAACGGGAACGAGAAGAGAAACGTAAAGAACGCATACTTAAAAAGGCCGCTCTTCGTGAAAGCAGGAAACATAAATGCGCGGTATGCGGCAAGGAAACATACAACAAAAAGTATTGTTGTACCGAGTGCGCGAAGAAAGCGCAAAATGCGCGTCATGATGCACGGAGAAGATCCAAAATCAAGAGTGCGTTAGTCGATACAGATATATCACTTGATAAAGTGTACAGGCGTGATAATGGCGTTTGCCATATCTGCGGCGGGGTATGCGACTATAACGATTTTACCGTCCGTGAAGGTGCGTTCATAGCCGGTAATAATTTTCCCTCGATAGATCATGTTGTGCCGTTATCAAAGGGTGGTAAACACGCATGGGAGAACGTGCGTTTAGCTCATCGCTGGTGCAACACGAAAAAAAGCGACTCTGTAGGCTTGGTGTGATATGGATCCTATTAATTCATATTACCAAGCCATCAATGACGGGAGCGTTACAGTAGGGAAGTGGGTGCGCCTCCTGTACGAGAAGATCATTAACGGCATAAGCGGGAAGAAGTATATCTACGACGCGGAAAAGGCTGATAAAGCTATCGAATGGATAGAGAATCATTGTTTTCATACGATGGGGTTCCTAGCACCGGGGCCTTTCAAGTTGGAACTGTGGCAAAAGGCACTTATTGCTTGCTTATTCGGATTGATTGATCCTGAAACAGGGAAAAGGCAGTTTCGGGAGTTAATGCTCGTTGTAGCGAGGAAAAACGGGAAGTCGCTTCTAGCCTCGGCTATTGCGAAGTATGTTTTTTATGTTGATGGCGGGTACGGCGCGAGAGTGTACTGCACAGCACCGAAGCTAGATCAAGCGGATATTATTTACGATAATATCTGGCAGATGATTCAGCTAGACCCAGAATGGATAGGGAAAGAGAACGAGATACAAGCAAGCATTAAGGGCCATAATAAAAAGTCAGTAGATGATTCTCATCATGCGAAAAAGCGCATTAGAGGAATATCTATTGATGCAACGAACAGCGTAGTTAAAAAAGTAGCTTTTTCTGAACGCAAGAGCGACGGCTTTGATCCGTCGCTTGTTATCTGCGACGAGATAGCGTGCTGGGCAGGAGATAAAGGGCTAAAGCAATACGAAGTATGGAAAAGTGCGTGCGGAGCAAGAGAGATGGGCCAAAGCCCGTCGATCATAATGTCTTGCAGCACTTCGGGGTATATTAACGACTCGATTTATGACGAGAACATAAAACGAGGAACGCGGTTCTTGCTTGGAGAGGGGCAAGAACAAAGAGTGTTACCCGCTTTTTACATGATCGACGATCTTGAAAAGTGGGATGACATGAACGAATTAAAAAAGTCCAATCCGAATATTGAAGTCTCCGTATCTTCCTCTTACCTGCGAGAGGAGATAGCAATAGCGCATGGATCGGGGAGTAAAAAGAGCGAGTTTATTACTAAATACTGCAACATCAAGCAGAACTCCTCGCTCGCGTGGCTCCCGGCGAAGCTGGTCGAAGCTGCGTGCGGTGAACCACTGCGACCCGAAGACTTCCGCGATTCGTATGCGGTCGCCGGTATCGACCTGTCACAGGCGCGAGACCTGACGGCGGTCACGGCGGTGATCGAGAAGAACGGCGTGCTGAACGTGTTCGCGCACTTCTTCCTCCCGTCCGAGAAGATAGACGATGCGGCTGCGCGGGACAACCTGCCGTATCGGGCGTACATCCAGCGCGGATTCCTTACGCCGAGCGGCGAGAACTACGTCGATTACGCTGACTGCTATAAATGGCTTACGCAGCTGGTCGAGGATTTCCAGATCCTGCCGCTTAAGGTCGGGTATGACCGCTACTCGGCGCAGTACCTGATAAAAGACCTGACCGCGTATGGATTCCAGTGTGACGATGTGTATCAGGGCGAGAACCTGCACGGGGTCATGCAGGAGTTTTACGGACTGCTGGAGGACGGAAGGATCCGCATCGGGGACAATGACCTGCTGAAGATCCATCTGCTGGATTCGGCGGTCAAGATGAGCGTGGAACGCGGGCGCGGGAAACTGGTGAAGCTGAACGCGAACGCGCACATAGACGGGATGGCGGCACTACTGGACGCGATGACGGTACGGCAAAAATGGTATGCCGAGATCGGGGAACAATTAAAGAACGAGGGTTGATGAATGGGACTCTTTGAAAAAATCTTCGGGAATCGTCCGAAAGAACCGTCCGCGTACACGGGCGGTTTTCAAATGCTGAACGGGTACACGCCGACGTTCACGCGCTTCGGCGGCTCGATCTATGAGAGTGAGCTAATCCGGTCGGCGATCAATGCGCGAGCGACGCATATCTCCAAGCTCAAGGTGGAAACGCTCGGATCCGCGAAGCCGTCCTTGCAGACGAAGCTCCAGCACGGGCCGAACCAGTGGCAGACGTGGGGGCAGTTCCTTTACAGACTGTCGACGGTTCTCGACATCCATAACACGGCGTTCATCTGCCCGGTCTTCGACCAGTACGGAGAGATCTCCGGCGTATTCGCGCCCGTGCCTGATCGGTGCGAGATCGTCCAGTACAAAGACACGCCGTACCTGCGGTACGAGTTCCGCAACCATCAGCGGGCGGCGGTCGAGCTTGACTATTGCGGCGTACTCACGAAGTTCCAGTACGAAAACGACTTCCTCGGCGAGTCGAACCGCGCACTGCTCCCGACGATGGACTTGATCCATATCCAGAAGCAAGCCATCGAGGAGGGCGTGAAGTCGGCTGCGAGCTATCGGTTTTGGGCGCAGCTGACGAATTTCGCGAAAGCCTCCGACCTCGCGAACGAGCGAAAGCGGTTCACGGAAGAGAACTTCTCCAAGGACGCTAAAGGCGGCGGTCTGCTCCTGTTCCCGAATACATACTCGAACATCACGCAGGTGAAATCTTCGCCTTGGGTGATCGATAACGACCAGCTCAAGACGATCCGCGAAAGCGTCTGCGAATACTTCGGTGTGAGTCAGGCGATCCTCGAAAACCGCGCCTACGGCGACGAGTGGGCCGCGTTCTACGAGGGTGCTATCGAGCCTTTCGCGATTCAGTTCTCGGATGTCATGACCCGGACTCTGTTCACGTTCCGCGAGCAGAGCAACGGCAACCGGGTCATGGCAACCGCGAACCGTTTGCAGTACATGAGCAACAAAGACAAGCTGGAGGTCTCTGCGCAGCTGCTCGACAGGGGAATCATGAGCATCAACGACGTGCGCGAGATCTGGCAGCTCCCGCCGGTCGAGGACGGCGACAACAGGATCATCAGGGGTGAATATTACAACGCGGGGGAAAGGATCAATGAACAAAACGATTGAAGACAAGCTCTCGGACGGTCGCCAGTACAGGGACATCGACCTGAAGAACATCGAATGCCGGGAAGCTAGCGATGACGGCGACGGTGACGAGATGCTCGTGACCGGCTACGCGACCACGTTCAACCAGCCGTATGAGCTGTTCCGGGTCGAGAACTACATCGTCACCGAGGAGGTCGACGCGCACGCATACGACGAGTGCGACCTCTCCGACGTGATCATGCAGTACAACCACGAGGGGCGTGTGTTCGCCCGTGGATCCAACGGCACGCTCACGGTCGCGCCGGACGAGTTCGGACTGCGCATGATGGCGAGGCTCGACGGTACGGAGCTGGGCCGTCAGGTCTGGAACGAGATCCGGGGCGGGTATACGAACAAGATGTCGCAAGGGTTCATGGTCGCCAAGGACGAGCGCACAGAGACCGAAGACCGCGAGACCGGCATCATCACGATCAACAGAAGAATACTCAAGGTATCCAAGCTCTTTGACGTTTCGGCGGTGAGTCTGCCTGCGAACCCCGGCACGTCAATTTCGGTACGCAGCTACTGCGAGGGAGTCATCGCAGAGGTACGGCAGGAGATCGCCGAGCGCACCGAGCGGGGGCGGAAGATAAAACGAATCCGCATTATGTGCGAGGTGTAATCACATGGAAGAAAAGACCATGCAGGAGCTGCTGGAGAGGCGTGCGGCTATCGTGACCGAGTCCGAGAAGCCCGATGCCGATCTGGACGCTCTCGAAGCTGAAGCGCGGGCGATCAAGGAAGAGATCGACCGCCGTGCCGCAGCCGAGGCGAAGCGCGAAGAGATCCGCGAAGAAGTCGCCAACGGATGTGGGGAAACCATCGACAAGATAGAAAGGGAAAAGACCATGACCAATCTCGAAGTCCGCAACACGCCCGAATATATCAAGGCGTTCGCGAAGTTCATCAAGACCGGCGACGAGAAAGAGTGCCGTGCGCTCCTGACGGAGAACGCCAGCGGCGACCTGCCCGTGCCGGAGTTCGTGGACGAGATCGTCCGCACCGCGTGGGAGAAGGACGCGATCCTGTCCCGCGTGCGTAAGACCTACCTGCGCGGCAACCTCAAGGTCGCTTTCGAGCGTTCCGCTGATCCCGCGTATGCACACACCGAGGGAACCACGGCTCACACCGAGGAGTCCCTGTCTCTGGGCATCGTGGAAATGATCCCCATGAATGTCAAAAAATACCTGAGGATCTCGGATGAGTCCGTCGCTATGGGCGGGGAGTCTTTCCTGCGCTACATATACGACGAGCTGACCTACCAGATCACCCACAAGCTGGCGAACCTCGCCGTTCTGGACGTGGCGGGAGCGTCGACTTCGCACTCCTCCTCCGCTGTCGGCGTTCCAGCCGTCACTGCGGCTCCGGGCGGCACTGCCATCGCCACCGCGTTCAGCCAGCTCTCCGACGAGGCGGTCAATCCGGTCGTGATCATGAACAAGGCGACCTACGCGGCGTTCTACGCGGCGTATGCGGCTGGCAACTTCGCGGCTGATCCGCTCATGAACCTGCCCGTGGTCTACAGCTCCGCGCTCCCGGCCTACAGCACCGCCTCCGACAACGCGGTGTACGCCATCGTGGGCGACCTGAACGGGCTTCAGGTCAATTACCCGGAGGGCGACGGGGTCGTGATCAAGTGGGACGACCTCTCCGAGGCCGAAAAGGACATCGTCAAGGTGGTCGGTAGGCAGTATGCCGCACACGCTGTCACCGCGCCCGGACGGTTCTGCAACATCAAGAAGCCCGCTGCGGCTACCACCTGATGCGCGTCCTACTCTTAAGGGATAGCAGGATCCGTCACAAAGCGGGAGAGATCGTCGAGGTCTCTCCCGCAGAAGCGGGATTCCTGCTCTCCACGAACTCGGCTGTCCCGATTGCGGCACAGGAGCAGCCGAAGCAGGAACCGAAAAAGACCGTCAAAAAAACGGCGGTGAAAAAATGAAGCTTTTGATCGGGATACCGAGCATCGACTATATGCACGCGGAGTTCGTCAAGAGCCTGACCGCGCTGGTCATGCACTTAAAGGACGAGGGCGTGAGCTTCGATGTCTGCATTGAGTCGGGCTCCCTCGTGTACCTCGCAAGGAATCGGATCGCGTGCAAGGCGATCAATGAGGGCTACGACAAGGTGCTATGGCTGGACTCCGACATGGTCTTCACGCCGGAGATCTTCGAGGATCTGTCTTTCAGCGGCAAGAAGTTCGTGACGGGGATCGCGCACAGCAGGAGACCGGGTTACTCGTCCTGCGTGTTCAAGAACCTCGACATCAATAACCTCCAACGCTGGGAGGGCGAGTATCCGCACAACACGTTCGAGATCGACGGCTGCGGGTTCGCGGCTGTGCTGATCGATACGGAAGTCCTGAAAGCGGTGCAGGTGGAGAATTTCACCTGTTTCCTCCCGATGCGCGAGTATGGAGAAGACCTCGCGTTTTGCATCCGTGCAAAGAAAGCCGGGTACAAGATCTACGCGGAGCCGGGCGTTCGGCTCGGTCATGTGGGGCATATCGTTATTTATCCCGAAGAGCGTGAAAGGTGGTTACGGGACAATGGTCACTCTTGATGCGGTCAAGCTCGCCATGCGGGTAGTCACGACCGAGTTTGATACGGAGATCCAGACGCTGATCGAAGCGGCAAAAAAGGACATGGGCATCGCGGGCGTTGCGATCCCGTCAGCTGACGAGCCTATCGTGAACCGAGCGATCATCACCTACTGCAAAACGAACTTCGGCGAGCCTGACGAGTACGACAGACTGAAGCGATCCTACGACGAGCAGAAAGCGCAGCTCTCCACGGCGACCGGGTTCACGAACTGGGGGTCGTAGAATGGATAGATCAACGCCGATCACGCTCGTTGACGAAAGCTTCGCTGCGAACGATTACGGGCAGCTGATCCCGACCGAGTCCTCACGCAAGGTATACGCGCAGGTCGACAGCGTGACGCGCACGGAGTTCTTCGATGGCGGGAGAAACGGTCTCAACCCGGAACTGGTGTTCCGCGTGTTCGCGCCCGACTACCACTATGAGAGCATCGTCGAGTACGACGGAAAGCGGTACGCGATATACCGCACATACCGCGCCCGGAACGAGATCATCGAGCTGTACGCGGAGCGAAAGGGCGGTGTCGTGAATGCCCCGAACCAAGGTAGTACCACTTGACCGGCTGAACAGCGCGATCAACGAGATCCTCGAAGAGTACAAGGATGACTGCGCGGAGTCGGTCAAGAAAGCGACGCGCAAGATCGCGAACAAAGCAGCGGTCGCGATCCGCGCCAATGCGAAAGCGAAGTTCAACGGGAACAAGTACCGCAAGGGATGGACGGTCAAGTTCAAGACCATCACGAGCGGCGCGGACTACGCTGCCGTTGTCTACAACAAAACACACTACCAACTGGCGCACCTACTCGAAAAGGGCCACGTTTCCAGAAACGGCACAGGCAGGACGTTCGGATTCGTCAAAGGGCGACCGCACATCAAACCGGTTGAGGAAATGGTCATCAACGAGTATGTAGCGGAAATCAAGAGGAGCTTATGACCTATAAACAGATCGCGACCATGATCGGGGAGATCGGTCTGCCGTGCGCGTACAACGAGTTCAAGACAACCCTGCAAGGCCCGCCGTTCATTTGCTGGCTGTGCGGGAACTCCTCCGATTTCACAGCGGACAACTCGAACTATCAAAAGATCGAGCGTCTGCGGATAGAACTGTACACCGTTGACCGCGACTTCGAGACGGAGGCAGCTGTCGAGAGCAAGCTCGCGGAGAACGGCATCGTCTGGGTGTCCGAGGGCGACTATCTGGACGATGAGCGGATGTATCTGCGGGTGTATGAGTCCGACGTGATCATCACCCCGGAAGAACCAGTAGTAACGACATAGGAGAATTGAATCATGCCTAACACTCCAAACAAGATCAAGTATGGTCTTTCCGACTGCTACTATGCGGTCGCGACCATTGGCAGCGACGGCACGGCGACCTACGGATCCCCGAAACCGATCCCCGGCGCGGTCAACCTGTCGCTCGAACCGCAGGGCGAGAATACTCCGTTTTACGCGGATAACATCGTCTACTATGTGACTTCGACCAATCAGGGCTATCAGGGCGACTTCGAGATGGCGGTCGTTCCTGAATCGTTCAAGAAAGACATCCTCGGCTATATCGTCGACGGAAAGGACATCTTGTTCGAGAACGCCGAAGCGGAGGCTGTGCATTTCGCGCTGATCTTCCGTTTTCAGGGCGACCTGCGTGCGACGAAGCACGTCCTGTACAACTGCACCGTCACGCGCCCGACGCAGGCCGGAGCGACCAAGACCGACACGGTCGAGCCGCAGACGGAGACCCTCACGATCACCGCGACAACGGTCAAGAACACCGTCCTCGGAAAGAACGTAGTCAAGGCCGAGACCGTCGCGGACAGCAACGCGGGCGTGTACAGCGACTGGGAGGTCGCAGTCTACACCGGCACGGCAACGACCTGATGAGGTGCTGAATGAACGGAACAGTGACTATCGGTTCCGAAGTAGTGGAGATGTCCGCTAACGCGGCATCTCCCTATTTCTATAAGCGGGTTTTTAACGAGGACTTTCTGCTTAAGACGCAGGAGTCCCCGGTCGACGTGTTCATCTTCACGAAGATGGGCTTCATCATGGCGATGACCGCAGAGAAGTCGCTCGAGGATCTGTGCAAGCTGAAAGAAGCCGACTTCCTGAAGTGGTGCGAACGCTTCGCGCCGATGGACATCATGAGCGCGACGCAGGACATCGCCGCGATCTACACGGCACAGGAGCGCGGGGCCAGTGCGCCAAAAAAAGAGGAAGGCTGACGGAGCGGCCCTTTACGACGGGGTTATTTCTTCTGCGCTGTCTTCAGGTCGGACTCCGAATAACCGACCTGATGCTCCTCGAATACCGGGACGTGACCGATATACTGGTCGAGTCGGGGAATGACGGCTGCGAGTGGCGGGAGCTGGCTAACCAAGACGATTTTGATAGGTTCTAACTATGTTCGATAATATCAAGGGTATCATCGTCCAGATCATGGGCGACACGAGCGGTCTTGACGCGGCTCTCAAGCGCACGCAGAAGAAGCTCACCAAGACAGGGGACGCGATAGCCGGGATCGGCAAGAGCATGACCAAGGCGTTCACGGTTCCCATCGTAGCGGCGGCGACCGTGGCGGTGTCGAAGTTTGCAGAAGTGGACAAGACCATGACGCTGGTCAACGCCACTATGGGCAACTCGACGGAAGAAGCGCAGCTGCTCAACCGCGCCATGAAAGAGGCGGCGGCGAACTCGACCTACGGCATGAGCGACGCGGCGACCGCGATGCTCAACTTCGCACGCGCAGGACTCTCCGCTGAAGAAGCGGCGAATACCATCGCGCCAGCGATGAACCTCGCTGCGGGAGAGGGCGGCGACCTTGACACGGTCTCGGCGGGACTGATCGCGACGATCAACGGGTTCCACGGATCCTTTGACGATGCGGCGCGTTACGCGGACGTATTCGCGAACGCGTGCAATAATTCCGCGCTTGACGTGAACAGCCTCTCCGAGGCCATGAGCATCGCGGCTCCGATCTTCGCGACTGCTGGATACTCGGTCGAGGACGCGGCCCTATACATGGGCGTGATGGCGAACAACGGCATCGACGCGAACAAGGCTGCGACATCCCTCAAGACCGGCATGGCACGCCTCGTAAAGCCAGCGAAAGATGGCGCGACGTGGATGGAACGCCTCGGCATCAATATCGTGAACGCGGACGGGTCAATGAAAGACTCCGTCACCGTGCAGAAAGAACTGAACGAGGCTTTCGCGGGGTTGAGCGAGTCCGAGCAGATCGCTGCCGCGAGCGCGATCTTCGGCAAAAACCAGATGGCCCCGTGGCTCGCGCTGATCAATACGGCCCCGGAGGATGTGAACGCGCTCTCCGAAGCACTCCAGACCGAGGGCACGACCGCAGAGATGGCGAACGCCATGATGGGCGGGTTCGGCGGCTCGCTTGAGAAGCTGAAGTCCTCCATCGACGTGGCGGCGGTCAGCTTCGGCGAAGCACTCGCGCCTGTCATATCCAAGGTCGCCGAGGCGATCCAGAGCGTCGTGACGTGGTTCAACTCGCTCGACGCGGAGCAGCAGCAGACGATCGCTACAATCGCGCTGGTGGTCGCGGCTATCGGGCCTTTGCTGATCATCATCGGTTCGGTCATTTCCGCAATAGGCACGCTCACGCCGGTCATCGCCGCGCTCGCCGGGCCTATCGGGATCATAATCGTATCGATCTCAACGATAGTCGGGATCATAACCACGCTATGGAACACGAACGAGGAGTTCAGGAACAGCATCATCGGGATCTGGGAAGAGATCAAGACCGCGTGGAACGAGTGCGTGACCGGGATCAAAGAAGCATTGGCTGAACTCGGAATCAACTTCGAGTCGAGCGGTTCGCTGATCAAGGGAATCTGGACGGAGTTCTGCAATATGTTCGCTCCCGCGATCAAGGGCGCGTTCGAGATCGTCAAGAACATAATCAAGACGGTACTCGACGCGATCCGAGGCATCGTGCAGACGGTCGTGAAGCTAATACAGGGCGACTGGAAAGGCGCGTGGGAGGCCATGAAGCAGACCGCGTCCAACCTCGTCAATAATATCTGGAACACGATCAAGTCTGTATTCACCACGATCTGGAACTACGTCTCTGGCATCGTCGGGCGGCTGAAGAATATCTTCAATTTCAACTGGTCGCTCCCGAAGATCAAACTTCCGCATTTCAGCGTTTCGGACGGCAGGACGGTTCTCGGTGTCACGCTGCCGAAGATCTCGGTCGAGTGGTATAGGAAAGCGTATGACAACCCGTACCTGTTCACCTCTCCGACGGTGGTCGGCGGGCGCGGGTTCGGTGACGGCGGCGGGTCGGGCGAGATCGTCTATGGACGTGATCAGCTGATGCGCGACATCGCGACCGCGTCACAGGGCGACATCACGATCAACGTGTACGCCTCGGACGGCATGGACGTGAACGCGCTCGCGGATAAGATCCAGTACAGACTCGCACAGGTACAAAAGCAGAGGATGAGTGCATATGCCTGATTCATTCACTTTCGGAACGGTCACGAGCAGCTCGCTGAACGTGTACATCAGCGGGTCGGGGATCTATACGGCCCCCGAACGCGAGTACGAGTTCATCACCGTACCCGGTCGGGACGGGGAGCTGCTCGGCCCGTCAAAGCGGCTCCAGAACGTGAGCATCAAATACCCGTGCTTCTTCTCGCGTTCGCTCGTGGACAAGGCGAAAGAGCTGAAGTCGAAGCTGCTCGCCGTGGTCGGGTACGCGAATCTTTCGGATACCTACGACACGACACACTTTCGCAAAGCGGTGTACGTTGGCGGCACGCAGTTCAAGCCGACCCAGAACCTCGAAGCAGCCGAGTTTGAACTGATGTTTTCCTGCAAGCCGCAGAAATGGCTGAATACCGGCACGCAGAAAACCACGCTAACGGTGAACGGCTCCATCAGCAACCCGACTCTGTTTGCCTCGCAACCGCTGATCACGGTGACCGGTTACGGCGAGATCTATATCGGATCCAAGCTGATCACAATCGCAAACGTGTTCACGGACATCACCATCGACTGCGAGATGGGCGACTGCTACCACGGCACGGAGAACGGGAACGCGGTCGTGCAGCTTCAGGGCAACGAGTTTCCGACGCTCGCGCCCGGTACGACGAACATATCATTTGATAACACGATTACCAAGGTCGAGATCACGCCGAGGTGGTTCGAGCTATGATTCCAATCTTATACGGACGGAACGAGCGTTCATTCCTGTCAAACGGGATAGGCCGACTCTCCGATATAATCAGCTGCCTCGTCACCGAAGAGCGTAACGGGATGTTCGAGGTCGAGTTTCAGTATCCGATCACTGGTCTGCATTACTCGGAACTGACCGACGGCATGATCATCTCGGTCACGCATGACGAGAACGGCGACCGGCAGCCGTTCCGCATCTATCGCAAGAGCGCACCGATCAACGGCATCGTCACGTTCAACGCCCGGCATCTGTGCTATGACCTGCGCAACGTGATCGTCGCGCCGTTTGAGGCGACCTCGTGCGCTGGTGCGCTCGCTGGTATCGCGTCCAATGCGATGACCGACTGCGAGTTCACGTTCTGGACGGATAAAAGCGTAACCAAGAACTTCAAGCTTGAAAGCCCGCGCTCCGCGTGGGAGATGCTCGGCGGTTCCGAGGGGTCTATCCTCGACGTGTACGGCACGGGCGAGTACAAGCTGGACGGAACGACCGTGCGCCTGTACCTCCATCGCGGCGCGAACAACGGGGTCACGATCAGGTACGCGAAGAACCTGACCGACCTCACGAACGAGATCGACAGCGGCGAGGTATACAACGCCATCGTCCCGTTCTGGCACTCCGAGGAAACAGGGGTCACGGTCTACGGTTCCGTGACGGTCGGGTCGAGCGTGCCGCTCACGCTGGACTACTGGACGAACGAAAACAACCTGCGCATCACGAACGAGGACGGCACGCCGTTCGAGTTCGCCTATTTTAATCTTGCCTGCGTCGTGCGCGACTTCTCGGAGTCCTTTGAAGAACAGCCGACGGTCGACCAGCTGAACGCGGCTGCGCTCACGTTCCTCAACAATAACCAGCCGTGGATCCCGAAGCAGAACTTGCAGGTGGACTTCGTCCCGCTCTGGCAGACGGACGAATACGCAGCCGTCGCGCCTCTGCAAAAGGTGAAGCTCTGCGACACGGTGACAATCGTTTATAACGAGCTGGGCGTGAACGCGACCGCAAAGGTCATCCGCGTCGTGTATAACGCGCTCACGGACAGATACGACAGCATCGAACTCGGTGATGCCCGGTCAAGCTTCGCGGATGTGATCACGGGCGAAACCGATGCCAAGATCGAGAAGCTGTCCGAGGACTTCGCAACGCAGATGAATGCCGCAATCAATCACGCTACAGAACTGATAACGGGCGGTCTTGGCGGGAACGTGATCATCAAGCAGGACGCGAACGGGAAACCTACGGAAATATTGATCGCGGATAACGAAGATCCTGATCAGGCTGTCCACGTTTTGAGAATCAACGTTAACGGTATCGGGTTCTCGTCAAACGGTGTTTCCGGCCCGTATTCCACGGCATGGACGCTTGACGGTGCGTTCGTTGCGGACTTCATCACCACGGGAACGCTGAACGCGAATCTCATCAAAGCGGGAACGCTTGACGGGCAGAACATCAACGTGATCAACCTTACCGCTTCGGGTGTAAATCTGAACGGAAAGATGAAAACGGTCGAGCATGATACTTCTCCCGATGTCGGGGAAACAGATAACTATCTGCTCTTCGATGGCGGGAAACTGACCATGCACCGCTACAATGATGACACGCTGTGTTCTCTTGAAACGGAGTGGTACGCCACAGCGGGGGATCCGTTATGGAGGCCGGGCGGTTCACGTTTATCGATGTTCATCACGGGTGGAGATCCCGACTACCCTCAAGTCGAGATTTTCTCAAACCCTATCGGTGGCGGGGTTCTTAATCTCCGGGACGCATACGGTAGCACGACAGCATCAATCAATAATTCGGGTGCCAGCTTCGGGAACGTATACGTTGATGGTGATCTTGATGTGTCTGGATCGAAGAACCGAGTCATCAAGACACAGAGCTTCGGCGTTCGTGCGTTGGGAGCCTATGAAACGGCTGAACCGTACTTCGGCGATATCGGCGAGTCGGTTATCGGCTCGGACGGCTCGGTATTCGTTCCGATTGAAGCCATCTTCGGAGAAACGATACAGCGGTCAGGATATCAGGTCTTCCTGCAAGCATACGGTCGCGGTGAATGCTATGTGACCGAGCGCACCGAGGACGGGTTCACAGTCGATGGGACTCCCGGCCTTGCGTTTGGATGGGAACTCAAAGCGAAACAGATTGACGCGAATGAGCGTTTGAAAGAGGTGGTACGGTGAGAATAACACAGCTGACAGCAACAACGGAACTGGAGCAGACCGATTATCTAGCGGTCGATGACGAAACCGTAGGAACGCGAAAGATTCTCCCTGAAGATCTTCTCGGTGGTTTCCTTGAGGACAAGTATGTTTCTTACGGAATCGACACGGTCACTACAGAACAACAGGCGAACGCACGGTACAATCTCGGCATCGGACTCGCTACCACAGAAAGCGAGGGCCTCGTTCA
>Ga0310690_10007190_pt1 | contig 14414 bp, 10 predicted proteins | sample AusTroGonzalo_MG_2_FD_207661 | JGI IMG/M metagenome (GOLD analysis project Ga0310690, IMG submission 207661) | Bovine rumen microbial communities from tropical cattle in Woodstock, Queensland, Australia - Gonzalo_04 (v2) (version 2) | ecosystem: Host-associated > Mammals > Digestive system >...
ATTCGCCCGCGATGTAGAAACAGCCGCAGAAGATCCCGCCGGGCTTCAGCACGCGGAACGTCTCGCGGAATGCCGCATCCTTGTCGGGGAACGCATGGAACCCGTTCAGTGACAGGACGAGGTCGAAACTCTCATCCGTGAACGGCAGCGCACCCACGTCTCCCTGCACGAATGATACGTTGTTCAACTTCATTTCCTCCGCTCGTTTCCGGGCGTTCTCCATCATATCCGCGGAATAGTCGAGGCAGGTAATGGACGCATCCGGCAGGCTCCGGTACAAAGACATCGTCAGGACGCCTGTTCCGACCGGGACTTCCAGCAGTTTCCCGCCGAAACCTTCCGGCACGGGCGACAACGCGTCGTTTACCCACTTCGCCGCGAGTTCCCGGTTCAGCCCCCACACCACGGAATCCACCAGCTTCCCGGTCAGTGTCGAACGTGTGATGATGCCATCGTAAAGGTCGGCGCGTTTTCCGAGTTTCCGGTAGGACGCCTTGATTTCATCATGTCGTGTCATAAGTTCATTTCCTCCTCAGGAAAACAGCGTGCATATCCATGCGATCCCGGCGGAAACAGGCAGAAACGCCAGCAGATGCAGCAGGTGGGATCGCCAGTTGAAACCGAACTGGTGCGGTCCGACCAGGTCCGAAACTTCCGGGTAGTAGTGCGGAAAGAACCGCGAGTGGCAGAGCAGAAACCAGTCGAAAACCAGCACATCGAACGCTTTCAGCGAGACCAGCATGAACAGGAACCGGAAGAAAAAATGCCGGAAGGAAAAGCCGTTCCGCACACCGTCCCATCCGCCGCAGATGATCGTGCCGACAAACAGGAATACGGCGAATACAAGCAGGCACCAGCCAAGGACGTGTGCTCCGGGAAAACGTTCCGCCTTTGGCTGAACGGCCGCCTGAATGTCCTTCGGGGCCGAGGTAAACAGCCGTTTATCCTGGACCAGCGCCACGGCGGCATAGAGCATCAGGAAGAGCGATGCCATCATGACGAAGGAAAGCACAATGGTCAGAAACATGATTTCGAACTCCTGAACTAAGGCCGTCTGCTTATGATTGTGGCGTAGGAAGGTTTCTTGCGATATATTTCCACATCGCAAAAGCCCGCTTGCTCCAGAAACTCCTTCAGCTGCTCCGGCGAATACGTCGTCATGCCGTCAACGACCCGCGTCCATGCGCAATCCGCGGATACAACTTCGAGGAGGATGGCGAACAGTCCGCCCGGCTTCAGCACCCGTTTCACTTCTTCGAAGCAGCGAGGCAGCTCCGGCCAGAAATAGACGGTCTCCACCGCCGTCACCAGATCGAATGTACTGTCGGCATAGGGTAATTCAGCCGCTGAGCCTTGCTGTACGAATACCCGTGTGTCGAGCAGATCGGCATTCACCTTGCGCGCTTTCGCCACGCTCTCGTCGGAGATGTCGATGCCATGCACGATCGCGTCTTTGCTCCGCTTGAGCAGACGACGAAGCGTCTGTCCACCTCCGCAGCCCACGTCGAGGATCGTCCATCCGTCCTGGAACGGCACATATCCGAGCCCCCAGTTCGTCAGCGGCCCATGCCAGCAGTTCATCATTGAGAGCATCATACGCCCCATCGCGCCACGCGGATGAGCACAGTTCGAGAATAGTCTGCTCAGCAGGCTGTTTTTGCGCCGGTTTTCCGGCTTGTCCGCGGCATGATCCACACCGCAACCACACTCCAAATCAGAGCTTTTCATTGTGTTGTTCTCCCATTTTTAGCCGACCTCCGGTGTACTCACGCACCCGGCGGCATCATTTTTGTCACAAATAATATAGCATCAAATCGTCACAAAAACAAACCGGAGAGGCGGTGTTTTCTATAAAATGAGAACCCATTGGAATCATTGAACTGACTTCAGCGACCAAACCCCAGAATTATAGTATCTCCTTATTTTCGGGAAGGCCTCTTGATTTTTCCGAAAACGAGATTCTTTTTTTTTGAAGCTAAATGCGGTCAAAAGGTGAGGTAATAGTCTAAAAAGAATAACGCCTGTCAAGGTTTTTTGTGTAACATGTTGATAATAAAAAAGAAATGCCTCTGGACAGGGTTGCCGGAGGTCACAGAGAAACGGAGAAAAAAGGGAGCAAAAACAGGGCTGGAACAGGGTTTCAAAGAATTCTTGATTCTCCCCTCTTGCCTCTCCTCCTTGCCACAACCTTCTGATTTTGTAAGGGCTATGACAACAAAAAATCAGGCTACAGTTCCTTGAACTACTGTAGCCTGTCCAAACTCGATGGTGGAGGTGAGGTGAATAACCACACAATGGAAAATAAGCTCAAAAATCTTTGTTACCCATTTATCCAGAACAGACTATGCCAGTTCTTAAGTGCGAACGCACATCGTGAAAAATGGGGCAGTTGTGGGGCATTTTCGCCTTTTTGTGGGGCAAAAATGGGGCAGATTTCCAAGTGTCAAAGTGCTGTCGCCGGACAGCGAAACAGTCAACACGACTGGCTCTGATAACCGCCCGACAAGATACTATATCACGGAAATCCCCTATTTCAAGGGCTGAACCGACATATTCGTGTTAAATTCGGTTGATCCGCCGTTGGAGGAAACCGTCACCGTCAAGGTCACGGCGAAACCAACCGCATCCGGTCGAATCCCGGCATAGATATAATCACTTTTCCTTTTCCAGTACGTTGATCAGCACTGTGAAGCCCTTCTTCGATTTCGAATTTGGTTCCAGTCGACTCATGTAGAGGAGGTCAACAGTCGCCTTGCCGTGCTGGATATCGTCCATCTGGCGTTCGCCATTTGGGGGATATTCGCGTGGAGAGAGCCGAGGAAGGAGTGAGGGGCGATGCCCCTCACTTAACCGGGAAGCTCAAGACTGTCAGGGAAAAAGCGGGAACGGTGACAGTGTTTGATGGCATGAGCGTGATGGTCTCCGGTTCGGACGGACGCACGTTCATGTCGTCGGGATTGCCGGAAAGTACGGTCTTCACGGCTGTCACGGATGCGGGACCTAAGTTGTCGAGCTTCAGTGCGGTATTCACTTCAAACGGGAGCAGGTTCACGATCTTGATCGTGACAGTGCTCGTCTTGGAATCGATCACACAGGAGGACGCGAATCGCTTCCGAAGAGGCGCGAACTCATCGTTATCCGGGATGGCTCGATCTCTATTCATAAGGTTTGCAGCTGTGCGCGCATACCTGTCTCCGGCGTTATTGCCGAAGAGTTTTTGGACGAAATATCCGGTGGTCGGCTTGACCTCAGTGTTATTGAAGTAGATGAGATCGGGATTCCATTGCGTGTCGCCTTCCTTTGCGAGGAGCGGCGCGTAGGATGCCATGGCAACTACGTCTCCATTTCGCTCAAGCGAGATCATGTGGATTGCTTCTGTGAGCGCGGTCTCAATGGTACTGGTCCGTGATCCATTGTGGCTGGCATATTCGCCAAGGTAAACGCGCGTACCACCGCGTTCGTATGTGTCGTAGTAGTTCTGATTATTGAGGAACCAGCCGGGAGCCTGATAGTAGTGTTCATCGACAAGCGGGATATTGTGCTTTCGCGCAAGAGCCCAGCCGTCCTCATAATCGGAACCTTCGTATGTTGGACCGACCGTGCCGACGATGGTAATCTCCGGATGCTTGGCCCGAACAGCGTCGATGATCATGATGTAGCGTTCAGCGAAGACGTCGGAGATGAGGTCCTCGTTACCGATGCCGATGTATTTGAGATGGAACGGTTCGGGATGTCCTGCTTCCGCGCGGACTTTGCCCCATTTGGAGTCAGCGGGACCGTTCGCCCATTCGATCAGGTCAAGGACTTCCTGAATGTATTCGTCCATCTCGTCCATTGGGATGCCGCCCTGCTGGCCTTTACCATCGCGGAATGAATTCTGGCAGGAAACGCCAGCGGGTAGAATCGGAAGCGGTTCCGCGCCGATATCCTCACAGAACTGGAAATACTCGAAGTAGCCAAGTCCGGCGGACTGGTGATAGTCCCAGATATTGGACTGCGGGACACGCGCTTCGAGAGCACCGACGGTGCGGTTCCAACGGTACATATTTTTGAGCCCGTTTCCATGAGCCACACAACCGCCGGGGAACCGCACGAACGCTGGCTTCATCGCCGCAAGGCGTTCCATCAGGTCCGGACGCAGACCGTTCTTGCGGCCCTTCCACGTCTTCTGCGGGAAGAGCGACACCATGTCGAGCGCGACTTTTCCCCCAGACGGAATCAGCGCCAGCTTACCGTGGTCTGTATCTTTCGATGCGGTCAGCTTCAGTTCGGTTTTAGTCCACTCCTTCCCCTTTACGGTGATAGTGCCGGACGCGACCACCTGGTTCTGTTCGTCACGCATCTCTACTTTCAGTTTCGATTCGCTATTATCCGGGTTTTTTGTGAATACACTGAAGAAATAAGAATCTCCCTTGCGGAAGACCATGCCGCGGAATCCCTCATTGACAAGAGCAAATTCTTTGGAGGCGGGGGATTCCAGCACAAGATAGTGCGGATTGTTCTTGTGAATGGGCGCATCGGTCGCAATGGTCGCTTTCAATTCGGAAGGAACGCTCCAGCCGGTGAGGGCATTCCACTCGCCATGGTCAAGGTTGTTGAACTCAAAATCGCGGTTGCGGACAAGCTCGGCATAGAGCCCGCCGTCAGCAGAGTAATTGATATCCTCAAAGAAGATGCCCCAGAGGATCGGGCTGATATCCTTGGTGCGGTTCAGGTCAACGGTGATTCCGGCGGAGAGATTCTCGGCACGGACATTACGAGGCAAGCGAAGATCCGCTGTGACACGTTCGTGTTTCAGAGATTCTTTCCGATCGTGTTCCTTCTTGTAACCGATGATGTTGTCCAGCTCTGCCTTCGAAACCGTAACGATGGTTCCTTTCCATTCGCGGTCTTCCAGCTTGACCGTCTGTCTGGGATCCATGACCTTTGTGCCGACCTCCGTCTTGGTGAAATGCTTGAAGTCTTCCGTACTGAGTCCATTGCCTTCCGGCATGCCGTTTGCATTGCACCATTGAATGCAATACGAATCGTTATCATCGCAGACGGAAATATGCGGGATCAGATTTCGCGGAGCCTTTTCCATGTCGTAATAATTCTGCACATGCCAATGGACAAGATCGGGTGAGGCTACAAGCGCAAATACCGGATCATCCGGGTTCGGGGTAAAAATGCAATACCACATACCGTGTTTCTTGTCGTGAAAAAGAAATGGATCGTGCATCTTTTTCTCGGCAAACCACGAGCCATAGTCGCTGCCAACCCACCCGTAGTCAATCATGTGCCAGTCCAAACCATCGGCATTCCACGCATAGAACAGGCGGTTGCCGCGTTCATATGCGAAGAGCTTGACCCCGGGGTCGGGTGCAGGCTTGGTTTCTGCTACAGCGGATGTGCTGAATAAAGCAGTGAGGGCTATCGTTGCGAAAAGGTGGTGGAACAGCTTCATAATTGTCTCTCCGGTGCTGACCGTGATGGGTGAAAGTTACTGTTTTTTGAGGCGAAAGACGAAGCCTCCGCGTCCGAGCGCGTCGACGGTAATCTCGTCGCCTGCATTTGCCGTGCCCTCCGCAAATCCGAACGATGTGCGGTTTTCGCCGTCGCCGATTTTCTCCCAGGCGAACGTTTCGCCGGGCTTGCCGGGTACTTTGAACTTGAACGTGCGGACTTCGTTCTTTCCGTTGATGCCGCCGACGTACCAAGTGTTGCCTTTACGACGAGCGAGGATGGCGGAATCGCCGGGTTCGCCGCCGAGATACTTCGTATCATCCCATGCGGTCGGCAACGTGGCAAGGAACTCTTTGACCTTGTCTGGAAGCGACCGGAACGAGGATGGGCGGTCGGCCATATGCTGGGCAGCGGATTCGAAGACCACGGGAAGCGCCAGTTCATGGGCGTGGGATGTGGTGTGCCTGTGCTGGGAATCGGTGAACGCGGTGGGCGTGTAGTCCATCGGGCCAACGACGTTGCGGATGAAAGGCAGCGTGGTGTTATGCTCGGCTCCGGCCTCGGTCAGCACGTCATTGTTGTTGTACATCTCAGCTCCGAAGACTGCCTCCATGGACATGAGGTTCGGCCATGTGCGGGACCAGCCACGCGGCAGCGTGCAGCCATGGAAGTCCACCATAACCTTGTGCGCAGCGGCATCGCGGAGGATGTCAACGTAATACTGCATCATATCCTGCTTATCGCCGCCGAAGAAGTCGATCTTCACGCCCTTCACGCCCTTGCTGTTCAGCCACGCGAATTCCTTTTCGCGAGCCTCGTGCGTGATGAAACGGTCGCGCGGCCCACCCATGACGCCCGTATGTTCACCACCGGAGTTGTACCAGAGCCAGACGCCGACGCCTTTTTCCTTGGCGAGTGCAAGCGCGTCATCAATGTTGCCCCCGTTGCCCATCACATCCCATTCCCAGTCGATCAGGACGTTCGGCCATTTCATGTCTGCGGCGAGGTTGATGTAATCTTTTACGACTTGGAAATCGCGGCTGCCGTTGTTGTGTGCCCAATAGACCCAGGCGGCCATACCGGGCTGAATCCAGGATGTGTCGGCAATGGCGCATTCCGGCGCAAGGTCGTCAATGAGCGTGGATTCCACGATATTCGCGAGCGAGCCGATGATCGCGGCGCGCCACGGGGATTTCCACGGGAGCATGGTCTTCGGATTGACCGCACCGTGTCCGTTGCTCTCCCACTGTTCCGGGTAGCTCGTGCGGATCACACCTTTTTCCTTGTCGCTGATCTTCAGCAGACATCCGCAATAGGAACCGTCGAATCCGGTTTCGGAGATTAGCCCCCACACGGTTTTGCCCGCATTATGGAAGAAGATCGGGTATTCCACGAGCTTATCCGGCAGACTGGACGCGGCATACTCCGGATAGCGATCCTCATAGCCGAGTTCGCGTCGTTGGAGACGGAACGTATCGGTTTCCGGGAAATGGTACGCCGTTGTCTCGCCCTGAAACTCCACCGGAGTATCTGCAGTCCCGTCGATTTCATAACGGAACGCAAAGGAATCCGCACCAAGGCGGACTGTCACGCCGATCTCATTACCGTCCGGATTCGCGAACACGAGCGTCTTTTCGTTCATGCGGTAGGAGCAGTCAGAACGCTTTCCGCTGACGGCTTTGTACTGTTCGGCAACGAGTTTCGCCTTTTTCGGGATGCCGCCCTTCAGCGTCATGGATGCAATATCGTAGTTCGCTCGGTCGGATTTCAGTCCCAACTGAACTTTCATAACCTCTTCATCTCCGCGCTTCACCTGAAGCATATTGCCTTCGGCGAGGTATACGGCAAGGGCGTCCTGCGCGGTGTATGACGCATCCGGCGCGATCAAAATCAGGTTTTCGGGGAGGTTTTCGTCATCACATGCGCTAAATAACGCGGTAAAAGCTGTTGCAAGCAGGACGGCGGCGCATGGCAGAGTTTTTTTCAGGGAGAAACGTTTCATCGGGGCTCTCTTCTGTTGTTATGTGGATTCGTTATTCGGAAGTTTTATCTTGCTTTGAAGATACAATAGCATAGATTCTATCATTTTCAACGATGCGAGAGTTGTTTCTTACGTTATAATAGCGTTAATATGGTATAAACATAAAAAACATAACGTTAAAAAATCAACTGTTCTCTGCTGCGGCAGAAATGTTTCTCTCCTGTTTGCAGGAGCAACTCCAAAGATGACTTCGCCTGGTTCCTTGTCGGAGCCGAGTGAATCAAAACTATATTTTCCCATCCCTCAGATATTCTTCGACTCCGCCTCATCCGGCACAGTCTTACAATGCTCTCACCTCGTTTAGTTTATGTTTTCATCCACTGGGAGCTTGCGGATGATGGACGTTGCTTCGTATCCGTTCAATGCAAAAATGCAGATGCAGAAAATCAACAAAGCATACAAGGCGATTTGCAAGTCGCGCGGAATCCATTCGTGAGTAGTAATTTTATTATAAAAATGAACTTATTCATCCTCTGTTTCACGCTCACCGCAAAAAGCGGTGAGCGTGAGACCAATCGTGTTGTAAACAAGAGTATCGAATACCATCATATTGCACATAATCGACATCATTCCCATCAAAGACTCTGCATGGCAAGGAAGTCGCGGAAATGGATGTGCCGAACTATACTTGTGGAATAGTCGAGTTCATCCGTGGAGATAAGAATCTTCTGGGAAAGCGGATCAAGATTTTCGAACGTCCTGAACTCGCGTTGATATGCCTTGTCGTCTGCGACGCTGTAGGCAACCTGAATATAGTATTTCTTATTGCCCTTCTGTGCAAGGAAGTCAACCTCACTCCGGCCGCTGTTGTAGACATGAAGCTGGTATCCCATGTACAACAGCTCATTGTAAACAATATTTTCAAGGTTGTGGTCGAGGTCGAATCGATTATCCGGGCAGCGGATTGAATTTAATGATACATCGCTGTCATAGCACTTGCGATAGAAGGAAAGCGCCTGCTTGGTCCGAGTGGAATACTGTTCCAGAAAATCGACGGCATAGGCCGTTTCAAGATAACCGATGTATTTCTGGATTGTATTCTGCGAACATTTCTGCATCTGTTTCACCGCCTTAAAGATCGAATTCGCAGAAACAATGCGCGAATTGGAACGCAGGACAAAATCCACTACAGCCCGGAACAACGCTTCTTTTCTGATCTTGAAGTGGACGATCAAATCTTTGTAGATGATGGTTTCGTTCAGATCTTCCAGATATCGCCGCATCGCTTCTCCCGAAAACTCCAGTCGTTTGGGAAAACCACCCCATATCAGATAGTCAAGGGGGGTAATTTCCCTGCCTAGTTCCCGCGCATACTCCATGAGTTCACTGTAGACGAAAGGACGTACACGGAACGAAACAAACCGTCCGCTCAGTTCCTTCACATACTCCATGGAAAGCATTTTCGAGTTTGAGCCAGTCACAAAGACGGAGTCTCCATGCAATCGCAAAGACTGGCAGACCTCCACCCAGCCGTCTATCTCCTGCGGCTCGTCCAAAAAGACGTAGCATCTGCCGGATTTCCTTCTCTTGTTCACATACTCCAATAATGAAGCCGCATTCGGGAACTGCGTCCTGACTTCGAGTTTCTCAAATTCCAAGTAAATGACGTCGTTCGATTTGGCCAGAATCTCATCTCTGACCTGTTGCATAATCACCGATTTGCCACATCGTCTGATGCCCGTGATGATCTTGATCAGGTCGCTGTCGTAGAATGGACGTATCTGCTGCAAGTAGTGTTCCCGAAGAATCATTGGTGGACCTCCGTGTGTTTGTTCCGATACTGTGTTTAACAATAATATACTGCAAACTTTATAAAAGTCAAGAAAAACCTATCATTATACTGCAAACTTTGTAAAAAGAAATAAAAAGCTATCAGTAACCGGCTGAGGATAGACGGTCAAATGTGTTTCCTCTTAACTCGCTGGGCTGGAGGCATCGCTTCCACATCTTCTGTCTTGAAGTCTCCCTTGTACCTATGTGGAAACAAAGCATCACGGACAGCCGAAAGCATTCAGAATCCTGAACGGGAAGATTTCGAAACCGTTTATCTATGCGAATTCAGCGACTTGGCGCGATTCCATTCGGCAACTTGGTAACGGGACGATCATGTCAAAAATGACTTCGCCTGGTCCCTTGTCGGAGCCAGGCGAAACATAATCTCATTCCGTTCTTTTGATCTTGGAGTCTTTCTCTTCTCTTTTGTCGCAAAAAGCTCAGTTCAGCGATTGATGAACGGATTCGGAATCTCCTGCTGAAAGAAGGGATCATTTGGATCGATGCGTCTTACCCCGCCGATTCCGTTCCTCTGCCCCGGCGTCATTGGCGGTAGAACTGCTCCGCCCCATAGATCATCGGGCGGGATCGGCTCGGGACCGCTCACCCCGTCATCCGGCGAACCGGCATACTGTACCATGATGCCGGAATCTCCGGGCACTTCGTCCGGACGGTAAGGCGTGGCTTGTTTACCCCTTCCATTGGGATTGATTGCGCCCACGATGCCGTTGCGACGGTCTGCGATTTCACCCGCCGTCAGGCCCGGATTGGGAGCCACGTCGTATTCGACGGTTGCTGTGATCTCATCTTGGCTTTCATGACGGACTGTACGGGCTTCCACGCGTCTGGCGTGGCGCTCTTGGGCCGTTGTTTTGTCGGCGGAGGATTCGGTCGCGGTGGATTCACCGGATGTCGCGGGTTCCTGCAGTGGTGCGAACTGAACAATGATGAACAGTGCCAAGGGCAGAATAGTGAGAAGCAGAACGACGAGAAAGATGATTTTCAATGTAGATTTATTCATAAGACGGACTCCTAACGTCAGTCGAGCTTGACTGAGGGACGCAGAGGAGCGGGACCGCCGTTCGGAAGGACGTCCGGCCCCTTGATCGGACCGTTCTTGTCGAGCTCCTGCTCCAGTTTATTCATTTCAGAGGCATCGTCCTGTTGGGGATGCTGGGCGCGATAGATGCGACCGGCTCCGAGCGGACGAAGCCTGGCATTTCTGCGAGCGGCCTCCTCCTCTTTCTGCTGTTTCTCGAACTCTTCCATTTCGGCTTTTTCGCGGGCAGCTCTTTCCTCGGCTTTCGCCTTGGCTTCGGCATCCAGCTCGTCTTTCACAGCCTTGGCGGTTTCGGGATAGTCCTTGTCAAGCTCCTTCACTGCATTCTGAATCTTTTCCAGCATAAGCGCATCGTATCCGACCTGCTTCCAAAGTTCCTTCTGTCCATCGGCAGAGAGGATGAGAAGCGTGGGATAGGCTTCGACTGAGAATTTCTTCGCGAGTTCATCGTTCTGCTTCTTGACCTTTTCGTCAAGCTTGGCAGATTCCGGGAAATCCAGAAAAACAGTCACGAGGTGTTTCTTCGCAAAATCCTTAAACGAAGGCTGAAGAAAAACGTTCTTCTCAAGCCTTTGGCACGGGGGACACCAGTCGGAACCGGTGAACAGAGCAAGGATCGGTTTCTTGTCCTTCTTCGATTTCTCAATGGCGGCGGCAAAGTCATCGAGCCAGTCGGCGGGAGTCTTGCCTGGTGTGAATTCTTCGGGATGATCCTTGATGTATTGTTCTGCTTCAAGTTCAATCTGCCCGGTGCGGATGCGTTCCTGCATCCATTGTGCGCGGGCACGGTCACGTTCCGTAATCCGACGAATCTGCTCTGCCGTAAAGACGGGAAGTTTGTGCTCGTTTTGCCCTTCTTCGGCTTTCGGTTCGTCTTTCTCTGCCATTTCGGGTTTTGTTGCCGGTTTCAACTGCACGTCTTTTGTGCGTTCCTGAATTCTCTTGGCACGTTCCACGTCGCGATCAAGAATCTGCTTCATGGTTTCACTGTCCATTTGGGGCTCGGCCGCTTTGAGGTCGAGGGTAACATGATTGCCCTGTGCAAACGCAGGAACGGTGCAGAAAAGCGTAACTACGGACGCTGCTGCGAAAAGTTTGACGGATTTCATATCGGGAGTCCTTTCGGCCGAACTTCGACGTGGGTGTGAGGATTACGGACGGTCGAGAACTTCGACCGTCACGCTGAATTTTTCAATGTCATCGGCATCCGGTTCCCAAGCCTGCATGTAGGAAAGATCAATTTTTGCCTTGCCCTGCTTCAATGCGCGGTAAACGATGACGGTTTTGCCGCCGACGCCGACCATTCCTTCCGGGTGTGGATCGGACACATAGTCGTTCTTATCGAGTTTGAGGATGTCCTTGTCAACCTTGTCGGCATTTTCCCAGTCGTATCCGGTTGTAATGTTGGATTCAAGCGTGATGCGGATGATATCTCCGGCATGCACTTTGATGGTTCTGCCGTTGTCTTTCTCGGTGAGTTTGAACTCTTCCGCAGCGTCGTTGATGGCTAATTGGGTGGATGCGGCATCAACGACAACTTTCAGTTTGAAAGTCATTGCCGGAGGTTCATCTTTTTCCCACGGACGGACATAGACAAGTGAGATTTCGGTTTCCCCTGAGGTAATGGCCTTAAAACTCCATACTTCATTGCCTCCGACGCCAACCATTCCTTCCGGGTGCGGATCAGACTGGTATTCCCCTTCATCGCTGGATTCAAGAACATTCTTGTCAACGGATTTCAGCGACCAGGAATACCCGGTTGTATGATTGGCCTCAAGCTTAACGCGAATGGTCTGGCCTGGAAGGACGTGGATAGTCTTTCCGTTGCTTTCCGCATCTATGTTGATTGCTTTCTCGACTGCGGAATTGATTTTTACAGGGGCATCGGTCTTTTTCTGTGCATCACCATTTGAGCAGGCGGCAAAAAGAGCAGTGACAACAACGGTGACTGCGACAAAAAGAATTGTGTGTTTCATGGAAGAACCTTTCTGGTTTTTTTGGGTGCTTTCAATAATTAGACGCTTGACAAGCACGAAATCTTAGCAAGAAATCTCATTTTTCTGCATTCAGAATACGAATTTTCGTAATTTCCGGTGAACGTTTGCTGTCCGTTCCGGAGAAAGAGATCGTCAGCGTTCCATCAGCGGCAACAGCATCCGCAGGAATATGGATGGTCTTTTCCGCAGGCTCGTCCATTGTGAGATTCACATCCTCGGAGAAAAGCTCCTTGTCCACGCAATGAACTTTCAAAACGGAGTCCCTGCCGCGAACTGTTGTAACCATAACAAGAGGTTTCCCGACAGGAAGATCGTGCAATGTATAACGGAACGAAGCGCCTGCGGGAGCAAAACGGCATCGGATTTCGTTTTCGCGTGTCCTGGTTTCCGATTTTCCGGCTTCGAGACCATGTTTCTTTTCGGACTCCACGAATCCGGGGTTAATCTCGGCAAGCAGACGTTTGCTGACACCTGCCTCAATACGAACACGACTCACCTCAGGTTGCTCATCCGTTTCCCATTCGTTTTTTGAGAATCGTTTGAAAAAAACGGCATAGTGTTCGTCCATCACGTCCATCAACGGTCGGAATTCCAGGTCCTTTGGATAAACGAGTCCCCTGCTTTTGAATTGAGCAAAGGCCTCTGTGGGAACAAGATTCGCGAGAAGGTCATCTATGCTGTCCGCAACCATAATCGGAGCTGTTTCGTATGTTTGACCGGCTGATTGAAGGATGCGCATGATGTCAGCGCGCCAGACACGGGCTCCAAGGTTTGTCGGATCGGGCGGAACGATACCTGCGAGAACAAACGGACCATACATGATGCAGACAGGATCGCCAGGTTTGTCTGATGTTGGAACAGCACGAAGCCGGAAATCGAAGGATACGGTGAGGATGTCATCGCGATTCCATTTCCGGTTGACGGCAATATAGCCGTCGTCACCCGCATCCGCAGGAACATCTTTGTCGTTGACCTTGAGAGAAACTGTCTGACTCCAATACGGCTTGCGAATCTTCAGCGTGAATTCCGGGGAAAAACGTTCGTCGGCGGCAATCTTGACTTTAATCTCGTTTGAGTAAGGAAATCCGCCGGAGACGGACAGAAAACGGACAGGACGCGAGTTCATATCATCCTCAATGTTCTGCGGCGGAGGCCAGTTCCCGGTAACATTGCGGAACTGGTAGGCATCCAAAGAAACATCAGCATCCCAGAACTGATTCAGGTACAGTTCGCCTTTTCTGCCTCCGGCAACAAGTTCACCATAGCGACCGGGGTTCTCCATGCCGGTTCCTACACAGCAAGTCCAGACATGTTCTGAAGAGGAGAAACATTTTTCCGCGACAGATCCGAGCGGTTGGAAATAGCCGTATGCGCCTTCCCGGTCATGACGAATCACGGAGACCACATGGTTCAGTGTGGCACGTTCGGCAAAGTCCATGATCGAAGCGTCGGGTTTCCATTCGAACATGATTTTTGCCAGTTTCAGCATGTTGTAGCAATTGCAGGATTCCGTTGTCGTGCTGAAAAGATGGTTCGCCTCGTCTCCGATTTCAAAGAAGTGCTCGTTGTCTCCCTGGCCCCCGGTCACATAAGTTCGATGATTCACCACGCGGTCAAAAAAGAACGTAACAATGTCCCGATACTTCTTTTCTCCGGTCAGTTCATAAATTCTCGCTATGCCGAGGAATTCGGGAAGCATCGTGTTGACGTGCATTCCCGTCAGATGGTCTTCCTTCCGGCTGAGCGGGTCCATAAGTTCCTTGTGATAAAACCTGTTGATCGCACAATCAAGATATTTTTTGTCTCCGGTATCCGCAGTCAGGTCCGCCATGACTTCGTTCATGCCGCCAAATTCGCAATGAAGCATTTTCTGAGTGTTTTCCTCCGTGAGCGGAGAAACAACGGAGATAACAAAATCGCCGAGCTTCCGTTCCACGTCAAGGGCCTTCCGGTTTCCTGTGGCATAATAAATGTCGCGAAGCCCCGCCATGACCTTGTGCAGTGTGTAAAACGGAGCCCAGAGCCCATTCAGATTGAACGGTTTCGATTCAACTTTATTCTCCTTGAGGAGTGTGAACGCTTCCTTGCGAACAGGAAG
>Ga0310690_10007191_pt1 | contig 14411 bp, 14 predicted proteins | sample AusTroGonzalo_MG_2_FD_207661 | JGI IMG/M metagenome (GOLD analysis project Ga0310690, IMG submission 207661) | Bovine rumen microbial communities from tropical cattle in Woodstock, Queensland, Australia - Gonzalo_04 (v2) (version 2) | ecosystem: Host-associated > Mammals > Digestive system >...
CCCAAAGACAAAGAAAGTCCAAGAATTCAACTTTGATAAGAACGGTCAGGAAATCCCTGCAGCACAAATTGGAGCACCTAAACGCTTCTATCGCTATCATGCGGATACCTTTAATTTCTTAATGGCTAAAACAACAAATAATGAATACATCGCAGTAGAAATCGGACAAATGGAACATCCTTGCCCAACCTTTACTTACAGTGATGCAAAAGGAACTCAATACGTAAGCCTTGGCGGTGCTGCATACATTGATGATGGTAAAACAGTCAGTGCTTATCGTGGGACAACACAGGAGTTACAACGAGAGGTTAAACTTCAGGAGAAGGCACAAGCGACCAGATAATCCCAAAGATTAATGGAGGGTCAATGGAACAAAATAAACCACTTTTTATCTATGATTGCGATGGAACATTACAGTCTCCTGCGATGTTTTCTTGGGCATTAACAAAGAAATTAGGATTAACAAACCTTTCATTCCAAGAATATAAAGAGCAAACAAAGGCTGGTCAATATGCAATGCTCCCGGGAATGGCGGATGTCGTTAAATACACCGCCACACGTGGCTATAATGTTTTGTTATCAGGTGGTAACCCTGAAAAAGATGGTTGTCCAGAGTTGCATGATTTAAATCCTTATTTCCAAAATTGGCAACTTGATGGCAGAGATGTTGCTTTTGGAAGAACGCCGGAAGGATACTTTAAAGACAATCCCATTGTTTCAAATGGTTTACGAAAATTCTTTGAGCCCAGTCAAGTTTTTGTCATTGGGGATAGCGTAGAAGAGTTTTTACTCGCAGTTAATATGAAAGCAATCGCCTTTATTAAACGGGGTGTCTCTATTGATGAAGAAAAGCTTGTGGGCGGTGTACCAAACATATTCGCTTTTGAAACGGGAATGGAAATAAAACAGAAACTCCAGGAACTGTTTGAACCACAACAGAAAATTGATTATAGAACCATGCAAACTCTTGCTCAAAAAGACCCAAGAGGATAATGGGAAACGATTACTCTCTCTTTAAGAATCTATACATAGTCATCTTAAAGGGCTAAAAAAGTAAAAGGGCAGATGGTTAGAAAGACTTACAAAACCAGATGTCAAAAAATATAATGAATACTCATTATGAAGCTCTGTAAGAACCCTCATAAAATCAGTTCAAAAATGGGGGTAAAATTGAGGTGTTTTTGATGTCTTTGTGTCCCAGCTTTGTGTCCCACCCCTGTGTCCCACCTATAAACCCCTATTTCAGGCATAAAAAAAGCCTTGATAAACAAGGCTTTAAATTCAAAATGGTGCCTGGGGACGGAATCGAACCGCCGACACAGGGATTTTCAGTCCCTTGCTCTACCAACTGAGCTACCCAGGCGAAACACCATGTGCGACTTTATACACCAAAATGAAACCAATGTCCAGTTTTTTTTTCAAAAAAAGTAAAAAAAACGAAATGTCTGAATACCAAATCTTGTGCAACAACTTGACAATTTACGAAAATTATGCTATAAAGTTACCCTGTTTCCAATTGTTTGGCAGGATATAAAATGGAAATCACAATACCGACATCACAACAAGTTACCGGCGAAAGCTCCCTTCAAATTTTCAAAACGTTTGGTTTGACGGCGGCTCCGACGGATTTGGCTGCTTTACAATACTGTTGGGTTTTTCCCCGGGGAAAGACCATTGAGAATAAGAGAAGCGGCTCTTATTATATCCAGCTTGATAATTCTTCAAATTTAATGGACGCGCCGATTATTTCAACAACGGGGGAAAGATCTTATTTGTATTTAAGCAATCCAAACGGCGGTGTTCGCCCTATTATTCCGGCCTCCGAAACCGAAAAAATAACTCCGACTTCAACCCGAATTTTGGAAATAGAAGGAAGAGGTTCTGTACAAATTGTCACTTTTGGTGAATATCCGCAAAAAATTGCGGATTCAAAAACGCAGAGTCAATTAAACACCCTCTATTTTGCCGGTTTAAAATTAAAAGATCGTATTTATTCAACCCAAAATCAAACGACCATCTTTACGGCTTCTTTTCAAAAAGGGAGCTATGCCGCCAATGGCTCTCCGCTCAAAAAAACGCTTCAAAAATTTACACTGAATGACCGCATACCCAACAGTTATGATGGTTCATTCCTACCGCGCATCTATCGGGTGTATCGCTTGGAAGATAAAAAATACATATACTTTTCCCCGCTCAATACGGACGATACCGTTATTTTATCCAGCGGGGCGAAAATCCCAAATACCAAAATTCCCGTTTGGGTAGAGGTCCAACCTATTAAATGGCTTGTAGATCCCAGTGGCCCCTGGGTTGCCAAAGATATTTTATTTTCCAATATTCAAATGGATGATAAATCGTTTCAACAACGCACGGGGCTCTTTAAAAAATCATCATTATGTGCATTTTTAAAAGATACATTTGCCACGGAAATACTTCCGCCCGTTCGTATTGCCCGCCATCGTAAAACCATACGTACCAATACTTCCCGCCAACGCAACGGTTAGTCTTCTTTCGGATTTTTTTGGATCAGGTCGATCAATTCTTCCTCGGCCGGTGTTTCATTCGTATGAACAACATAGTTACCCTTAAACCACCGATTCAAATCCACATCGGCACAGTGTTTGGAACAAAACGGCTTATATTCCAGGGTTGCCGGTTCACCGCATATGGGACATTTCGTATTTAAAATCACTATTTTTTCGGCCATTTTATTTCTCCAAAATTTCAAAATAAGAAACAGATTGATCAAAAACAGGCTCTATTTTTGCCGAAACACCGGTTTGATTCAGCAATTTCATTACTTCAGGCGCCACCCGAACACGCGGACAACCCGATTTAGACTTGGCTATCGCCCGACGCACCCGGTAATAAATATGGATAGGATTTTTCTCAGAGCACAAAGTCCATAAATCGGCCCGTTCCCGCCGCCGTTCAATCTCAAAAAGGCCTGCTTTTGTCCAACTGCCATCAGCACATAAATCATCGGATTTTAGAGTTTTTCGTATCATTTCTTCCATTTTCTTCCGAAAAGAACCCCTTTTACTGCCGGCAAAATCAATCAAAATTAAACCACCCATATTTTTTAACTTAATCTGGCGGAAAATTTCCGGAAGCGCCGTTTGATTTACTTTTTCGAGCGAATCGGCACCGGCCGAATCCACATCAATGGTCCAACCGACTTTCGTTTTTTCAATGTGAATTTCTCCCTTCCCCGCTAAACGAATATTCGCTTTAAGGGCTTCTGCCACCCAAGCATCCATTTCTTCATCGGAAACAAAACCGGCCTGAACTGGCGTGGGTTGCACTGCATCCGTCACCGGATGAGCCGTTGCCACTTTATCCCCACGGGCTTCCTTTGTAATTTGGACAAGGATTTTCTCACCTTCACACATTTGAATTTGTGTCGGGATAAAAACTTGACCTTTTTCCGTTTCGGCAAAATAGCCGTGCAACGGTAAACAAAAAGCCGTTATTTTGGCCTCAACCTTATCCCCGAAGTTCAACTCTAAATCACGATGAAATATGATTTGCTCCGGTCCCTGTTCACCGATAAAGACCGTTCTTTTTTCACCGAATCCTTCATTTTGAAAAACTGTCATGACTATCTTAAAACACCTTTAAGAACTTGGGCCACCTCAAATATCGGCAATCCGACAATATTTGGATGAGATCCGATAATTTTGCGAACACAGGCCGACAAAACGCCCTCAATACGATAGCCCGCAACACCCTTCCACTCCCCCGAATCAATAATAGCCCGCATATCAACGGCATCCATACGCTTTAAAACGACCGCTGTCTGAACCACTTTAGCAATTTCACGGGAGTTTGGTGTTATCACACAAAAACCTGTTATTACCCGATGGCGACGCCCCGACAACAGGGAAAGATTTTTTTGAACTTCTTCTTCCGAGTTAGCTTTACGTATTATTCTTTTACCGACAGCGATCACGGTATCGGCGGCTAAAATACATTTTTGAGGATGTTTCTTAAAAACCGCCCGTGCTTTTTGAACAGCCATCCGCCGCACGTACCTTGCCGGCAATTCATTAGCAAACGGTGTCTCATCAATATCGGCCGTTATTATTTCTTCGGGGATAAAACCGGCTTTTTCCAATAACTGGCGCCGCTGTGGTGAACCGGATGCCAAGATAAATCCGTACTCAAGACCCCACAAATTATTCTTCGGCAAATGTTTTTTCCTTACGTTCGTGACGTTCCTGGGCTTCAATACACAAAGTTGCAACAGGACGGGCTTCCAAACGAGCCAAACCGATCGGTTCTCCCGTCTCCTCACAGTATCCGTAGGTTCCGTTTTCAATCCGATCAAGGGCCTGATTAATCTTTTTAATCAACTTACGCATCCGATCCCGTGTCCTAAGTTCCAATGATTGATCGGTTTCATTACTGGCACGATCATTCTCATCGGCTTCATTGATGTTGTTTTCTTTCAGATCCTGAAGCGTTGTTTCGGAACCTTTCATCAAATCTGCACGCCAATCCAACAACTTACGTTTAAAGTACTCCAGTTGTTTTTCGTTCATATATTCTTCTTTGGCAGAGGGTTTATAGTTTGGAGGTAAAGTGACAACAGACATATTTTTCTCCTTTCTCGATTAAAACGATGCTTTTTATATAACCGATTTACAACCCGTTGTCAAGCAGAAAGCACACTTTTAAAAATCTTTTTGGGTATAAGAAAAGCCCTCAAGGAGGAGGAGAGGGCTTTAGTGGCTCCAGCGGTAGGGCTCGAACCTACGACCAATCGGTTAACAGCCGATTGCTCTACCACTGAGCTACGCTGGAACAGTGGCTACTTGTTTACACCAAAAAAAATAAAAAATCAAGCTTTTTTTGTATAAACAACACTTTTTTGGAGGTCGGTACCGGAATCGAACCAGTATAAAAGGATTTGCAGTCCTCTGCATAAGCCATTCTGCCAACCGACCGAGCCTTGAAAGCAGGCTTATTTTTACACTTTTTTTTATTAAGAGTCAAGAAAAAAAAGAATAATGCTTGAATTTTTTTTAAGGATGGTCTATTCTAGCCCATATTAATAGAAAAGGGGATGACATGATAATAAAAAAAATTGGCCTGTTGGGAATAATCCTTGGTTTACCTTTCGGAACGGCTTTGGCCGATACCTTGAAAGACATAATGGCTTATACTTATGAAAACAACCTTATCATCAATGCTCATCGCTCCGGGCAAAAAGCCCTGGATGAAACTGTGGCTGCGGCAAAATCCGGTTATCGTCCCGTTGTTTTGGGCGAAGCCGATGTGGCACGGGCTAAGTATAAAAATACCTATGACAACGCCGCGATCGCCAATAAACAAAAATCATACCTGACACCCACAGATATTTCTTTATCGTTCAAGCAACCCCTGTTCTCGGGTCTGACAACCGTAAATGCCGTTCAAGCTGCCAAAGATACCGTTCGGGCCGGCCGTTCGGATCTGATGAATACGGAACAAACCGTCTTGTTGGATACAGTAGCCGTTTATATGGATGTTATTCGTGATGAGGCCGTTTTAAAGCTTCAGAAAAATAATGAAAAAGTTTTGAAAGAACATCTGGCCTCCTATCGTAAAAAACTAAACGCCGGTGTTTTGACAAAAACCGATGTGTCTCAAGCCGAGGCCCGCTCGGCCGGTGCGACTGCCGCCCGAATTGCGGCTGAAGGGCAACTGCAGGTATCAAAGGCCAATTTCTTCAGTGTTGTGGGTTTGGAACCCAAAGATTTAAAAGATGTCTCCGATACATTCGTAACCCCACCCAAAACATTGGATGATTCCATTGGTAAGGCACTGGCCGATAACCCGAAAATTAAGGCTGCCGAATATGCTTTAAAGGCCGCTGAATCATCGGTTAAAGCCAAAAAGGGTGTTCTGCTTCCTCAGGTAAATTTAAACGGTGCCGTCGGTCGCCAAAAAGAGCATGTTTCCGTTAAACAATCGGACTACTGGCAAATCGGTGCCAACTTAACGGTTCCTTTATTTCAATCCGGTAAAGAGTATGCCGATATTCGTGAAGCCCGACAGTTAGAAAATCAATATCGCATTCTCTACAGCAAAATTTCCCAAGATGTACGGGCCGAAGCAACCGCGGCATGGGAACGTTATCAAGCCACCAAGGCACAAATTTCCTCCATCAAGAAACAAATTGATGCTTCCCAAATTGCTTTAAAAGGCGTGATTCGTGAAGCCAATGTCGGATCACGTACCGTTTTAGACGTTTTGGATGCCGAACAAGAACATTTGGATAATCAGGTTTCTTTGGTTAAGGCCCACCGGGAAGAAATCGTTTCCTCTTTTGCCTTGATGTCGGCAATCGGGCAGCTCAATCCGACAGCCCTCAATTTGGGTGTTGAACCCTATGATCCAAAGGATTATTATGAATCCGTCAAAAATAAATGGATCGGTTACGGTATAGATTAGGAGTCCCTCATGGAAGATTTAGAACAAGATCCCGAAGAATTGCCGATGGATGAAGTGTTGGCTGAAATCCGTCATATATTATCATCTAAACTCACTGAAAAGGAAACCCATAAGGATATCCCGCAGTTTTTAGCAAAGCCATCACCAGGAACGGATACGGCGACAAAAACATTAAGCTCCTCTCAGTCATCAGATACAGATTACTTTCTTTTGACACCGGCCATGCGGTGTGATTTACCGCCGGACTCGGAATTATCCCAAACCGTCAAAAAACAAACGGCCCACGTTTTAAATAAATTGCAACAACCGACCGTTGATTTAAATCCGGCACTGATTGACTGGCTGAACGAAAATTTACCGAAAATTATTGAAAAAGCACTTAACAATCACTTTAAAAAATAGGATTTTCCATGTCCCAAAAGAAAGAAAACATCACCGAAAGAATTTACTATAAAAACGTTTCAATGACTCGTAATCTGAATACGCACGGTGATGTTACGACCGAACAATTAAAAGCGGCCCGCTCGCTTCTCAATTGGTCACAGGCCGATTTAGCACAAAAGTCCGGCTATTCATTGCCGGCCGTCAATAACATTGAACGGGGACAATATAAGGCGCATACTGCCACAATGAATGATATTATTCAAACATTTGAGCAAAACGGTATTCAATTTATCTCATCGGGCGTTCGCTTGGAACATTCTGATTTTCGGATTAAATTTTATGAAGGAGAAGACGCTCCGCACTACCTGCTCCAAAAAATATCTGCCGCATTGGAAGAAGGCGGTGACTTATACTTGTCAGGTATTGATGAAAATGCCTTAATTCAGTTGGCCGAGAAAGATTTAAAGCGTTGTTTGGTCAAACTGCGTCAGGCCCATGTGACAATTCACTTACTGTGTCATAAATCTGACAAGTCCGTTGATTTTGCTTTTCCGAATTTAAAGCAAAAAATCGTACCGGACTCCGTCCCCTTAACGCCCTATTGTTTATATAAAAACCGGTGTGCTTTTGTTATTCTGAAAAATCCTGTTTATGTTTGTATTATATATAATCCTGTTTTGAAACAGTCCATGCTTGATTCGTTTAATTACCTCTGCGAAAACGCCCGTTAAATATATTTTATATAATATTTTCGTAAAAATTATACAAAAAACATATTTCCTAATTTGAAAGGGCTAAACCCCCTATTCAAACGGCCAAAGTATGATATCCTGAAAGTGTGGCAGGAAGCCATGCATAAAAAAGGAGGGCCGTATCATGAAAAAAATGGTAAAAAGCATTGTTATGAAGTTACTTGCTTTATCGGCTGTTATTTTGCCGATGGAGAAAGCGCGAGGACAAGAAGCCGATAGGATTGAACCGAAGGCAAGCTTAGGGTTGTTTAACTCTATTGAAAAAGATAGCAAAAACCCCATGTACGCCGAAACGTGTTTAAATCCGGTTATTTCATTACAAAAGGGTGAACATAAAGTTAAATATGAAGGACACTTTTGGCGGTTTGGGTATACCAACGGTGAAATTTCCGATTGGTGGCGTCTTTCTTCCTATTTCGGATATGAAAATGACACCTTTGCCGTGAAAGCAGGGCGAATGTTGCTTCGGGACTATGCGGGTTATGTTTTCTGTCCGACCACGCCTATGTTTGATAACATGGCTACGGGAAATGGTGACGGAATGGGCTTCACGGGACTCTATACCCAACATAAAGGAACTGGTCTCGGATTAGGTTGGGTAGCCGACAACAATCAGATGAATCCCAGAAATTGGGATACAGGCCTTGTGACCTGGAGTAAACAGTTAACAGATGATTTGGCTGTTCAAGCTCATATCGGGGCCACAAGCCACAAGTTAACCCGCGCCGGTTTGACGGCTAAATGGACGCCGGATACCAAAACAACCCTTGTTGGCGAGGCTATTTATAAAGGCCAAAATACGACCGCCTTTTTAACTGCCAATTACTATCTGACGGATTCGTTAAAAGCTTACGGTGGCGTTCAGATGTGCTTCCCCAACAGCGGAAAAATGACGGGATTAATCTCTGCCGGCCTGGACTATCAGGTCCCGAACAGCGGCGTACATTTCTTCGCCGGCATCCATCAGGGCTTAGGGGGTGAGCATGAAACTTCCGTGGTCGTCGGCGCCCGTTTTAATGCTTTAATAGAAGCTTGTAAAAACGCCGTCAACTATCGTGGTCTATAATAAAAAAGTGCATCGAGAGATGCACTTTTTTTCATAATTCCTTCCATATTTTTTTAATCTTAGACAGAAAAGCATCACAGGCTGATTGATTATTTTCGCCGGCTTGTTCAAACTCTTTCAAAAGTTCTTTTTGCTTAGCCGTCAGGTTTGTTGGCGTCTCTACTCGGAAAATAACGTACAAATCTCCATAGGCATTAGACCGCAATACCGGCATCCCTCTCCCTTTCAATTTCATATCCGTTCCTGTTTGGGTTCCGGGTTTAATCTTAACTTTCTCACCTTTTCCATCCATGGTCGGAACAATGATCTCTCCCCCCAAGGCTGCCGTCGCCATCGGGATTGGCATTTCACAGTACAAATCCGAACCATCCCGTTTAAAAATCAGATGTTCTTTAACGGTAATAAAGACATATAAATCGCCGGGTTCTCCTCCATTTAAAGCTGCATCACCCTCACCGTTCAAGCGCATTCGGACACCCGTATCAACACCGGCGGGAATACTGACCTCCAAGGTTCTTTTTTTCTTAATTCTTCCCGTTCCTTTACATTCCGAACAAGGATCCTTAACGGTTTTACCCGTTCCGTGACACACGGGGCATTCCGTTTCCACAACAAAAAAACCTTGACGGTTTTGCACATGACCCCGGCCGCCACAGGTCGGACAGGTCTCTAAATTCTGCCCTCCGCGACCATCACATTTTTCACATTTGACAAAACTCTCAACTTGGATGTTTTTCTTAAGTCCCATATAAGCTTCTGCCAAGTCAATCTCTAAATTATAACGTAAATCGGCACCTCGCGTTGTTTGTGGACCTCTCCGGCGACGACCGCCGCCAAAGGCACTGAACATCTCATCAAATATATTTTCAAAGCCACTGCCGTTAAAATCAAAGCCGCCAAACCCTTGTCCGAAGCCGCTTTGACCATTCATTCCACCGACAAAGGCCTCATGACCATAACGATCATAAGCCGCCCTTTTTTGCTCATCTTTTAAGACTTCATAGGCTTCATTCAATTCTTTAAAATTCTTTTCGGCTTCGGGATCATTCGGATGATAATCCGGATGACAGGTCTTTGCCTTTACGCGAAAAGCGCGCTTGATTTCATCAAACGACGCTGTTTTGGATACACCCAATACATCATAATAGCTTTTACTCAATTGTTGCCATCAAATTCACTCCCCGATGTCTCTTTTTGGGTCCCTCAACCCAATGGGAACCGACGGACAGTCACCCATCCGTCGGTCAGTTCTTTATTTTTTTACTTCTTCAAAGTCGGCATCAACAACCGTATCATCTTCTTTTTTCGGTTCTTCAGCCGTCTTTTCACTACCGGCATCCGCTGCCGCAGCCTGTTCTTTATACATGGCCTCACCCATTTTCATTGAAGCCTGCATCAAGGCATCTGTTTTTTCCTTGATTTTATCACCGTCATTGCTGTCCAAAACACCCTTCAGGTCTTGGATGGCTTTTTCGATGGCTTCTTTGTCGGCGGCCGGCACTTTCCCTTCGTTTTCTTTCAACGTTTTTTCGGTCGTATGGATTAATGCATCCGCATGATTTTTAGCCTCAATGGTTTCTTTCATCTTTTTATCTTCCTCGGCATGCGCTTCAGCATCTTTGACCATTTGCTCAATATCCGAATCCTTCAAACCGCCCGAAGCCTGGATTCGAATGTTTTGCTCTTTTCCGGTAGCCTTATCCTTAGCCGATACATTTACGATACCGTTAGCATCAATATCAAAACTGACTTCAATTTGAGGCATACCGCGTGGAGCCGGCGGAATACCGACTAAATCAAATTGGCCCAATAATTTATTATCCCGAGCCATTTCGCGTTCCCCTTGGAACACACGAATCGTAACGGCTGTCTGCCCATCTTCGGCTGTTGAGAAAACCTGAGATTTCTTTGTCGGAATAGTTGTATTACGATCAATCAATCGTGTAAAGACACCGCCTAAAGTTTCTATACCTAACGATAAAGGCGTCACATCCAACAATAGAACATCTTTAACATCGCCCTTTAAGACACCTCCCTGAATGGCAGCACCCGTTGCCACAACTTCATCGGGATTCACGCCTTTATGCGGTTCTTTGCCAAAGAAGTCTTTAACAATTTCTTGAACTTTGGGCATACGGGTCATACCGCCGACTAAAATAACTTCATCAATTTGGTTTTTCTTAAGACCTGCGTCTTTTAGGGCTTTTTCCATCGGTCCTTTTGTGCGTTCCAACAAATCTTCACACAAAGATTCCAATTTTGCCCGTGTCAGTGATACATTCAAATGTTTCGGACCCGTTGCATCGGCCGTAATAAACGGCAGATTAATATCTGTTTGAGTTGCACTGGACAGCTCAATCTTAGCCTTTTCGGCTGCTTCTTTCAAACGTTGTAAAGCCATTCTGTCTTGGCGTAAATCAATTCCGTTTTCTTTCTTAAATTCATCTGCCAGATAATCCATGACCCGAGCATCAAAATCTTCACCGCCCAAGAAAGTATCACCATTGGTTGATTTCACCTCAAAAACACCATCACCGATTTCCAAGATGGATACGTCAAAGGTACCGCCGCCCAAGTCATAAACAGCGATCATACCGGACTTTTTCTGATCCATACCATAGGCTAACGCCGCCGCCGTTGGTTCGTTGATAATCCGAAGGACATTCAAACCCGCAATTTTACCGGCATCTTTTGTGGCCTGACGCTGACTGTCATCAAAATAGGCCGGAACGGTGATAATAGCTTCTGTTACCTTTTCGCCCAAATAACTTTCGGCATCTTCTTTCATTTTTTGCAGCACAAAAGCGGAAATCTGGCTGGGAGCATATTTTTTACCCTGAACCTCAACCCAGGCATCTCCGTTATCACTGCTGACGATGTGATAAGGGACCATCCCTTTATCTTTTTCAACCATTTTATCATTGAAACGACGACCGATTAACCGCTTGATGGAAAACAAAGTCCCTTCCGGATTTGTAACGGCCTGACGTTTTGCCGGTTGTCCGACTAATCTTTCTCCTTTACTGGTAAAAGCCACCATAGACGGGGTTGTTCTGGCCCCTTCACGATTTTCTAAAACCTTGGGATCTTTCCCGTCCATAATACACATACACGAGTTTGTTGTTCCCAAGTCAATTCCTAAAATTTTAGACATCTTTTTTCTCCTTTTTTTTGGTTATTTTAAACTTGCTGTGGAGTATATAGGTCATAACATCGTATTTCGCAACACCCTTTTGCATTTTTTTCTTTACTTTCTTGTTTTTTATGGTTAAAATCAGAAAAAATATTGATAGGAGAGGTATTTATGGATCAGTTTTTGTACTATGCCGATGTTCTTTTTAATGCTCTTAAAACCTGTTGGGCCGAATTAATCGGTGCTTTTTTGATGGCAACCATGACCAATTTACTTTCCGTCAAGGGGACACAAAAAGAAACCTTTAAACTGCTGAGTCTCGGGTTCTATGTTATTATTATTAAAGATATCGTTTCTATTACTTTTCAATCGCTTCCCAATATTGCACCGGACCTTCAAATTTCAAAATTGACCCCTCCGTTGACGGATTTATGTTTGCTCTCACTGGTAACTGCCTTTTTTATCACAGGGGCCTTCCGAAACGTACGAATTTATTTTGCCCCGGGGGCGTTGGTACCTGTTTTGGCCATTCTTCTGACCGGAATCAGCCTGTTTTTAACACTTTCAGATACATTATGGAGCCTTGGCATCTATTTATCATCTATTTACATGATGGCCGGTTTTTTCATCATGGGACTTTCCTGTTATCTCACTTCTGCCGGTCGCAAAAACACCGCCGTACGGGCGCTCGGCAACGGTTTCATTGTTCTGGCGGTGTGCTACGGATATCAACTTTATGATTTAAAATTTAATATTCAACAGCTAATCTTGCTGTGCTATACCATAGCTATCGTTTTATCTTTGGCGGCACAAGTACAATTTTTAGATGCGGAACTGCAAAAATCATCCTATCGGTTGGATCTTGAACGGAAGAGTAAGCGCGAAATTTGGGAAGTTTCTCCTTTCCCCGTTATCTTATCCAGATTGCGTGATGATGCTATTATCTATATGAATCCGGCTGCCCGAAGGCTGTTTTTATTCACACCGACCGAAGAAATTAATTATCCGTTGTCATCTTTTTTTGCCAAACCGGAAGACAAAGAAAAGTTGTTAAACCTATTGCATCAATCCCCTATTGTTCATTCTTTTGAGGCCGAGGTTCATCATCCCCAAGAAGACAATAACTTCTGGATTGACCTGATGACACGCATCACCGATTTGGATGAAGAAATTGTCCTCTTTTCAACGTTCAAAGATATTACCGATCAAAAGCGAGTAAAAGAAATTTTACAAGAGCAGGCTTCCACAGACCCCTTAACCGGCCTTTACAATAGGCGCCAATTTGAAATTTTGGCTTACCAGGGATTACAAACGGCCCGTCGCTATAACATGCCTTATGCCATTGCCATGTTGGACATTGACTTCTTTAAAAAAGTTAATGATACCTATGGTCATGAATCCGGCGATATTGTTTTAAAGAAAATGGCCGATATCCTTAAAGGCACGCTGCGCAAATCGGATGTTGTTGCCCGGTATGGCGGTGAAGAATTTGTGATATTCCTGACAAACACACCACCCGAGGAAGCCGAAATTGCCATTGAGCATGTTCGCAGTACCATTGAAAAGGCAGATCCGGTCGTTGATGACAAGGTTATCCATTTTACCGTCAGTGCTGGAATTTCGGATGCCCAAACCGGTACCCTTAACGCCTTAATCAAACATGCGGATGAGGCCCTTTATGCTTCAAAGGAAAACGGCCGCAATCAAATTACGCTGTACCAGAATTTGAAAAAGCACACCACTTCCCCGTCGGATGAGCCCACCCCATCTCAAGAGAATCAGGAAAAATAATGAAATCCCTTTTGATGCATCTCAAATTGTTTCCCACCGTTTGTCTGATCATCACGGCATATTTTATTTGGCACGGTATATCGGGTGCCCATGGATTTAGGCGTATGAACCAGGTTAAAGAAGAAATTGTTTTGGCCCGCCAATTTGCTGAAAAAATCCATGCAAAAAGGGAACTTTTGGAAATAAAAGTCCAATCTTTATCTCCCAATTCTCTGGATATAGATCAATTGGAAGAATCAGCCATGCAAATTTTAAATATTGGTAAACCCGAGGATATCATCGTTTTATCCGATACAACAAATTAATCAGGCCTTTAAAAGAGGAATAGATTATGGTAAGAAAGATAAATTGGAAAGGAATCATCGGCTGGACAATCGCAGCATTGGTGATAGCCGGTATTGTTTGGAATAATGCTCACGAAATTGCAAAGCCAAATGCCCATAAAATTATGGCTTTTGTTCCCATGACAGGAAAATTAGCCTCTGCAGGCCTTTCGGAAGGAAGGGGTGTAGAAGTTGTCGTGGATGATTGGAATAAAAAAGGCGGACTTTTCGGGGAAAAACTTGAAGTAGTTTGGGAAGATACACGGGCAGATACAACAGAAGCCTTAACAATCTATCAACGTAATAATCTATCTGAAAACAAACCACTTGGCATTTATTCCATTGTGAGTGGTGTTGCAATGAATTTGAAGAACTTTACCGAAAAAGATAACATTCCGCATATTGCTGCAGTTGGTGCAGAAAACTTTTCAAAAGACCCGCATGCTTATGCCCTACGTAACTTTGATTCTGCCAATATCGTCGGTAAAGAGTTAATAAGACATATCAAAACCACCTATCCTGAC
>Ga0310690_10007192_pt1 | contig 14410 bp, 12 predicted proteins | sample AusTroGonzalo_MG_2_FD_207661 | JGI IMG/M metagenome (GOLD analysis project Ga0310690, IMG submission 207661) | Bovine rumen microbial communities from tropical cattle in Woodstock, Queensland, Australia - Gonzalo_04 (v2) (version 2) | ecosystem: Host-associated > Mammals > Digestive system >...
GGATGGCACCTGTCGGCTGGAACCATTTTGACGGATACAGGCAGGGACCGGAAACCCTGACCCGATATTTGCCGGGGGATGCCGTACCGGGCCTGAACAGGGGCGGATGGCACGACGCCGGTGATTTCGACCTGCGGGTGGAATCCCAGTCCGGGGAGGCATATCTGCTGGCGCTGACCTATGAAGCGTTCCAAGTGGAATGGGACAGCACGACTATCGACCAGCGTACACAGACCGTGGAAATCCATCACCCGGACGGAAAAAACGATATCCTGCAGCAAATCGAGCATGGGGCACTGGCTGTACTGGGCGGCTGGGAAGCATTGGGCAGACTGTACAGGGGAATTATCGCGGGCAGTCTCCGGCAGTATGTGATGCTGGGCGATGCGGCTGATATGACAGATGGTGTTCCCGGAGACGAGGATGACCGGTGGGTGTTCACAGAGGACAACCCGGCCAGGGAGTTCAGCACGGCGGCGCACCTGGCAGCGATTTCCCGGGCGCTTGCCGATTTCAATCCGGTACTGGCAATCCGAGCCCTGGAGACGGCCCGGACGCTGTTTACGGAAACCCGAAGAGAAGAGGAAAAGGCGATTCGTGCAGCGCGCGTGCATGCCGCGGCGGAGCTATACCTGACCACGAAGGAAGACCTCTATCGGGAGGCCGTGCTGGAAGAAATCGACCTGATTGTTTCCGAACCGGGACGGCTGGGGTGGATCGCTGCGCGCGTGATGCCTTTGCTGGGAAATGCGAATTTTGCCGAAAAATTGCGGGAATCCATGAAACAGTGGAAACAAAAAACAGATGAAATGACCGGACAGACGCCTTACGGTGTGCCGTACCGGCCCTTCATCTGGGGCGCCGGCTGGGAGATCCAGCGGCTGGGCTGCGAACACTATTACCTGCACCGGGCATTTCCGGAGATCTTTACGGCTGACCTCACCTGCCAGGCGCTCAGTTTTGTGCTGGGATGCCATCCGGGACGCAGCGTGTCCTTTGCCTCCGGCATCGGCGCTGAATCCGTGACATCCGGCTACGGCTTCAACCGGGCGGACGCCTCCTTTATTCCAGGCGGCGTCGTTTCCGGAACAGCCCTGATCCGGCCTGATTTTCCGGAACTGAAGGAATGGCCCTACCTGTGGCAGCAAACGGAGTACGTACTGGGAGGAGGATCATCCCGCTTTATGTTCCTGGTGCTTGCCGTGCGGGAGCTGATGCAGCAGACCGGGGAGAAAAGCAACAGTTCCGCAGAAGAGGAACGTTATTTATAATCTTTTCCAGCCATGGAAGTGTCTTCCGGCATACCGGGCAGAATGAGACCACCGTCTACCCGAAGGGTAAAACCGGTGATGTAGGAGGCTTTTTCGGAAGCAAGGAAAGCGACAGCCCTGCCGACGTCCGTGGGCGTACCGACGCGGCCCAGGGGAATTCTCGGACCCAGAAGATCCCAGAAATCATTATCCTTCACAAGTTCCGAATCGGTCAGGAACTTTTTGTCCCAGAAATAATCTGTCGCCGCTCCCTCAGACATCGCGAGGAGCTCTTCATCGGACCGCACCCGGATGGCACCCGGCGCGACGTTGTTGATCCGGATGCCATAGGGCGCGACATCCAGGGCGAAAGCTTCGGCCATCCGGTTCAGGGCGGACTTGATGCCGCAATAGATGCCCGCATTGGGATAAGACCGTTCTCCCCGGGAGGAACTGATGTTCACGATGCACCCTTTGGTTCCGTGATCAATCATGTAGCAGGCGGCATAGTGCATCATCATCACATAGGCCCGCAGATCGAGGCCGATCAGATAATCAAAATTGTCCACAGAGATCTCCTGCAGCGGGGCGGGAATATTCACGCCCGCGTTATTGACCAGCAGATCCAACCCGCCGAGGCTTTCCACCGCTGACGAAAAGAGTTTCTCCGGCGCATCCGGCTGAGAAAGATCGGCCGGGAAAGACCAGACGTTTGCGCCGCGCTCCTTCAGTATCGATACCGTCGTTTCGAGCGCCGTTTCCAGGTTCTGGGTTTTCGGATAGAAAGAGAACGCGATATCATATCCTTCAGCAGCCAGTTCCGCGGCGATGCCACGGCCCATTCCTATCTCGCCGCCGGTGATAATTGCCTTTTTTCTTTCCACAACAGGTACCCCCATTCGTATATGCATTTTTCGGGCGACTGATTTTTCAGAATTCCGTCCGCGATCCATTATACAACGATGGGGACATGATTGCAAAAAGAGACATCTGAAAGAACCGGACCGGAAACCGGGATCAGATCATCAGGCGATAGATTTTCGCACAATCGTCCTCATTGAGGGTTACAAAACCGGAAATGGTACCATCGCGTCCGTCGCCGCGGCACAGAGTGTTCACGAGAGCGGGAATGTCCTCTTCCTTCGCGCCGAGCTCCGCAAAATTCCTTGGCATCCCGATGGAAGTGAAGAACTGCCTCAGTTTTTCAATGCCTTCCTTCGCGGTTGCTTCCGGATGAGCAAAATCCATCTGGCAGCCCCAGACCCGGACAGCTACCTGGGCAAACCGCATGACATCATGCTCCATGACATAGGTGAACACAGCCGGCAGGGTGACTGCCAGACCGGCGCCATGAGCACAGTCGTAGAGGGCGGAAAGTTCATGCTCGATATTATGGCTGTTCCAGTCCTGACTCCGGCCGACACCGCAGGAGTTGTTATGCGCCATCATGCCGGCCCACATAATATTTGCCCGCGCCTCATAGTTATCCGGGTCGGCGATTACGCGCGGCCCTTCATGGATCATGGTCAACAGCAGGGCTTCGATCAACCGGTCCGTCACCTCGACCTCGGGGGTGTTGGTCAGATACCGTTCATAGAGGTGGGCCATGATATCCGTGATTCCTGCCGCTGTCTGGAAAGGCGGGAGCGTCTGGGTCAGGGCGGGGTTCAGGATCGAGAACTTCGGACGGATGGCATCCCCGCTGGCTCCCCGCTTGAACATCCCGTCCTCCAGGGTAATCACACTGTCCGGGCTGCCTTCGCTGCCGGCGGCCGCAATCGTCAGCACCGTACCGACGGGGAGGGCTTCCTCAATATATTTACCGCTGTAGAAATCCCAGAAATCACCGTCATAAATCGTTCCGGCGGCAATGGCTTTGGAAGAATCGATAGCACTGCCGCCGCCCACGGCCAAAATGAAATCGATCTTTTCCTTCCGGCACAGTTCGATTCCTTCATAAACCAGACCGCTGCGGGGATTGGGCTTTACGCCGCCGAGGCGGAAGGAGACAAGACCTTCCGCCTTCAGGGAAGCTTCCACCCGGTCGATTAAACCGGAACGAAGGGCGCTGCCCCCGCCGAAATGAATCAGGACCCGGCTGCCGCCGAAACGTTTGACCAGGGCGCCGGCCTGATTTTCCGAGTCTTTTCCGAAAACAAAACAGGTGGGAGAGTAAAAAGTGAAGTTGTTCATGATGAGTCCTCCTTGTCAAAAATTGATTAAGTCATGGTACCGGGTTTCGTATCTGCTTCCGCCTCATAAGCCTGCAGCTTTTCCGAAAAGAAATTGACTTTCCAGGTGATCTTGTCCAGGTATTGCTGAGTTTCATTCATTCGCTCCACGATCTTTTCCCGATGATCCTTGAGCAGTTTTACCCGCTCCTCCAGAGTGCTGTCGCCCTGGTGCGCAAGACGGACGAAACGGGAAATCTCCTGCAGAGGCATACCGGTGTTTTTCAGACAGCAGATCAGGCCAAGCCATTCCAGATTTTCGTCAGAGTACTGGCGAAAACCGCCGTCGCTGCGCCCGACATCCGTCAGAAGGCCTTCTTTTTCATAGTATCTGAGGGTATGGGCAGTTAATCCGGTTTTTTTAGATACTTCCTGAATCGTATACATCGTGGAATCCTCCGACACAATGGAATATCTGACCCGTCAGCTCAGTCGGCCAGACGGATCCGGTCATCCAGGCTATCGTTAAGGCTGAAGGTTACGCTTCCCGCGGCAGAACAAAGCGTGTAATCCCCTTTGAACCCCGTAAAGGACAGGAAGCCTTCGTCATCCGTCGCCAGGGTTTCATGAGTTTCCCAGTCTCCATGGATCAGTTCCTTCAGGGCAAACCAGGAAGGCTTTTCGCTGTTATCCTCCCGTACAAAGCCAGACGGGGCTTTCAGCCAGCAGCCGTCATTAAAATCCCAGGTGGTGATCGCTTCCACCAGGGGATGAGCGAAGAGAACGGAGTACATTTCCGCGATTTCGCGGGCCTGCCGTTCTTCCCCTTCCGGGGTGCTCGGCCATTCATCCACCTGCCAGTCGTTCAGGTCCACGATATGGGCGGGCATGATTGCGCCGGAGATCAGCGTGTTTTCCGTGAAGTGAATGGGCAGTCCGAACCGGGAAAAGCGTTCCAGCACCGTGTTCAGCTTTTCAAGCCCCCAGTAGCCCTGATGCTGATGGCTCTGAATCCCGATCGCGCCGATCGGCACATCCGCCTCCAGCAGGTCTTCGATCAGGTTCGCGTAGGCTTCGCTTGTATTGAAATCGTTTATGAGCAGAACCGCGTCCGGATTGCTCTCCTTCGCTGCGGCAAATACTTCTTTCACCAGGCCGACACGGCCCTTTTCGATACAGATCCGGGTGACGGCGTTGTCATACCGGTCGAAAACAGGCATGATCACGACTTCGTTGATGACATCCCACAGATTGATGACGCCTTTATAGGCTGTCACATCCCGGTGAATGCGTTCAATCTGACGGCGAAGGATCTCTTCGTTTGAAAACCGCATCAGCCACGGGGCGCAGGCGGTATGCCAGCACAGCGGATGGCCTTTGACCTGTACGCCTTTTTCGCGGAGCCACTTCGCGGCGGCCATGGTCTCGCGGTATGCCGTCTGCCCTTCAACCGGTTCATACCGCCCCCAGTAGAAGGGCAGCGTGCCGTAATTAAACAGGGTGAGCCATTTGTCCATCCGTTCCTGCAGGAAAGCTTTTCTTCCGGCATCCTGTGTTTTCATCAGATCCACGGCGTCGAAGGCGCCGCAGCCGAAAAGGAAACGATGGGAAACCTGACGGGCGGTGAACGACTGACGGGCGGCCGGCGTTCCGTCAGGATTCAGGACCTGCAGACGTGCTATTGCTTTTCGATGAACCAGTTGATCCTTCATGGACTGTTCCTCCTTTATGTACGGATATGAAAAATGATCAGGGTTTTGGTTGACTTCCCGTATATACAGGCGCCACCGGCGCCTGTGCTCCCTCGGTTTGAGCATTGTTCATCCGGGCATAGCTGCCGCCGAGGGCGATCAGCTCCTCATGGGAGCCGGATTCGGTAATGCGGCCGTCTTCGATTACCAGGATCTGATCAGCGTTCCGGATCGTGGACAGCCGATGCGCGATCGCGATGATGGTGCGGCTGCCCGCGACGCCGGCAATCGCTTCCCGGATCTTCTGCTCCGTCTCCACGTCCACGGAGGCGGTGGCTTCATCGAGGATCATAACGGGCGTGTTCCGCAGAATGGCCCGGGCAATGGCGACCCGCTGCTTTTGTCCGCCGGAAAGGCGCAATCCCCGCTCGCCGACCTGCGTTTCATAACCGTCCGGCATGAAGAGGATATCCTCGTGAATATTGGCAGCCTTCGCAGCGGCAATAATCTCCTCCATAGATGCCTCGGGGACCGCGTACCCAATATTCTCCGCGATCGTCCCGTTAAAGAGGAAGGTATCCTGCAGAACCGGCGAAATGTTCCTGCGCAGACTTTCAAGGGTTACATCCTGGATATCGCGTCCGTCGAGCAGGATCCGGCCGGAGGAAGGCTCGTAAAACCGGGAGATCAGCTGAGTCAGGGTGGTTTTGCCGACGCCGGTCTGACCGACCACAGCCAGCATCTCGCCGGGCCTGCAGACGAAGGAAACGTCTTTCAGCACCGGTATGCCGTCCCCATAGGAAAAACTGACGTGATCAAAGGTGATTTCTCCCTGAACGCCTTCGAGCGTAACCGCCCCGGGACGGTTCTGAATCTCTGACGGGGCGTCGAGAATATCCAGCACCCGCTCCGCGCCGGCCATCGACTGCTGCATATTCTCCAGCAGATTGGCCAGACCGGTTACCGGCCCGTAGAAAAGGCCCAGATACAGCAGGAAAGCGACAATATCCGCTACGCTCAGCCCATCCCTCCAGGCCAGATATCCGCCGAAGCCTACCACCAGGATCGTTCCCAGGGAGGAGATAAACTCGACGGAAGGGTGGAAAACCGCACTGATCTTCAGCGCTTTCAGCATGGCACGGACATGCTCGAAGTTCTGTCTGTTTACCTGCCCGGTTTCATACTCCTCCCGGCCGAAGGACTGTATTTCATGGATACCGGACAGGTTATCCTGCAGCTTTCCGTTCAGATCTCCCATTTTCTTCTGGGCGGTTCTGAAAAACGGCCTGACTTTCCTGGAAAAGACGAATCCGGAAATGAAGATCAGGGGAATCGGCGCACAGGTGATCAGCGCCAGTTTCCAGTTAATGGTCAGGAGCACGGCCAATACGCCGATGAAGGTAACCAGATTCGTAAGCGACTCCGGAATCATATGAGCATAAAGCAGTTCGAAATCCCGGGTATCGTTCACGATCCGGCTCATCAGGTCACCGGTCTGTTTGTCATGAAAATATCCCAGATGCATATGTTCCAGCTTGTCATAGGTTCTGGTCCGCAGGTCACCTACCAGATACCAGGCAGCCTTGTGGGCCAGATAACTGCTCAGGAACCGGAACAGAATGCGCAGCAGATACAGCCCGACGAGGACCGCGGTGAGGATCACGATGGTGTGCAGGCCTTTTTCATCCACTCCCGCTTCCACAATGCCCGTCATGGCGGACAGCAGCTTTGGCGCGACCAGATTCACCACGGTCAGCGCCAGCGTGGACAGGATCGCTACGATATAGAGCGTTCTGTACCGGATCGCTTCCCGGCTGAGCCGCCACAGTGTTTTGATCATGGTTTGACCGGGGAACTTTCCGTCAGGAAATGCGCGCATATCGCACACACCAGCGCCCCCTATCCCCCTTTCGGCCGGCAGAACATATTACAAAGATCGGACAACTGTATCATTGTAAACATTAAAGTTTACTCTAAGTCAAGCTGGTTTTCATTTTCTGTCCCCGCTTTCTTTCTCCAGGAAAGATAACGAAGAACGCAGGAGAGGCCGGCCAGCAGCCAGGTAACGCCGGCGGTGATCCAGATGGACCAGACACCCGCAGATGTCAGGTTCAGCAACAGCAGGGGAAGGCCGACACGCCCGACAATCTCCACAAACCCGTTGATGAGTGAAAAAACGGCATCGCCGATTCCGTTCAGTACACCGCGGGAAACATAGATAATGCCCAGGAAAACATAAAAGAGACTGGTAATCTTCAGAGCCCTGCCGCCCAGCGCGATGACATCGGTTTCCTGAACAAAGAGGCCGACCAGCGATTCACCGAAAAACTGCATGATCAGCGTCATCCCCGCGGCTACCGCGATCATGGCGAGCAGGCTGTCCCGAAAACCCTCCCGGATCCGCCGGAGTTTCCCGGCGCCCATATTCTGGCCCGCGTAGGTGGACAAAGCCATACTCATGGAACCGAAGGGCTGCTGAACCAACTGCTCCAGACGGTTGGTTGCGGTATAGGCGGCCATCGCGGTGGAACCGAAAGAATTGACGACCGACTGAAGCGCCGTAGTCGAAATGGCAATCAAGCTCCACTGCAGCGCAAGCGGGAGCCCGAGACGGACCGCTTTTTTCACGATCGGCCGGTCAAAAGCCAGGGATTCCCTGTTCAGGCGGAAATACGGATTGCGGCGGAACGCGTACAGCAGGGATCCGGTACCGGCCAGCAGCTGGGCCAGCATGGTAGCCAGGGCCGCGCCGAAGACACCCATATGGAACGCCCCGACAAAAAGCAGGTCCAGGCCCACGTTCAGCAGGCAGGAGAATACCAGGAAATACAGCGGCGTCCGGGAGTCTCCCAGCGCGCGCTGCATGGAAGAAGCATAATTATAAACGGCGATCAGCGGCACGGAAGCCGACGTCATGCGCATATAAATGATTGCGTCAGGCAGGATCTCCGGAGGAGTTCCCATCCAGGTGAGCACCGTGGGAACCATCAGAAACGCAATCGCCCCGGTCAGCAGAGAAGAGACCAGCGTAATATAGGCCGAATTGGCGATCGCTTTGCATACTTCCGCATCCTTCCGGGCGCCGAAGAACTGGGCCGTCACAATACCGCAGCCGCCGCTGATCCCGCTGAAAAAAGAAAAGAAGAGAAAGGAGATGGATCCGGTGGCCCCGACAGCGGCCAACGCGTCGGCACCGAGCATCTGGCCGACAATCATGGAATCAGCCAGATTATAAGCCTGCTGAAACAGATTGCCGATTAACAGCGGCAGCGCAAAAACAGAAAGCAAAGCCAGCGGCCTGCCTTCTGTCATATTCATGGTATTTCCGCTTCCGCGGGAAGAACGCGGTTTGCTTCTGTGGAACATATGAACTTTCATGGCTTTGTCCATCTTTTCAGCATCCTCACTGATTCGGCTGTCCGAAATTCGGGTTGCAGAGCACCGGTCAATCCCGCGCTTCCGGGAATGACCGCAACCGTATTGTAGGACAGAAAAAAGAAAGCGACTTCCTATATTATGTCAGAATACCTGCTATTTTTTGCACTATATTTCACCGGCCGGGCCTGTTCGGCATCAATCGATCATCGTGGCCCGAAACTCAGTCGGAGAGCAGCCTTTGATCTTTTTGAAGGAACGGTTGAAGGAAGAAATGCTGGAGAACCCGGATTCAAAAGCGATATCCGTAATGCGAAGGTGTGGATTCAGGAAGAAGGTCTCGGCAAGCTTCACCCTTTCAACGGTCAGAAAGTCCACAAAGGTCATGTTGGTATAACTCTTGAAAAGATGAGCAAAGTGGGATCTGCTGACACCGATCTGAACGGCAACGTCATTCAACGATAACGGTTTCATGCAGTTTTCGGAAATAAACAGGCAGGCTTCCGTCATCAGCTTCAGATTGGCACGGTCCGTACTGTTTTCCGCGGCCGGCGTATCGGCTTCAGCCTGCACGCACTGTTTGCCGATCAGCGCAAAAAGATTCAGCAGATCCGCATATACCTGAACTTCCCGAAAAGGATCGTCCCGGAAATAATGCTGATCAATCGCTTCCGTATAGCCGATCAGCTGAAGACTGTCAGGATTGTTTTCATCATAACGCACACAGTGAAGCCGGGAAAGATGCGGGAGGATCCCGTTCAGCTCTCCCATGACCGCCAGAAGGGCAATCGGGAACTGAATGATCAGATATGAATCCTGCCTGACCGACTGAACGGCATGAAGATCGCCGGAATAAATCAGGGCCAGATCGTTTTTATTCAGCTGATAAGAGGTAAAATTGATGGTCGCCCTGTTGCCGTCGCAACGGCTGACCAGCAGTTCCACATACGGATGCCAGTGAACGGTGTTGAAATACTGATTATTAACCCGGCGGGAGACATTGATCTTGGCGCCGCTGTCAAAAACAAGGTTTTCATAATACCGGTTGATCCCTGACATAACTCTCACTCCGATAAGCAGAATGATATACGGATAATGTTTCCAGCATTATAACACAACAATTCCGGAAGATAAAGGCAGTTTCCGGTTCTGCGCTGTGAATCGCTTCCGAATCGTTTTCGTATTGTTTCAGAGCATTTCCGATTCTGTACTGTGAACCGGCCCGCAGGGAAGGACCGGAATCCGGCGCAGGGAAACCTTCAAATGTTTTCTTCAAATATATAATGTCATATACGGGAGAAAAACGACACAATTTTAGCAAAATATGCGCAGGCGGTTTGGACAATATGGAAAAAGTACGGACCAAAATGCTGATAGAATCCGGCATGAAGAATGATTGCTCAGAGAAATCCTGTGTGACGAACGGGAGGAAGCAATGAACAGAACGAATGTCGGAATCATAGGGTGCGGCGTGATCAGCCGGACGTATGCCGGGGATATCGGGCGTTTCTTTCCGAAGCTCCGCATTACGGCCTGCGCGGATCTCGAGACGACGCTCGCCGAAAAGCTGGCAGCTGAATTCGGGATTCCCAAAGCCTGTACGACCGCAGAACTGCTTTCGGATCCTGAGATCGGACTTGTGATCAATCTGACTCCGCCACAGGTGCATACGGAACTGAACCGGAAGATTATCGAAGCGGGGAAGCATCTGTTTTGCGAGAAACCCTTCGCACAGACCCCGGAAGAGGCGCAGGAACTGCTTGACCTGGCAGACAGGATGGGCGTTCAGGCCGGCAGCGCGCCGGATACTTTCCTTGCGTCAGGACTGCAGAGCGTCCGATATTACCTGGATGCCGGGATGATCGGCAAACCATTTTTCATCACGGCCAACATGACAACCTTCGGCGTGGAGACCTGGCATCCGAACCCGCGGCCGTTTTACGCCGCAGGAAGCGGTCCGCTGTATGATATGGCTCCGTATTACCTGACCGCGCTGATTTCGCTCGCAGGGCCTGTCGAATCCATCGCAGCTTTCAGCGCAAAACCCGGCGAGACCCGTCATATCTATGTCGGGGCGCTTGCAGGAACGGAGATTCCGGCGGAGGTTGAGACCCATTATTCCGCTATCATGCGGATGCGAAGCGGCGTGATCGTCAACCTGAACGTCAGCTATGATATTTATCGTTCCAACCTGCCGATGTTCGAAATTTACGGCGACGGAGGAACGCTGACGTATCCGGATCCCAATTTCGGCGGCGGAGCACCGAAGGTATACCGGAAAGAGCAGTATACCGATCCGCTGTACCGGGATACGGAAGAAGCGCGGCAGCGGAAAGAGATCTTTTATGAGCTTCCGGAACTGTTTCCCAGACCGAAGGATTATTCCCGGGGCATCGGCGTGGCGGATCTTGCGTATGCGATTGAAACCGGCGGCGTGAGCCGGACACGCGGGATGATCGTGCACACGATCGAAGCCATCAACGGCCTGATGAAAGCAGCGGAAAGCGGAACAGTCTATCAGATGAAGACTGTGTGCGAGAGACCCGTGCCGCTCAGGGCCGGAGGGGCACTCGGCGAAGTGGACTAATAAAATATCACTACCATAAGGAGGAGGATTACCATGGCCGGAGTTGTCGGAACACACTTGTTTGCCCAGGTTGGATTTATCGTGAAGGATATCGAGGAAACAAAGAGAAAATGGGCGGCTTTCCTCGGTGTGGACGTTCCCGAAACGCAGCCCTGCGGCGACTACAAGGTCACGCAGACCGTGTTTGAGGGGAAACCTGCTCCGGAAGCGGATTCCCTGCTGGCGTTCTTCGATGTGGGTCCGGGGCTTCAGCTGGAACTGATCCAGCCCAACGAAGCTCCGTCTACCTGGAGAAATTTCCTGAACGAGCATGGGGAAGGGATGCATCATATCGCATTCCAGGTCAGAGATTCCGCAAAGCAGGTGGCAAACGCCGAGGCGGCGGGCCTGAAACTGGTTCAGCACGGCACCTACGGGGACGGCAGCGGAGAATATAATTATCTGGACGCGCCGGATCTGAAGTGCATCGTCGAACTGCTGGAGAGCTATGAAAAATAAAGGATTATCGGCTGTTCTGTCGTACCGGTGAGATTCTTTATCCTGCCCGTGACGGCGCGAAAGCGCCCGGGACGATACGGGAAAGGGAAGAATCTCAGGACGACTGAATCAATACACAAAAAACAAGAAACGGAGGAAACAAAAATGAAGAAGTTGCTGGCGATTCTCCTGAGCGTCCTGATGCTCATGACCGTGGTTTCCGCCTTTGCGGATGACGGGGCTGAACTGGTCTGGTGGGGATGGACCCCCGGATCTCCCGTGAACGAGTCCTTTATTGAAGCGTTCAACAAGACTTATCCGGATATCAAGGTGACCTGGAAACAGGTTTCCATCGACGACTATGACGCGACGATCAAGCCCGCGCTGGCCTACGGCGAAGGCGTGGACATCTTTGAGTGTTCCGCCGGATCCGCCAACGGCGGCATCGAAGTTTTTGCCAGCCAGGCCCTGGACCTGACGGAAGCCCTGAAGGCCGCGCTGGGGGATGACTACGCGGACAAGATCAGCGAGACTTCCCTGACGACAATGACCGTGAACGGCGAACTGAAGGCGCTGGGTGTCGGCACCGTGTACGCGGGCAACCTGTGGATCAACAAGGATCTGTTCGATAAGTACAGCGTTGCGATTCCCACGGATCTGGAATCCTGGAAGGCCGCTGTGAAGACCTTCGAAGAGAACGGGCTGATCGGCTTCGTGCAGGGCGCCGGACAGGGAGCATTCAACATGGATACTTTCCACGCGATCTGCGACAACATCAACCCCGGCCAGTTCACCAAGGCCTGCAGGGGCGAGGTGGAATGGACTGATGAAACTTTCGTGAAAGGCCTGAATATCTGGAAGAGCCTGTTTGACGAAGGGATCATGCAACCCGGCGCCCTGGGCCTGATGCAGTATCCCGAAGCCAACAACCTGTTCCTGAGCCAGAAGGCAGCCATGGTCATGATGGGTTCCTGGTACACGATGAATACCCTGCCGGACACCATGAAGGCAAACATGGAAGCGGCTTCCTCCACAGACGCGCCGTTTACCATGATCCCGGTCAACTTCCCGGACCTGGCCGGTACCGGCAATGTGGGTTATATGTTCAGCGATATCGATTACGCGACCGCCGTGGCGGCCTCCGGAAAGAACACCGACGCGGCCATCAAGTTCGCGGTATGGCTCGGCGCTTCCCAGGAAGGGCAGCAGCTGATCGCCGATTCCCTGAACGTGGTCCCGGTTCTCAAGACCGCGACGCCTAACTGGGACGCTGTGAAGCTGGTGAACCCTGAAGCCCAGAACGAGGCCGTGAAGGCTTACCTCGAGACCGCCATGGGGAACGCCGACAATCCCCGTTTCGGCGAGATCAGCGCGGACCTGAACCAGGCCATGATGGACGTGCTGGCCGGTGTGGCTTCCGGTATGATGAGCGCCGAGGACGGCGCCGCCCAGCTGGCGGAAGTGCAGGCAGAACAGTAAGCGGCAGCAGTTCCGCAGGACTCAGGGGTCGTTGGTTCCATTCGACGGAACCAACGACCTTTCGGTTGAGAAAGCAGCCGATCCGATTCCTGCCACCGGCAGCCGCCGGCCGGTTTTCCCCGGAGACGGCTGCCTTTTCCGCTTTTTCGGGAAACTCCAATACTGTGAAAGGAGGCGCTGACCGGTGCAGAGCGGGATTGCGCTTTCAAGGCTGAAAAGGAATAAGGGACTGGTCTGGATCCTCCCTGCTTTTCTTTTTCTGGTCGTGATCATCTACTACTCGATGTTTTTCACTTTTGACCTTTCTACCGCAAACTGGGACGGACTGAGCCCGGTCCGGGAATCTGTCGGGCTGAAAAACTATGAAAAACTGCTGGGCGACAAGGTGTTCTGGAAATGCCTGCAGAATACGGCGATCTATCTGGTGGTTACGTTTCTTGTACAGAATGCGCTCGGGTTCATCTTTGCCGTGATCCTGCACAGCGACGTCAAGCTTCCGACGCTGTTCAAGTGCATCATTTTTATTCCGACGATTCTGGCACCGGCTACCATGGCGCCGGTGTTCCGCCTGCTGTTTTCCCCGCAGGGACTGCTGCAGCAGATTTTTGACGGCCTGCATCTGGGGATCACCGTGGACTGGCTGTCAAAGCCGGATACGGCCCTGATTGTCCTGATGTCGGTGACGATCTGGGAATTTACCGGCATGAGTTTCATTCTGTACTATGCCGCCATGAGTCAGATCGATACGGAGATGCTGGAAGCGGCCAGGCTGGACGGCGCAGGCAATCTGCGCACCCTGTGGCATATGGTCCTTCCCGGCTGCAGGGGAACCACTGTTTCGATGGGCATGCTCAGCGTCATCGGCGCGCTGAAGACCTTTGACATTCCCTATCTGATCACCACCGGCGGGCCTATGCACGCAACCGAGTTCCTGGGCACCTACATCTACCGCCAGGGCATCCGTCAGTCCCATCTGGGGTATGCGGCGGCACTGTCGGTGGTCCTGCTGGTGCTGGCTATCGCCGGCGCTTTCCTGACCAACAAGGCGAACACGAAGGAGGGCTGAGCATGCTGGAAATCAGAACCAAAAGGGGAAAAGTCCTGCTGCAGCTTCTTCTGATCCTGATGACGGTCCCGTACATCGTTCCGCTGATCCAGATGGTGGCGGGATCGCTGGGCGGGAGAGGATTCGAGAACTACAAGGCTGTCTGGGATACAGGCGTGGTACCGATTTTTTTCCGCAATTCCGCGATTATTTCCGCGGGCGTGATTCTGCTGGTCTATCTCTTCAGCATGACGGCGGGCTTCGGCTTCTCCAAGATGCGTTTCTTCGGGAAGGAAGTTTTTTTCTGGCTGATTCTGGTGGCGCTGACGCTGCCG
>Ga0310690_10007193_pt1 | contig 14408 bp, 7 predicted proteins | sample AusTroGonzalo_MG_2_FD_207661 | JGI IMG/M metagenome (GOLD analysis project Ga0310690, IMG submission 207661) | Bovine rumen microbial communities from tropical cattle in Woodstock, Queensland, Australia - Gonzalo_04 (v2) (version 2) | ecosystem: Host-associated > Mammals > Digestive system >...
GCCTCCTGCTGAACGACGTGGAATCAGGTCGATTCCAGTACAGCATGATAGGCGGAATGAACGACGCTACGCGCAACAAGGAAGGTGTAGCGGGATTCGAGTACAACACCTTCGGACTGACACCTGTTGGCGGCGGTTCGAACATCGACACCCGAGCCTCGGCCTTTGCCGCAGGACACAAGGTGACGCTGTCGGGTACGAACCGCAACTATGTGCTGCGAGGCATGTACACCTATGCTACCGGCCTGATGGAAAACGGATGGGCTTTCGCAGGCACCATCGGCTACCGCTGGGCCAAGGAGGGAGTCATCGACGGTACGTTCTACAACTCCTTCTCCTACCTGCTCTCCGTCGAGAAACGTCTGGGTGACCATCACAGTTTGTCGCTCGTCACCTTCGGCTCACCTACCGAACGTGCACAACAAGGCGCATCGACCGAAGAAGCTTACTGGTTAGCCAACTCACATTATTATAATCCCTACTGGGGTTACCAGAACGGAAAGAAGCGTAACTCACGCGTGGTTCACGACTTCGAGCCGACCGCTATCCTCACATGGGACTGGAAGATGGACGATAGCCGCAAACTTGTTACCTCGGCTGGCGTGAAGTACAGCCGCTACAGTACCTCCGCTCTCGGATGGAACGGCGATGCCTACGACCCACGTCCCGACTACTACAAGAACCTGCCCAGCAGCATCTTCGATGTGTACGACCTCGTAAACCGCAACAATCCGGAGTTCCTGCAGGACAATCCTTACTTCCTAAGTCAGTACAACGACCTGTATAACTTCTGGACATCCAGCGAAGCTAATCGACAGATAAACTGGGATCGCATGTACTACGTGAACAGCATCCAGAATCAGAACGGCGACGAAACTCTCTACTATCAGGAACGCCGTCACAACAACCAGCTGGTATTTGCCCTCAACTCGACATTCAGCCACAATATTGACATCAACAACAAATACACGTTGGGCATTAGCCTGAACCACACAAAAGGCATGCATTACAAGACGATGGACGACCTCTTGGGCGGTAACCTCTACTACGATTACGATAAGTTCAGTGCCAACGAGTACGGCAAAGGAAGCGTAGCCAATCCCACCGAGGCAGCCAACGACCTGCGCAATCCTTACAAACAAATCTCCAAAGGCGACAAGTTCGGCTACGACTACAACATTAACGTGAACAAAGCTAAGGCATGGGGCGTGATGCAACACACGAACGGAGCATTTGACATTATGCCTGGCCTCTACATCGAAGGAACAACCATCGAGCGTGACGGTAAGATGCAGAACGGACGTGCTCCGCAGAACTCTTACGGCTCGAGTGGAACAGCCAAGTTCCTCGGTGGTGGTGGTAAACTGTTGATGAATGTCCGCCCGTTTGTCGGCAACACCATCTCGTTAGGATTAGGATGGGACACCCGCGCACCACTTGCCCGCAACGCCTTCGTCGCACCACGTATGCAGAACAACTTCGTGGACAACCTGCAGAACGAAGACATTTTCAGTGCCGAACTCAACTGGAAGTTCCGTTTCGGCAACCTCACAGGTAAGTTCACCGGATTCTTCACCCGATTCAAGAGCCAAGTGGAGCAGACCGCATTCTACAACGACCAGGAAAACCGCTTCACCTATCTCACCATGACGGGCATCAGCAAAGAACACCAAGGAATAGAAGGTGCGCTGATCTATCAAGTGAATAGCAATCTGTCGTTCAACCTTATGGGAACGCTCAGCGATGCAAAATACATTGACAACCCATACGCTCAAGTCAACTACGAAGGTATGAACTCGCAGACCAACGAAGCACTGAACACATGGACCAATGCTGTGACTGGTGAGAACATGCCACTGCGTGTCATCATGAAAGACATCAAGGTGGGTAGCACTCCGCTTACAGCTGTCAGCTTTGGAATTAACTACAACGTCAACAACTGGTATCTCGAACTGGATGCCAACTACTATGACAGAGTCTATGTAGGCTATTCTGCCTACCGTCGTTTGAGCAACGTATTGAAGAACTATACCGCTACAGGCTCAGTAGGCGGCACACCTGTATTCAACATTGCCGACGAGACAGGTCGCAGTGCTGAACAGATTCTGGCTGAAGATGGAGGTGTGCTGTTCGACACGAATGGAGACTACGTAGATTCATACAGTCCAAGTCTGGAGAAGTATAAAGGTGGCTTCATGCTCGATGCATCCATCGGTAAGTTCATCCGTTTGCGTGGTGGACGTGCCATCTCTATCAACCTCTCGCTCGTAAACATCACGAACAACACGAACCTCCGCACAGGTGGTTTCGAGCAGAATCGTGACGACCTCTACAGTACTGGCGTAGCACGCGCCTACAAGTTCTCTAAGAACTCGAAGTACTATTATGCAAATGCATTCAATGCTTTCCTCAATGTTAATTATCGGTTCTAATATATTAATAAGGTGTATATGAAAAGAAATATATTTCACATAGGAGCATTGATGCTCATGACGATAAGCATCACGTTGTCAGCATGTATGGACGACCACGATGCACCCGATGTAAGCAATTACTCCATCACAAAGGAAACATCAGTTGGCGACACCACAATATCCATCAGCAACCTCAAAGACAAATATGCAAGTGTGTTCACACAGAACAACTCTTTCACCATGATTGAGGACGACGAAATCGTGGAAGGTGTCGTAGTAGCCAATGACAAGGGCGGTAACCTTTATCAGACCCTGATGCTGGCTGAATACAATTCTGATTATGATTTTGTCGATCCTTCAAATGCCATTGTTTTGGCTGTGAAGAATACATGCCTCTATCCTTATTTCCCATACGGACAGATGGTTCGTGTCAACCTCAAAGGACTATATGTAGGCTGCTATAGTAAACTGCCAAAGATTGGTCAGCCCTACTACACCAGCAGCAACAACCTGCGACTCGGTCCAATGCTCTTCGAACTTTGTAAGACAAACATCTACCTTGTTGGTAAACCTGCTGATTACATCAACAAGATTCAGCCATTCGAGCTGAAGGATGACAGTCATGAGATGTTCAAAAATAATGCATACCAGAACTATAAGAACGCTCCGATGCTGGTAACCGTAACCGGTAAGTTCGTACTTGGCGATGATGAAACCATTCTGGCACCCGATGAGTTGAAAGATGCCGGTATGGGTGTTGATCGTGACTTCAAGATTGGCAACACCACCATCACCGTCCGTACCAGCACACAGAACGATGTGTCGTTCCTCAAGATGCCGAAAGGAACCGTTCGACTCACAGGTATGATGTCATTCTACGATGGCTGGCAGCTCCAGCTTCGTTCGGTCGACGACATGGAAATCATCAGTGAATAACAATCGATAAGACAACTAAATAACAATACGATATGAAAAAATTATTATCATTAGTATGTGCAGCGATGGCCATCGTGTTTACGGCTTGTGAAGACGTGCCTGCTCCATACACAATCAATTCTGAAGGAAGTTCTGATTCAAAGACTTTGCTCAATGAATCATTTGCGTCATCACTTGGCAAGTTTGCCAACTTCACTACCGATGGTGGCGTCGCTTGGAAGAACTCATACAGTTGTGCTACAGCAACTGGTTATGACAATGCAACAAAAACGACAACGGATGGTACTGCTTATCTCGTAGGTCCTGCTGTAGACCTCACCAATGCCGATAGTGCTTACGTTACTTACGAGTATATCCTTCGTTTCAATCGCAGTCAGGATTACCAGAAACTGTTGATTGCAGAAGACTTCGTACCGAATGCCAATACCGTAGAATCACAAGCTTGGGAAACCCTCATCGCCAACCACACTGAGGGAAGCGACTACACCACGTTCTATACTGCTACGGCTCAAATCCCACAGAAGTACATGGGCAAGAAAGTACGTATTGCACTCTACTTCAAGTGCGAGACCAACAGCTCTACTTGGGAAGTCAAGAACCTGAAGGTATTGAAGGGTGAAGCAGGAAGTACACCTGAGCCAACACCTGGTCCAACCGAAGAGAATGTACTGCCTTACACCAGCAGCAGTCTGAAGGACGGCTTCACGGTTGTGACAGAGACGGGTACCGCATGGAGTCTGGGTAACTCATACGCAAAAGCTACAGGTTATGCAAACAATACAACCACTCCTACCGTATCATGGCTCATCTCGCCTGCAATCAATACCACAAAGGCAGAGGGTAACGACGAAGCTGTCGTTATCGACTTTGACTATGTGCTTCGTTATGTAGGAGCAGGAACAGATATTGCGGCCTTCCACAAACTCTATGCAAGTACCGACTTCAATGGAGACGTAACGACTGCGACATGGACCGACCTTGGTTTCGAAGCAGTTGAATCGGCAACCAAAGACTGGACATTCTATGCAGCTCCTACCCTCACCTTGCCAGCAGCTTTGGTAGGTCAGGAAAAGGTTTACTTCGCATTCCGCTTCGAGTGCAATGCAGAGAACTCAACCACATGGGAATTGAAGAACTTCAAAGTTCGTCAAGGAGGAAAAACCGAACCAACACCAACACCAGAGCCATCGGGCGATAACCTCATTGCTAACGGTACCTTCGAATCATGGAGTGGTGGTGAACCTGTTTTCTGGAAGTCTGCAAGTACCGCATCGTCTGCAACACTCAGTCAGTCAAACGAATCACACAGCGGCAGCTATTCTGTCGAAGTGGAAGGAACAAGCGCAAGCAACAAACGTCTGGCTTACAAGGAAATCACCCTGAAGGCAGGTAGCTACAACTTTAAGTTCTACGCAAAAGCAGCTACGTCAGCAGGTGGAAGCATACGTCCAGGATACGCAGTTGTTGAAGATGGAAAGATTAACAGCAGCGGCGGATATAATTACGGCGACTATGTAAACAACCTCACAACTGGCGAATGGACCGAAGTGAACCATCCATTCACGCTGAGCGGTGAGACCACCATTTGTCTGGTTGTCATGAATCCAAAGAATCCTGGTGCAAATGTTTTGATCGATGATGTAGAACTCACCACTTCCGACGGAGGATTGGCCGATGATATTGAAGATGATCCTGTAGATGATCCAGACGACAATCCAAGTGACGATTCAGGCATTCCATATAGCATCACCTTCACCAGCTCGACAGAAGGCTGGACCATCAACGACATCAACCTCGGAGGATTGAATTACGTTTGGAAGCAAGACAAGACTTATGGCATGAAAGCATCGGCATACTACAACAAGGTAAACAATGCATCAGAATCGGACTTCATCAGTCCTGAGTTCACCATTCCTGCCGCTGGAGCTACACTCAGCATCAATCATGCACTCAACTTCCTCAGCGGAAACAAGCGTGCAGACTTTGTTGCCGTACAGGTCATCTGCGGTAACACAACAGAAGAGTTGGAACTCTCAGCATGGCCTGCCGGTACTGATTACACATATATAGATGCAACAGCAAGCCTTGCCAAGTATGCAGGAAAGACCATCAAGATTGTGTTCCATTACAAGAGCACATCTGATTGTGCACCTACATGGGAAATCAAAACATTGACCATTCAATAAAAAATGACATTTAGCCTTCTCCGATTGGGGAAGGCTAAATTTCGAGAAATCCTATGGCAGCAGTTCAACCCTACATGGATGTACAGTCACTCGGTAAGCGCATTGGCGACCGAGTGCTGTTTTGGGATGTTTCGTTCACTATCAACGAACGCGAACATGTGGGATTGATTGCCAAGAACGGAACAGGTAAGTCCACCCTACTCTCGATCCTTGCAGGTGAAGAGGGGTATGATGCAGGGCGCATCATCTTCCGCAATCACCTAAAGATCGGCTACCTCGAGCAAACCCCAACCTTCAAGCACGACCACACCATCATCGAAGCAGTACTCGAAAATGTCACCTTCGACGAAAACGGGAATCACAGCTATGAGGATTCCCCTATCGTACTGAAAGCCAAGCAGTATCTCACCAAACTGAAAATCATCGACATCAACCAGAAAATAAGTCAGTTGAGTGGAGGTCAAATCAAACGTGTGGCTCTTGCAAAGATTCTCGTTCAAGACCCCAACATGCTCATTCTCGACGAGCCAACCAACCACCTCGATTTGGAGATGATTGAATGGTTAGAAAACTACCTCAGCCGAACCACCATGAGCATCCTCATGGTCACACACGACCGCTATTTCCTCGACCGCATCTGCTCCACCATCATCGAGATGGACGATTCGCGCATCTACACCTATCGAGGCAACTACAGCTATTATCTTGAGAAACGTCAGGAGCGGCTCGACAACCTTTCAACCGAAATCGAACGAGCCAACAACCTCTACCGTACCGAGTTGGAGTGGATGCGACGTATGCCCCAAGCACGAGGACATAAGGCACGCTATCGTGAGGAAGCATTCTACGAACTCGAGAAGATTGCCCGTCAGCGCATCAACGAACGCAATGTCCGTTTGGAGATGAGTGGCAGCTACATCGGCAGTAAAATCTTCATTGCGAAAGATGTGTGTAAGGCCTTTGGCGACAATGTCATTCTCGACCACTTCAACTACACCTTCTCACGCTATGAGAAGTTAGGTATCGTCGGAAATAACGGCACAGGCAAGTCCACCTTCATTAAGACCCTCTTGGGAGTAGAACCGCTCGATGAAGGCACCTACGACATCGGGCAGACCGTCCGCTTCGGCTATTATTCACAGGAAGGCCTTTCGTTCCGTGAAGACCAGAAAGTCATCGATGCCGTTCGCGACATAGCCGAATATGTCGATATGGGCAACGGCCAACATCTCAGTGCCGGCCAATTCCTTCAGCACTTCCTCTTCACGCCCGAAGAGCAATACAGCTACATTGCCAAACTCAGTGGAGGTGAGCGCCGCCGACTCTATCTCTGTACCGTCCTGATGCGCAACCCCAATTTCCTCATTCTCGACGAGCCAACCAACGACCTCGACATCATCACCCTCCAGATACTCGAAGAATACCTGCAGAACTTCCGTGGATGCCTCATCATCGTCAGCCACGACCGCTATTTCATGGACAAAGTCGTCGACCACATCCTTGTGTTCAATGGGAATGGCCAGATCAAAGATTTCCCAGGCAACTACACCCAATACCGAGCCTACGAAGCCAATAAATCCCATGAGGCCAATGAGGTCAATGAGGCTTATAAGCCCAATGAGGCCAATAAGCCTCACAAGCCCAATGTTCGTCCTCGCAAGCTCTCTTTCAAGGAAAAGCAACTCATGGCACAACTCGAAGCAGATATTGAGCGTCTCGAAGCCGAGAAGAAAGAGATAGAAACCGCCCTCAGTGGTGGCAGCACATCCGTCGACGAAATTGTCAGGATGTCCAAACGCCTCCCCCTGCTTAACGAAGAACTCGACACAAAATCCATGCAGTGGTTGGAACTCAGCGAGCTTGGATAACACCCAACATATCACTCCATAATCCCGTAAGTCCTTGAATCCGCAGTTCCCCCATAGTATAGCCATACACCAAGCGACGCCACGGCGCCGCTTGTGTTTTGGGGAGGATTATTCGTTACTTCCTAAGAACGATATCCGTTTCAATGGTAGCATGTTCTTGTCATCGTCCGACATCTTGTCATAGAACTCCAGCCACATGTCGATGAACTCATCACCATCAATCAAACGGATGAACTCACGCGAACTGGTTCCTGTGGTCTTTGCATCAGGCGAGAATGTGCCGCTGGTGACGAACAGGGCAATATCGCCAGCACGGAGCACACCCAACAGGGCGCGAATGTCTGAGGCACCAATAGAGGTCTCCGGCTTGTGCTTCACCTGTACCTTGATGCGAGGAGTCATGGCACCCAACGGATCTAAGTAGGCAATGATGTCAACACCTCCATCCTTGCCCTTTGGTGCGATAAACGGTGTGTGATAATTCATAGCCCGCAAAAGTGCAGCCACCATATCCTGGAATTCATACGGACTCTTAGAGACAATGAACTTCCTGATACCTTCGCGAGCATCCGACTCCAGCATGTTCAGCTCTTCGGCTCTGTCTCTTTCAACATTGTCGTCCGTCGGTTCTTCGTCGTGCTTATCTTCCCTGGGGTTCAGTTTTCGCCACTCACGGTAAGCCACCTCGCCCTTTTCCATCACCTCATCTGGTGATAGTTTGAGGGCTGCCTCACCTTCGGGCGTGAGATACCACATGCCGTTCTTCTTGACAATAAGCCCCGCCTTGGCATAGTTGATGGAGTAGAACTGAAAACTGTTCGTCCATCGGATATATTTGTTCTTACCAGCCGGTTCTTTTTCCCAATCTGTGAGACTCACATTGGATTCTACAAATGGGTACAAGTCTTTGGCGGGTATGTTGCCACCGCGACGGCTTATCTCTTTCATTACTGCATACAGCGTCTTCGTAGCTGTTGCCTTTGTTCTGCCTACATGTTCTTTTGCCATATCTTATGAAATTATGTTATCTGTTTCCTTTCATTCTGTTATGAGTCTTGCAGAGCATCTGACAGTTATCAATAGTGGTAGCACCGCCTTTGCTCCATGCAGATACATGGTCGGCGTCCATTTCTTCAGGTTTCCATATACGATGACGGTTGGCTTCATGACCTTCTGCACAATAAGGACAATTACTTATGCCCTTGGCTTTCGCTTTTTCCGTCTGCTCCTGATATGCCTTACGCATGGTTGGTTTATCAAACAGGCGAACATTCAGCAACTTAGTATCCTGACAACCGCCAAGAACATATTCAAAGATACCACGACGATTTGTTACAAAGTCATCATGCATCAACTCATATACCTTTACCGACAATTCAGAGTGATTCAATGGCAGATGGTGGAAACGTTCGTAAAGTTCACCCCAGTTCAAGCCTTGCATTTCGTCATACACATCATCGAACTTGCCATCTACCCAATCTATTACAGTATTGAAGTAGGTTTTTATCTCGATGATATTCTCATCCTTACGATGCTTTGACATGTACGTACTCACAGGGTCTTTGGCTGATGCCGTGTCTGGTGAAATGCGCTCACTATTAGCAACCCATTCCAAAGCTGTAGCCAAGAACATCTGACGATTAGCGGGGCCTTTTACGTATGATTCCCACTTCTGAATGTTGGCGTTCTGGGAATTGCTGAACTCAGCCTTGCAGAGGGTTACGAACGGTCCACTGAAGATAGCATTCAGTTCTTCCTGATGGTTGAGCGGAATACCAGCAATATTGATAGTCTTAAACCATTCTTTGATTTCTTCCTCGGCATGTTCACCCTCTCCTTCGCAAATATAAACCAGTAACTCTGTCTTGAGAATCTTCTGTTGAAGCCCTTCATTAAGTCCATCATATATCTGTTCCAGGCCATTTATTTTAACAGCAAACTTATTTTTCAAAAAGCGACCAAGTGACGTAATGCGTTGCTGTCCGTCGAGCACTTCAAGTTCTGTCTCTGTAGGGCCATGATCTTTGTTTCTGTTAAAATAGATAAGCCCCAGCGGATAGCCTTTCAACACAGACTCAATAACGGCCACATCGCGTTTGCCGTCGGCATAGATGTAGTTACGCTGATATTCAGGCTGAATAGTCAATTGTCCAGCCAAACCATAAAGACCTTTGCCTTCCAGTTCGTTATACTCGAAACCGTCGCAAATCTGCTCAACGGTATATATCTTTAGTTCTGTCTTCATATTCTATGATGGCTAATAATTATTCCTCTTCCAATAGTTCTTCCAACTTTGTTAACACTTCATCCGATAGAAGTGCTCCAGAGTGTCCCTTCGACCATTCAAATTCAGGTATAGCATTTTGTAACTTTTCGAGCGAGACGCGAGGCTTCGCCCCTGGTTCTACAGGATTCATGCATACCATATCCACATACATTCTCCGCTTTGTAGAGCCTGCCCAGTCGTCACCAGGATATGGGTCAGTAATAAACTGCCCAACGAAAACGATGCCAGCCTTATCATCACCGACACGCATCATAAAGAACATGTCACCCCTTCGAGCCTCTTCCCACTCGTAGATGCTCCAGTTCATGCGAAACATACCGTGTACCATATTTGTCACGCACTCCTCAAAATCCTTCTCTGTGAAGGAACTGATTGAGGGATTCCAACGCATCAGGTATGTCCTCGACTTTTCTGGAACAGGCACTACCTCAAAAGCAACTTCCCAAATACAACTGTCACCATTGGGATCTTCTTCGATGGGCTTGCCAGCGCCTTGGTAATTGAAACGAGTGCCCGGCTCTGTATCTACGCTGATAATACGCGTAAAGCATTCCTCTTCGTCGCTTTTCAACAACATACAATCCAATTCATCTTTAATGGCGAATGGAAATTCACCATTATTAAACAGATAACACCCGTGGTAAGTTGTCGGCATCTCATCTATAACCAATGCCAGATTCCCGTCAATGTTCTCAAGAATCATATTTTGATTATTCTCATCAATCTGAGCGATAAGGTGCGTAATCTCACCAGTGCGAACCTTGCCAATAACTTCACTACCGACCTCAAGGGTAAGAATACCCCTTTCAGTATCAATCTCTTTGTTCTTATCTTCTGCTTTCATAGACTTATTGCTTTTTGCGGATTAGTATTCGTGCGTATGGCTTTACAGGATAACCATCTTCCATATAATAAAGTTGCCCATGCCTAAGACTTGGATTCATCTTCTTTAGTTCAGGAGGAAAAGGCTTTAGACCTAACTCCCTGCCAGAATCTCCTTCAGCAATACCAATTATCTCAAATTGTTCAGGACAGTATTTATCAAGGAAAGAGGTAGGAACACCCATTACACCTTTATAATCATCAGGAATGGCATCAGTGTAAGGAACCTCTATAGCTTCGTAATTTTCATAGTTTATATATTCCTTTCGTATACGAATGTTTTTGTGCTTACTATGTTTGAAGTTCTCTGCCATCGTCATAAGCTGAAGAGGTTGATGGCGACGGCCATGGTCAATGTTCGTAAACCAACAAGAATTACCAAGTCTTGTGAAATTGCCAACATAACCCAATCTCTCAGCTTTGGCTTTATCGCTATCTTTGACAATTGTTCCTTCTGGTACACCAAACACCATATCAGTCACAAAGCCTGTAGCCCCTAACCAAACTCTGTTGTCTTTGATAAGAGGAAAGACTTCTTTGTAAGTAATCGCATTCATATTGCCTATGATAATAAAATGCTTCTCTACTTCCATTATCCAAGTTACAAACTCCCTAAATAGAGAGAACGGCGGATTAGTCACAATGATGTCAGCTTCGTCACGTAATGCTTTGATTTCCTTGCTACGGAAATCACCATCACCCTCCAAGTATTGCCATTGCAAATCCTCAATATTGATGCGATTATCGCCTGTCACATCGCGTTCAAGCACAAAGATCTTGCCATTGGTCTTACTCTTATCAACATTATAGTAAGGTTGCTGTGTCTCAAAAAGAGTCGGCTCATACGGCATCTTGTACTTCTTGCTTTCAGGAGCATAGCTGGTAGAAATCAGTTTCTTCAAGCCAAGCAGTTCAAAGTTCTGCGCAAAGAACTTCGTGAAGTTACTCCATTCAGGATCATCGCAAGGCAACAGCACCGTCTTACCACGAAACACATTCGAGTCATAGTCCAGATAGGCATTTATCTCCTTCTGAATATCCGCATACTGCGTATAGAACTCATCATTCTTCGCATTCTTTGCATTAGCAAGATTAGTATTGGCCATAAGATTGATAGTTTTAGTTAGCAGCACCCAACTATCAATCACGCCAAGACGCAAAAAACGTGATGCGCTTATTGCGTTCAGCAAGAGGTGAGCCTCGCAATAGGTACCCCTTATCCTCCAACAGTGTGCACCACGCCTAAACGTGTGCATTGCTATAATTGAGGATATAGAGACCCTATACGAGTCACTATTCACATATTATTTGTGTTTTGTTATACCTAAGATAGTTTGCGAGGCTTCTTGGCTGAACGCGAAATAATAGCGAATGCTTTCAATTAGTCCGGATTTCTCCCCGAACCGATGGCAAAGATACAGCATTTATTTGAATCTACCAAATAATTAGCGGAAAAAATGCATGGGAAGCTGACAATCCGCTTAGTTCTTGACGATTGCCTGCCCGCTTCTTGATGACAGGGCGTTTAGTTCTTGATGGCTGGGGAGGGCTTTTTCGAGGGACAGGGGACAAAGGGGACAGGGGGACAAGGAAAATCTGCGCGTGCACCCCCTTTGTCGCTTGTGTTGACTCGTCTCTTTTCTGTTCGTTTCGTATTATATGTGTCTCTTTCTATCTTATTTATACTCTTCTTTTTTATATATTAAGGTGTATAATGCTTATTTATAGGGTATAAAAAGATTGTTTTTGGTATTGATTATGGGTGATATATATAGTAAGAATCATTACTACAGATACCTACAATGGTGTTTGCCTACTTTGAATAATGGTAAAAACAGGGGTGTTGGGACAGGAAATGGCTGTCCCCTTGTCCCTTTGTCCCCACCCCCCAAGAATGGGGTACGAAATGGATGTAAAAAAAACAGAAAAAAAGTTTGTTTTTTATTTGGTTATTTCAGGATTTTTTTGTAACTTTGCAACGGCTTTTGAGAGAAAGACTGCCCCAGAATTATTAACTTTTAAATTTAATATTTATGTTTAGCATTTTTTATGAAAAATCTCAGACCGGTAAAAGTGTCAAGATGATGGTCCCTGTGACCAGCGAGGAGGACTACAGAAGCCTCCGCAACAGTGAGCGCAACCTTATGCAATTAAATAAGGTACGCGCAATGTATGAAGAGTACCGCATGATGCAGCAGAACGGTGCAAGTGCGGACGAGTTGAAAACTTTTAAAGACGAGAAGCTCGACAAGGAGAAGGGCAAGTTGGTGCAGTTCAACTACTCGTGCATTCCCGAGGCCGACAACCGCCTGAAGGGTAGCACCAAGCAGTCGCCGTGGGTGGGTATGGACGTGGATTTCGACCCGTTGGCTCCTGACTTCGAGCAGAAGATGGCTGAGGCTCCTATGAAGATTATCGGCATGGCCGACCAGCTGGGGCTTGGCATGTTGGAGAGGAGTGCAGGCAAGGGTTACCACATGGCCTTCCGCCGCCGTACCGACCTGAGTCAGGAGGAGAACCTGAAGTGGGCTTCCGAGCTGATTGGGTGCAAGTATGACGAAGGTGCGAAGGACATCACTCGTGTGTTCTACTCGACAAGTGCTTCGACTGATGACCTGCTCTATCTCAGCTCCGATCTCTTCGAGCGTGAAGCGAACCAGCCTGTCGGTGTACAGACCAGCACAACGGCTGTGAAGGCACCTGTAGTGACATCGACGCAGACGCTTAATGTAGCTCAGCCGACTGCCAAAAGCACAACCGACAATCCTGAAACCTATCGCTATCTGGACTTCACCTACGAGCAGATTATCAACAAGTACTGGGAGCTGTTCAACGAAGGAAAAACTCCTCGCGATGGTGCTCGCAACACGCTGACCTACGAACTGGCCGTGAACCTGCGTTGCATCTGCGACTTCTCCGAAGAGCGCCTGAAGGCTGTTATTCCACGCTATGACGGACTGCCTGAGAACGAATGGGCAGAAACCATTGCCAATGCCAACAAGGAGCCTCGCAAGGGGATGACTTATCGAATGCGGAAGGTGATTGAGGCGCTGAGACAGGAAAGCAGGAAGAGCACGATGCCTTGGGGGATGAACACAGCAAACCCTCCTTTGTACTCCAAACGCCTTCCAGAGCCGCTGCGCAAGATTACCGACACCACTCCCCAGCATCTGAAGACAACCGTCTCAGAGGGCGTGTTTGCAGCCCTTGCAACCCACCTGCACGGTGTCACCTTCAAGCTTATCGACGGCAAGATTGTCGAGCCTGCATTGATGCAGATACTCATCTATCGCCAAAGCCGAGGTAAGGGCAGCATTGACGACCCCATCGACTGCATCATCGACGACCTGCGCGAGCACGACCGTAGCTGCCGACTGAGGGAGGAAGAGTGGAAGCGCAACAACCCCACAGGCAGCAAGAAGAAGCAGAAACGACCTGACGACCTCTACATCCAGATCTGCCAGAGCGACATGACCAATGCAGCCTTCGTGCAGCGCCTCATCGATGCCGACCGCAATGGGCAACGCCCCATCTTCACACAGATGCAGGAACTCGACGAAATCACAGCCCTCAGCGTCAATGGCAAAAACGATGTCACACGCATCATCCGTAAAGGATTCGACCGCAAGAACTACGGTCAGGAACGTATCGGCAGCGACAGCGTGACAGGCGTAGCACCCCTGCGATGGAACTTCACGGCGGCAACCACCCCTATCCGTGCACGCCAGATGTGTATGGCATGGGTCAACGACGGAACACTCTCACGCTGCAATCTCCTCACCATCGACCCACAGGACACACCAGGGCAACCAAAGTACAAGCCCATCACGCAGCG
>Ga0310690_10007194_pt1 | contig 14406 bp, 11 predicted proteins | sample AusTroGonzalo_MG_2_FD_207661 | JGI IMG/M metagenome (GOLD analysis project Ga0310690, IMG submission 207661) | Bovine rumen microbial communities from tropical cattle in Woodstock, Queensland, Australia - Gonzalo_04 (v2) (version 2) | ecosystem: Host-associated > Mammals > Digestive system >...
CTGCTCGAATGGTTGAAGGCAGAGGATCCTGACGTGTTCTGTATCCAGGAGAGCAAAGCGCAACCCGAACAAATCGACGTGCTGGCTTTTCAAGAGTTGGGCTACCATGCGTATATCCATTCTGCCGAGAAGAAAGGGTACTCCGGTGTGTGCGTGTTCACCAAACAAGAACCGGACAAAGTGGTAGTGGGTATGAATAATCCCAAATACGACCGTGAAGGGCGGGTGCTTCGTGTCGATTTCGGCGACCTGACCATCGTCGATGCCTATATACCCAGCGGTACGACAGGCGATATCCGTCAGGACTTCAAGATGGAGTTTTTGGAGGATTTCCTTGTGTGGGTGAACGAACTGCGCAAAGAGCGCCCGAACCTCGTTATCTGCGGCGATTATAACATCTGCCATAAACCCATCGATATCAACCATCCCGAACGACAGATCGGCGTATCAGGCTTCTTGCCCGAAGAGCGGGAATGGATGGACCGTTGGGAAGCGACGGGGCTCGTGGACTCGTTCCGCGTGTTCGACCAAAGCGCCGAACGGTACAGCTGGTGGTCTTGGCGAGCCGGTGCCCGGGCACGTAACGTAGGATGGCGTATCGACTACCTATGGGTAACAGAGAGCTTGAGAGACCGACTCCAAGACGGTAAGATTCTAACAGAAGCTGTACACTCGGATCATTGCCCCGTGATGGTAATGGTGAATGGTTAATGGTGAATGGTGAATGGATACATTACGAACAGAACATCTGGTTAAGAAATACGGCAAGCGCACCGTGGTCAATGATGTGTCAATCGAGTTGACGCAAGGGGAGATCGTGGGTTTATTGGGTCCGAACGGAGCGGGTAAGACCACGACCTTCTACATGACGACGGGGCTCGTGGCAGCCAACAACGGGCGTATCTTCCTCAACGATCAGGATATCACTTCGTTCCCGATGTACAAACGGGCGAAGATGGGTATCGGCTACTTGCCGCAAGAGGCGAGTGTGTTCCGTAAGATGAGTGTCGAAGATAACATCCGTTCGGTGCTCGAGTTGACGGATTTCAGCAAGGAGTACCAGGCAGAGAAACTGGAACAACTGATCAAAGAGTTCAACCTCGCGCATGTACGAACGAACCTGGGTGACCGTCTGAGCGGTGGTGAACGCCGTCGTACGGAGATAGCGCGGTGTCTGGCTATAGAACCCAAATTCGTCATGCTCGACGAACCTTTCGCAGGTGTCGATCCGATCGCTGTGCAAGAGATACAAGATGTCGTTTGGCGGCTCAAGGACAAGAACATAGGCATCCTGATCACCGACCATAACGTCGATGAGACGCTGATGATCACCGACCGTGCGTACCTGCTCTTCGAAGGAAAGATCCTCTTCCACGGGACACCCGAAGAACTGGCGGCGAACCCTGTTGTACGGCAGAACTACTTAGGCCGTGACTTTGAATTGAAACGCAAGACAAGAGCAGAAGAGTAAGCATGCTGGAGAGACTTTGGAAACATCCTTGGACTGTAGCGGCATGCAATGTCTTGCTGCTGATGGTGCTATACACGCTCATGCGCCTGTTTTGCTACGCCATTAACGGTTCGTTATTCCCTGATGTCAGTGCACCGCATTTGAAGGAGATACTGTTCGGCGGTATGCGTTTTGACCTGACCGCTATCCTGTATCTCAGTTCGATTTACCTCATACTGATGCTGTTTCCCTTGCCTATCTCATGGCGGGAGAATCCGGATTTTCAGGAACGGCAAATAGGTTTGTTCTTTATTCCCAACATATGCGGCATTCTCGTTAACTGTATCGACATCATTTATATCCGTTTCACGGACCGGCGTACGACTTGTACGTTCTTTCGTGAGTTTCAGCATGAGAACGACCTCTGGCGCGTGGTAGGGCATGCTATCATCGACTACTGGTACGTTGTGCTTTTCGCCATCGTGATGGTGTATCTTTTTACTACCCTCACCCGCAAGACCGTTGCCCTGCGTCGTACCCCGAACAAAACCCTGTATTTCTTGCGTGAGTTGGTTATTTTTGTGCTCACCGGTTACATGACCGTCATCGGTATCCGCGGTGGTTTCGGTAAGTACACCCGACCTATCACCATCAGCAATGCCGCACAATATACGAACGCCCCGCAAGAGACGGCACTGGTGCTCAACACGCCGTTCTCACTGATGAAATCCGTCGAGAACACCGCCTATGTCGAACCCGATTATTTCCCGGCAGAAGAGTTACCGACCCATATGACGCCAGTCCATCCGGGTTCGCAAGGACCGATGCGAACGGATAATGTGGTGATCCTGATCGTTGAGTCTTTCAGCAGTGAGTATATCGGTTTTTATAACCAAGACCGAGCGGATTATAAGGGCTATACGCCTTTCCTGGACTCGCTGCTCACGCAATGCGTCACTTTCGACTATTCGTACGCCTCGGGACGCAAGAGTATCGACGCCATGCCTTCGGTGCTGTCTTCTATCCCGATGCTGATCGAACCCTATATCGTCACCCCCTACTCGACCAATGCCATTTCCTCTATCGCCGAACGACTTAACGGGAAAGGCTACAAGACGGCATTCTTTCATGGTGCACCGAACGGCAGTATGGGCTTCCAAGCCTACGCACGCAGTGCTGCTTTTACCGACTACTACGGCATGACCGAGTATGGTAACAGACGTGATTTTGACGGCACTTGGGCTATATGGGACGAACCGTTCATGCAGTATTATGCCAAGACGATGGACTCGATGCAAGAACCGTTCATGACCGCCATCTTCACCGCGTCCAGTCATCATCCTTTTGCCGTTCCGGAACAGTACGAGGGTGTCTTCCCGGAAGGTACACACGCTATCCACCCATCGATAGGTTACACCGACCATGCCTTGCAACGGTTCTTCGAGACCGTCCGACAAGCACCTTGGTTCGACCATACATTGTTTGTCATCACAGCCGACCACACAAACGGTCTGACCTTCCCCGAGTACACCAACTCGCGCGGTCTGTACCAAGTGCCGATTGCTTTCTATCACCCGCAACTGACACCCGAACGGCGTGCCGAAGTGATCAGTCAGACGGACATCATGCCTTCGGTACTGGATTTCCTCCATTATGACGAACCCTATTTTGCGTTTGGTGAGAACGGCTTGACGCAACCTAAGGAGCACCCTTATGCCGTATGCTATAATACACCCTTGTATCAGATCTTCTCGGACAGTCTGCTGCTGCAGTTCGACGGGCAGAAGACCACGGCGGTGTTTGACTACCATGCCGACCGATGCCTGCAGACGAACCTTGTGGACCATATAGCACCCGAACGGATCGCCCCGATGGAAGACTATCTCAAAGCGTATATACAACAATATATTCACCGGATGGTGAAAGATGAGTTGACAGTGAAGAGTGAATAAATCGTGCCAAATGGCTAAGAAGAGTAAATGGTACATGGTACATGGTAAATGGTACATAGTACTTGTTCTGGCATGCTTGCTTGCGGCATGCAGTGTGACGCCGGAGGTGGAGATGTCTATCCGCGAATGCGCTGCACCGCCTGAAGGGCGGGCATGTGTCACCTGCTTTGCGGCAGAAAACACGGTCTTCGTCATCGGCGGTAGGACCAATGCCGGCAGTTTCTGCACCACGATGCTATGCTACGATATCCCGTCTAACACATGGACCCAAGAAGAACAAGCTATCCACACGCGCGTGAACGGCACGGCATGCGTCACTTCGCACGGAGTGTTTGTGGGTTTGGGGTTCTACGGTTATAACTACTACGAAGAAGAGAACCACCTGCGCGACTGGTGGCTCTTCAACCCTCAACAACGCACATGGAAACAGTTAGCGGATTTTCCGACAGACAAGACCGTTGCTGCTGTCTGCTGGAGCGATGAGCAGTATGTTTGGGTGAGCAGCGGTTTTAACGGTTTCACCGAAGATATATGGCGGTACGACATCGCCAATGACACCTGGTCCGCCTCGCCTGCCAAGAGTCCGTTGCGTGTGATGGCTCCTGTGGCTGCTACCTGTCAGGGGCGCACTTTCTACGGAACGGGTTATCGACGCGAGAGTAAGAGCGACTGGTACGAATGGAGGGACGAAGGTCTGTGGGCACGGCGTGCATCGGTGCCCGGCAAAGGACGGTTGAACGCCGCCTGCGCTGCCACCGATCATTACGTTTGGATAGTAGGCGGATGGCATTACGGGGACTCACTCACCACCGGTTTTCACTATGCGGACATCGTGCGTTATGCACCGATAGAGGACCAATGGACGCGGTGCGGCGTCATCCCTTGTGGGGAGACGGAGAACGGTGCCGCATGCGCCTTGGGAAGAACCCTCTTCTTCGGCTTAGGAGAAGATAAGAATGCTACATTACATGTACACTGGTATGCGCTGGATGAATAGAAGACAGATGACGGTGCTTGTGCTGCTATTCGCCATGACCGCGTATGCAGACAAAGCCTGGTGGCCGGTGCCTATGTTCCGACCCGATACCGCACGGGACAGCATCGAGTACGTCATGGAGGTGTCGGCGGTGGCTTCTTCGGGACGTACCGCACCCTTCTTCATCCATGCCAACGAGAACGGAAACATCAGTGCAGCACCTTTCAGCGGGAACATCTCCGCAGGTGTCATCAAGCGCGCCACCCGACCCTCCCGATGGTTCGATTATGACTTCGGTGTCGTGATGACCGGTCGCTTCGATACGGAACGGGCAACGGGTTATTTCCGGCAGTTATACGCGCACACGCGCCTGTATATAATAGATGTGACGGCAGGTATCAAACCGTTCTCCGTGGGAGCACAAAACCCCTCCTTGACGATGGGCGGGCTGCTTTTCTCCAATAACGCGCAACCGATCCCGCGCATCAGTATCGGCATCGACGACTACCTGCCTTTCCCGGGTCTGTTCGGGTATATGGAGATCAAAGGCGGCCTGACGCACGGTTGGTTCGTTGATGCCAGCCGTCTCGACTCGTTCGGCACCAAAGAGGCACTGCTGCATTATAAGTTCGCCGGAGTACGGGTCGGAGGTCAATTACCGATTAATATCAGTTATGAGATCCATCATGCGGCACAATGGGGAGGGGTCTCACCGGATAATGGTCCTTTTGATACGAGTTGGGAGACCTACAAACATATTTTCATGGCCAGTTCGGGCGGCAGTACGCTCAGCGATCAGATGAACGCGCAAGGTAATCATATCGGTTTTCAGCAGCTGGCCCTGACCGCCAAATGGACGGATTGGAACATAACGGCATACTGGCAGAACCTGTTTGAAGACAAGAGTGCCGACATCATCGGGCGCAGTAACCAGGAAGACGGTATGTGGGGTTTGGCCATTCGCCAGACGCAGTGGCCGTTCATCCATTCAGTGACCTACGAGTTTCTTAACACGACTTCGCAGAACGGGCCTTGGCATGACCGTGACGGCCTGGTCTTCGGTGGTCGGAGCGATTATTACCGCAACAGCAGTTATCGTCAGGGTTGGACACATTTCGGGCGCACGATAGGTAACTCGTTCATGAGCCCGAGCAATAACCGCGTACGGACGCATTATGCCGGCGTGGAGGGAGATATTTACGGTTACAGATACCGCCTGATGGGTGCTTACACACGCAATTGGGGCATTCCGTCCTGGTTGAACATAAGCCATAACACGGCGCTGATGCTTGAAGTGAAGAAAACGGTGCCACAAGCATGGGGGCTGGATTTCGGACTGCGCCTCGCTGCCGATTTCGGAGATCAGTTCGGAAATCAGTTCGGTGCCATGATCACCATCAGCAAACAAGGACTTATACACGAATGGTAAATGGTAAATGGTAAATGGTAAATGACCAACTGGTACATATTATCATGCCTGTGAAGGATTCTTGGGAAACCACAGAACAGGCCATCCGCTCCATCGTTGCGAGCGGGCACGCTTTGCGTGTCTATGACGACAACTCGAAGCCGGAGAATGCCGCGCGGTTAGATGCATTACGGGAAGAATCGGGTATAGAGGTGATACATATTGGCGACCACACCGACCATCCTTCGCCCAACTACCGGTGGGTGCTCATCGAGGCACGCAAGAGAGCCTTGTCGGACAACGCGCACCTCATCATCGTCGAGAGCGATGTGATTGTGCGACCGGACACGATTTCTTCTTTATGCACAGCAGTTAAACCGGGTGTAGGTATGGTGGCGGCAGTGACGACCGATGAACAGGGACAGATCAATTTTCCTTACGAGTACGCACAGAAGATACACGCCGACGGGCCGTGCAAGAAACGGTTCTCGTTCTGCTGCACCTTGCTGACCAACGCTTTTCTGCAGGCGTACGACTTCGAGCAACTGGATCCGAATAAAAGCTGGTACGACGTGCATATAAGCCATATGGCATTAGAATTAGGGTTTGAGAATATTCTGCAGGTCACCAATCCGGTGCTCCATAAACCGCATTCGAGCCGACCCTGGAAACAACTCAAATACACACACCCGCTGCTGTACTATTGGCGCAAATGGATTCATGGACGAGACAAGATTTAAGATATACAGCCTGTTGGTAGTCAAGAACGAAGCGGATGTCATCGCCGCTTGCCTCAAGGACGCTTGTCGATGGTCGGATAAGATCATCGTCATTGATAACGGTTCTACCGACGGCACTTGGGAGACGATCCGACAGTTAGCCCATACCTACCCGCAGATCATCCCTTGGCTGCGCTATGAAGGTCCGTTCCATATAGGGTTGCGTGCCCGGGCGTTCAAGGCCTTCCGGCATGAGATGACGAGTCGCGACTGGTGGAACGTACGCCTCGATGCCGATGAGTTCTACCCTGGTGACGTGCGGGCATTCCTTGCCAAGGTACCGCGTCGGTACCGAACGGTCAAGAAAGAGAGTACGGACTATGTGCTAACCCAAGAAGATCTCGCGCAACATACGTTCACCGGCGATTTTGAGCAAGACCAATCGCTCATCACGCATGCCTTACCGTCTCCTCGTCGTGAACGGCGGTTCATGCGTCATTCGGCGTTGCTGTGCTGGCTGGAGCGTTGGCGTTACCCGCACCCTTGGGGTCGGGTCTGCCCGCAGCCTATCCCGGTTAACCACTACCAGTACCGCAGTCCCGAACAGATGGCTAAACGGTACGCTACGCGCCAACAGGCGAAAGCCGACGGGTGCGGGTCGTTCCACCATGAGCAGGGACAGAACTGGCAGGACTATGTACCTACGCTCAAGCAATTAGAGGAACAAGGCTTGCTGACCCGTCTCGATGCAGCGTTCCGGCAGTCCGAGAACGTGCTCTACCAAGGACGCAACACGCTTAAGATCATCGGCAAGGACATCGTTGTCAAGTCCTTCCACACCCCGCGTTTTCCGAACAGTCTCATCTACGGTTGGTTGCGACAAAGCAAAGCCAAACGCAGTTATCTGTACGCCAAAGCGCTGGGTGAACTCACTCCCGAACCGCTCGCCTACGAAGAGCATCGCCGGCACGGACTGCTGCAAGACAGTTATTATGCTTGCCGCTTGTCCGACCTGCCTTACACCTTCCGTCAAGTGGAGCGGGACACGCAATTTGCACATCGCGAAGAGATCATTCGCGGCGTGGCACGGTTGATGGCACAACTGCATGCCAAGGGTTTCTATCCGCTGGATTTCACGGGAGGCAATATTCTGACGAACGCAGACGGCAGTCGGATGCAACTCGTTGACCTGAACCGCATGAAACGGTGCCGGTCTATAGGGCTTCGGCAAGGTCTGAGACAGGCGCGACGACTCATCATCAATGACCGCGAACGGCAGCTGCTGCAAGAGGCGTATATAGAAGCACGAAAGAACGGATGAAACAGTATCAGGAACTCATAGGACGCATCAACTACGCACTGTTCTTAGTGATGCTTTTTCTGTTGCCCTTCCCGCAAAAAGCCTTGCGGTATGTCGGCATCGCCTGGATCGTCTCCTGGTTTCTGGACTTCCGCTGGCTGCATAAACCACTAACCACTAACCGCTCACCACTAACCGTTATCCCTTTTCTGGCCTTCGGTGCCTGGTTCCTTATCAAAATGCTCTCCGGCTTATGGAGCCCTGACCTCGGTGCGTGGGGGTGGAAGATGGTGCGGTATCTGGCGTTTGGTTTGCTCGTTCCGGTAGGTATATGGGGCGTGAACGAACACTACGACTGGCTCAAAGCCGGACGTGTGTGGGTGATCGGATGTCTGGTGGCGGTTCCGGCTTATATAGCATGGATGACCTTCGTACACCTGCACCCCGAGATAGTGCCCTACCTCAACGTACCCGATTGTTGGGAGTACCATGCCGGTTGGTTCGATTTCTTTTCCAAGAACATATCGCATTTCAAGCACCGTCTGGTCTTGGATAGTGTGATGCTCTTCGGTGCCGTGATCGCGCTGCAGGTGTATAAAAACAAAAAACAATTAGCGGTCATACTGCCCGTACTGTTGCTTTTTATCGCCCTGACCGATTCGCGTCAGGCGGTGCTGTCCGGTTGCATGATGGCGGTTATTCTCATTCGCCGATTTATCCCGCAGCGTTGGGTATGGCATTATCGGGCGGGCGTGGTGATACTGATCAGTGCCCTCTGTGCCGGACTGGTGACGTTACACCCGCGCATGCGTGACGTAGGGTTGAACGGACTGATGCATATGCGCGAACTGAGTTATGACCATGACGTGCGGTTGAATATATGGGGAGCGGCATTGCAGCAACCGGGCGATTATTTGGCCTTCGGTTTAGGAGCCGGACAAAGCACCGCTTACCTGACCAAGCAGTACGAAGAAGCCGACTTGGAGTACTACGCCAAAGCGCAGTATAACACGCATAATCAGTATCTGGAAGAGATGATGGAATCGGGTATCGGAGGCTTGCTTCTGTTTATCGTGGCATGGCTCTCTATCCCGTTCTGCGTACCGAAAGAGAACCGCCTGTTCGCCATCCTTTTCACGGTCCTTTTCATGCTCAATATGTGTACCGAGTGTATGTTCGGTCGCTTTTGCGGGATCATGTTATGGGCCGCGGGTATGCTGTTTGCCCTTATTGCCAGCGGTCTATCGTTTCCATCACGCACTGCATGAACGCGCGCGCCTGATGCTCGGTGGTCGTATCTGTCCCCAAGACACGTTGGTTCGCTTTGGCATCAATCACCACACTGTCTTGCGGGGTAAGCAGACCAAAACCGTCATTGAAACTATAGAAAGCGAAAGGCACGGCTGCTGAGTCCAGTATATTCTTACCGAACCCATACTCCGAATAGTCGATTCTCATCTGCGCCAGCAAAGTGGGCACTATATCTATCTGCGAACAGAGCGTCTGTATCTCGCACGGTGCCTTGACTGCCCCGCCTGCCCAGACAACCGGTATAGCGTACCGGCGCGGTTCATGGCGCTGCACACCGGGAGGATAAGGATAACCGTGGTCGGCAATGAAGATCAAGAGCGTCTTATCCCATGCGCCGGCGGCACGTAAGGCATCCGCAAAAGCACCGATACAACTGTCCGTATAAGCCACCGCATTGAGATACTCGTTCTCAAAACGTTTTGTAGCAGGTACCTCGAAAGGTTCGTGACTACTCAGACTCAGGATCACATCCAAGGCAGGGGTCGAATCCGTACGCGCGGTGATCTGCTCGGCAGCACGGGCAAAGAGCAGATGATCCTGTACGCCCCATTTGGACAGGCGTTGCGACACCGGAAACGAATGGTCATTCACACGGTCCATAAAACCGCCGCTGATAAGGTACGAACGCATGTTCGTGAAGTCTTCATCTCCGCCGTACCAGAACTTGAGCCGGTACCCTTCTGCCGCCAGCGTCTTGCCTAACTGCGGCAGGTGCTGCGATTTGGAAGGATTGGTCATCAGAGAGGATGTCGGTTGTCCGGGAAAACCGCTGAGGGTAGCCACCACGCCCCGGTCGGTACGATAACTGGAGGCGTAGGCATGCGTGAAAGACACCCCTTCTTGCGCCAGACGATGCAGACAAGGCATCGCCTCCCACGCGTTCGCAGAGAAACTCTCCAAGATAAAAAATATAATGTTCGGGCGCGTACGCGTGAGCAGGGGAAACGTCGTCCCTTGGGTGCCGGAGGGCAGCAGTTGCGCCACCTGACGTTGCGCCTCAACGCTTTCCATATACGTATAACGGCGGGTGTCGAACGTGTTCTCGCCCAACGATTCCATCAGGTTAAAGAGCGGGTTGACGGCACTGAGGTTGAGCATCTGGTTGGTAGAGAAATAAACGCGTCCGGTGTTCATCGTGGAGGTGGTCACACTGCCGCGCATAGGCAGGAAGAGCGCACCCGTCAGCACGATCGTCAGCAGCGTATAACCTGCTTGGCGTTTGGTGCCTTCCACCGGTGGCAGGTCATTCAGGCCCTGCATCCAATAGCTATACACGGCAAAACAAGCCGCCGCCAGCGCCACCATCACCGCCGCCGCAGCGGTCCACACCCACCATGGGGCATTGGCGAACATCTCTTTGGGTGTCGCCATATAGACAAAAACGGTCTTGTCCAAATGAAAACCCCAGTACGGGAACATACCGGCGTCTGCTACAAAAACGACTGTGTCCAGCAGCAGGGCAAGTGCTGTATAGACCGCACTGATCCGTGCCACCAATCGGGAAGGAACCCAAAAAGAGAGGGCTAAGAGCAAGCCCGCAAAGGCGGTTATATAAGAAGCCACACTCAGATCCAAAGGAAAAGCATGCGCCATCACCTGCAGTACATCCACCGCGCGCACCTCACCCAGCGAGGCATGCTGATAGAGCATGAACACCGGTTTCTGCAAGAGCAGCAGCACCAACCAGAAGAGGTAGTATTTGAGCAAATAGATCAGGCGCTGTTTCATGTCACTTATCGAACAAACCGCGTAGGTACGGACGTTTAGCGCCGCCTAACTCTGCCATCAAGGGTTCTAACTCAAACCGGACAATCATCTGCTGCTGATGCTGCAAGCTGATGCCGTCGTAATGCAAGTTCCACGAGAAATAGAGGTTAACGAACGAACTGCGGTAGAGGTAAGCGAAGATATCCGTGCGGTTGTAGATACGCGACTGGTAGAAAGGATCACCCATGCAGATGAACGCATTGCGCGGACGAAGGGGTTGCAGGTTATCGCCGTAGTAGAACGTGTTCCTCAGACCGAGAAACCACCAGTTAGCGTACAGCTCGACCACCAAGCCGTGGTTATAGAAACTCTCGTATATCTCCCGGTCGCGCTGAAAACCGAAGATATACCCTGCGCGGATGGACAACGAGTCGAACGGCGTGTACTGCGTCAGATCGGCTCCCGCAAATGCATGCAGATGGATATCGTCCATCACGAACTCATGGTTCGGTCGCGCAAAAGAAGCTTTGTGGTTCAGGTGCGCCAAACCGCCTATTTGCAGCGCTTTGTATTGATACTGACCGTTCGCGATCAGACGGAACATCTCGCGTCGCTCCACGGTCTGCGCACCGCGCCAGTCGCACATGAACTCGACAAACCCCCGTTGGTCCCGGTACGCCATGTGCGCACCTTGTATGTTCGGATGGTAATAAGCGATCGAGTCGTAGAGCAACCAGTCGGGCAGCGGCATGATGCGTTGCCGGTAAGGGATAGCACCCATCGAGACCATGAACCCGCGGTAGTCGAAGCGGTAATAAGCGATCGGGTCGAACTGCACATCGCGCCAGTCGCCTCCCAGACGCTGCGTATAACTGACACCGGCAGACAACACATGCCGTCCGCCCGCACGGTCTAAGATGCGCACACCTACCTCCGGTGACAGACGGTAATTGAGAATCGTCTGCGACCGTTGATAGGGCGCGTTGTATTCGCGGTTATCGAAATAGGTGGTAAAATCGACGTCATAATGCAGTGCCACGGGCTTTTGCGCTTTGGCTTCTTGCTTCGCCTGCCATACCGAGTCCACCGGCATCTCAACCGGCTCCGCAGCAAACCGCGACCAGAAGCCTACGGCTAATATCAATAATAACCTAACCATTTAGATTCCGAACAGATTTCTAAAGAAATTCTTCTTATCTGCCGAACCGGGCGCTATATTCGGGCTGTCTTGCAGTTTCTCGATCAGCGCGCGCTCGTCCTTATTCAGTCTCTCGGGGATATAAACGCCTACGTTGATGAGCAGGTCGCCTTCTCCGTAGCGACGTCCGTACTGGTCGATACGCGGCAGGCCTTTTCCGCGCATGCGGAGCACCTTACCGGGTTGCGTACCCGGGGTGATGGTGATCTTGACGTCACCGTTCAGCGTCGGTATCTGCACTTGTCCTCCGAGCACGGCTGTCGGCATATCGAGCAGCAGGTTATAGATGATATCGCTCTCCTGGCGCACGAAATCCTTGTGTTCCTGTTCTTCGATGAGCACTAACAGGTCACCCGGTACGCCACCGCGCGGAGCGGCGTTACCCTTACCGGGCACGGTCAGTTGCATACCGCCCATGACGCCTGCGGGGATGGTGACGGTGATGATCTCCTCGTCGCGAAGGACTCCCTGACCGCCGCATTTCGGACATTTTTTCTTGATGATACGTCCTTCGCCGCCGCAGGTGTCGCACTCGGACTGTACCTGCATCATACCGAAGATGCCACGCTGGGTGCGGGTGACGCGACCCGAGCCTTTACAGGTCGGACAGGTCTCCGTCTGACCGTCTTCGCTACCCGAACCGTGACAGTCCTTGCACTCCACGAGCCGGCGCACTTTGATCTTCTTCTCGCAACCCGTCGCTATCTCTTCCAGCGTCAGGCTGACGCGACCGCGGAGATCCGAACCTCTGCGGACACGCGGGCCGCGACTGCGACCGCCGCCCATGAACATCTCGCCTATGTCGCCCAGGTCGAAACCGGCTCCTTGGAAGATGTCGCCGAAATGGGTGAATATATCCTCCATCGACATACCGCCTCCACTGAAACCGCCCATGCCTTGCATGCCGGCCATACCGAACTGGTCATAGCGTTGCCGTTTCTGCGGGTCAGACAGCACCTCATATGCCTCGGCTGCCTCTTTGAATTTCTCCTCGGCAGCCTTATCGCCCGGGTTCTTGTCCGGGTGATACTGTATCGCTTTCTTGCGGTACGCTTTCTTTATCTCTTCGGCGGTTGCCGTCTTCGGCACCTCCAGCACTTCATAATAATCTCTTTTCTCTGCCATAAACCTAACAATTTAACAGTTTAACGGTTTAACAGTTTAACGCGATGTCATTCGCCAACGACTACTTTGGCGAAGCGAATGACTTTTTCGCCGAGTTTGTAGCCTTTCTGCGTGCAGTCGATCACCTTGCCTTTCTTATCCTCACCGGCAGCAAAGGTCGTTACCGCCTCGTGCTCGTCGGTATTAAAATCCACTCCTTCGGTCTCGATCGGATGCACGTCGTTCTTATCGAGGAACGCCATGAACTTCTGATAGATCAGGCGCACGCCTTCGTCATCAATAGCCGCCAACGCCCGCTCAAAATCATCAATGAGCGGCAGCATGTCTGTGAAGATACGCTCACCGGCTGTAGCCATGAGCTCCAGTTTCTCTTTGTTCGTACGCTTGCGGTAGTTATCGAACTCTGCCATCATACGCAGGTTCTTGTCCTCCAAGTCCGCAATGCGTTCTTTGAGCGCCTCCGTCTCATCGACCTGCTCTTCATCATTAAGAACCGTAGGTTCATCATTGAGCTCGTCTTGCGAGCGGCTCATTTCCTCATTTAATTCTTCTATCTTTTCTTTTTTACTCATAACAATTTAACAGCTTAACTATTTAACAGCTTAACCTTCTAACGACAATTACTATGCCACACGCGCCTGTCCTGCCATTTTGGCAGAACGCCTGCAAAGGTACTGCTTTTTTTTGACATACGCAAGAAAAAATGAAATTTTTTCGGGTTAGGGGTTAGAGGTTAGGGGTTAGGGGCAAAAAAAAAGGAGCCTCGCAATGAGACTCCCTTCCGCTTAACTGCGCGGATGCTCGGCGTCGTACTGATCGCCGCAGCTCCTTTGGCGCTTTGTGGTGATTTACGAACGAGGATGCTCCTGATCGTACAAATCACCACAAACCTTCCAGAGGTAAGCTTTCATGGTGGTTTTGCCACCGGGCTCGTCCTTCTGTGCGAGGAACGCCTGCTTGTCGGAGTTAACCAACGACAGGTTGGACTTACGCTCTGCGACGGCTGCTCCTACCACCGCGAAGCGGGTGCGAGCCAGCAACTCGTCTGCCGACGGAGCGGTGGAGCGCTTGTACGCATCCTGACCCTTGATGTACAGACGAGTACAATCCGGATTGGTGGTCGGCGCTTCACGGTGGGTACCGATGAGGTACGTACCGCAAGAGTGGCCGTTCCGTACTTTGGGTTTGCTCAAAGCACCGGATACATAGTCGATACCGTCTGCATACTTAACTTTTCCCATGGGAGTAAGTAGTTTTTGG
>Ga0310690_10007196_pt1 | contig 14403 bp, 10 predicted proteins | sample AusTroGonzalo_MG_2_FD_207661 | JGI IMG/M metagenome (GOLD analysis project Ga0310690, IMG submission 207661) | Bovine rumen microbial communities from tropical cattle in Woodstock, Queensland, Australia - Gonzalo_04 (v2) (version 2) | ecosystem: Host-associated > Mammals > Digestive system >...
TCCGGGATCCACACTCCAGTAGTAATGACCAGGCAAGAACGGCTCGTAACGCTCACACTGGCCTTCGAGGGCTTTCAATTCAGAGGCTACATAGACTGTGCCGTCAGCATCATAGCCGATATATAAGGGAATCACACCAATTGGATCGCGAGCAATCAGGAACTCGTTACGCTCCTCGTCGTAAAGCACAAAGGCAAAGATGCCGCTCAGGTCTTCGAGAAAATCGATACCCTTCTCACGATAGAGGGCCAGGATCACTTCACAGTCTGAGCCCGTCTGAAACTCGTACTGACCAGCGAAGCGGCGACGGATCTCCTGATGGTTATAGATCTCACCGTTTACCGCCAGCACCTGTTTCTTGTCAGGCGAGAACAACGGTTGTCCACCGCTCTCAGGGTCGACGATACTCAGTCGCTCGTGGGCGAGGATAGCACTCCCGCCACAGTAGATGCCACTCCAGTCAGGTCCGCGGTGACGGATCTTCTGACTCATCTTCAAAGCTTTTTCGCGGAGCTCATGCGTCTGCTCCTTGACGTTCAATATTGCAACGATTCCACACATAATCTATTTCTTTTAAAGGTACGACAAATAAAGGTAATTGGTTTGGGCGGGGTATTCCGCAGCGAGGGTGTCAATCTGGTTGACGACGGGCACCACACCGAGTTCCTTACGCCACGAACGGACGGTGAGTCCTGCCTGCTCCATGTTCATACGCGATTCCAAGCCCAGTGCACGGCCTATCTGGAAGTCCGAGAAGCCGTAGACCTTCGCCTCGCGCAACAGCTCCACGAACTCAGGGGCTTCGAGATACTCCATCAGTTCCGTGTTGTCCATGAATTCGGCCATCTCAGAGAATTGGGCAAACGTCTTCAGTTGCTGGTCGATGTCGACGATATGTTTCAGCTTCTGCAGGAACCAGCGGTCGATCATCGTCAACTCATGTATCTGTTCAACAGTGTAGCCAACTTTCAGTGCCTTCGATACCACGAAGATACGCATATCCGTTGGTTCATGGAGCGAGGTCTTGATATCTGCGATCTTGATTTCGTGGTTCTCTACAAAACCGTGCATGCCTTGGCCGATCATGCGAAGACCTTTCTGCAGGGCCTCTTCAAAGGTACGGCCGACGGCCATCACCTCGCCCACGCTTTTCATCGACGAGCCCAACTGACGCTTCACACCATGGAACTTCGTCAGGTCCCAACGTGGAATCTTGACGACCACATAGTCCAAGGCAGGCTCGAAGAAAGCGCTGGTGGTCTTGGTTACAGAGTTCTTCAACTCGAAGAGACCATAGCCCAGACCGAGTTTGGCAGCGACGAATGCCAGGGGATAGCCTGTGGCTTTCGATGCGAGAGCCGACGAACGCGACAGACGGGCGTTAACCTCGATGACGCGATAGTCCTCCGACTGCGGGTCGAGGGCGTACTGCACGTTACATTCGCCTACGATGCCGATATGACGGATGATCTTGATAGCCAAGGCGCGCAGTTTATGGTATTCGCTGTTGGTGAGCGTCTGCGAGGGTGCCACCACGATTGATTCACCCGTATGGATGCCCAGCGGGTCGAAATTCTCCATGTTACAGACGGTGATACAGTTGTCGTAACAGTCGCGCACCACCTCGTATTCGATTTCCTTCCAGCCTTTCAGCGATTTCTCCACCAACACCTGCGGTGAGAACGAGAAAGCCTCCTCGGCCTGTGCCAGGAGCTCCTCTTCATTGTCGCAGAAGCCGGATCCCAGACCGCCCAGGGCATAGGCTGCGCGGAGAATCACGGGGAAACCCAGCTCGTGGGCTGCCTTCTGCACCTCTTCGACCGTCGAGCAGGCCTCGCTCTTGATGGTCTTCACGCCAATCTCGTCGAGGCGCTTCACAAACAGGTCGCGGTCTTCCGTGTCGATGATAGCCTGCACGGGTGTGCCTAACACCTTCACGCCGTATTTCTCTAAAACACCCTTCTCATACAATTCAACGCCGCAGTTCAGTGCAGTCTGTCCGCCAAACGACAACAGGATGCCGTCTGGACGCTCTTTTTCAATGACACGCTCCACGAACTCGGGTGTCACAGGTTGGAAATACACCGTGTCGGCCACATCCTTCGACGTCTGTACCGTCGCGATGTTGGGGTTGATGAGCACCGAGTGGATGCCCTCTTCCTTCAGGGCCTTCAGTGCCTGCGCACCGCTATAGTCGAACTCACCGGCCTGACCTATCTTGAGGGCGCCTGAACCTAAAAGCAATACTTTCTTTATATCTTTCTCCATCATCCTAACATCTTAACAAATTCATCAAACAAAAACTCTGTGTCTACAGGGCCTGAGCAGGCTTCCGGATGGAACTGCGCCGACATCCAGGGCTTCGACTTATGGCGGATGCCCTCATTCGAGCCGTCGTTCATGTTCACGAACAGCGGTTCCCAATCTGATGGCAATGTGGAGTCATCCACTGCATAACCGTGGTTCTGCGAGGTGATGAAACACTGTGTGGTGCCCACCCGCTGCACAGGCTGGTTGTGTGAGCGATGACCGTATTTCAGTTTGTAGGTCTTGGCACCTGCGGCCTTGGCCAGCAGCTGGTTGCCGAGACAGATACCCATGCAGGGCTTGTCACTCTTCAGGAAGGTGCGGATGTTTGCCACCGTCTTCTCGCAGCGCTCTGGGTCGCCAGGACCGTTGGCCAAGAAGAGACCGTCGAATTCGAGCTGATTGAAATCATAGTCCCATGGCACGCGCACCACCTCGATGCCGCGCTTAATCAGACAGCGGATGATATTAGCCTTCACGCCACAGTCGACGAGAACGACCTTTTTTAGAGGTGAGAAGTGAGAGGTGAGAGGTGAGAGATTACTCTCAGGGTGATAAGTGATAATCTCTTTGCAGCTCACTTGCTCTACCCAGTTCACACTCCCATAATCTTTAGTTTCCGTCATATCTCTTACCTCTGACCTCTCACCTCTTACCTCTATCTTTCCCATCATCACGCCATGCTCTCTGAGCACCTTCGTCAGTCTTCGGGTGTCGATGCCTGTGATGCCGGGAATCTTCTCGCGTTGCAGCCAGGCAGCCAGCGATTCTTTGGCGTTCCAGTGCGAATAGGTTTCGCTATAGTCGGCCACGATCAGGGCCTTTGCGTGAATCCGTTCACTCTCCACAAACAAGGGCAGACCATTGCTGCCCAGACCCGTATCAGGCACACCGTAGTTGCCTATCAGCGGAAAGGTCGTCACCAGTATCTGTCCAGCATAACTTGGATCGGTCAGACTCTCAGGATAGCCCGTCATGGCCGTGTTGAACACCACCTCACCAGCGGTGTCGGCAGCATAGCCAAACGAGCGACCCATGAACTCGGTTCCGTCTTCGAGTATTAACTTTGCTTCTGTCATTATCTTTTTATAACTGTAATTTCAGTACTTGTTCCACATAATTCACAAACGCCTGATTCACCATACGAATACCGCCAGGAGTGGGGTAGTGGCCTGTGAAATACCAGTCGCCCGGATGCTGGGGACAGGCTTCGTGCAGACCTTCGATGCTCTGATACACCAGTTCGATAGGTGCCTGCATGCCGTCGGGGCGCAGCATCTCCACAATCTTCCGGTTGATTTCCTCCACCGTAAACGGCGCGTAGATGGCGCGTACGTAATTGGCGGTCATCGGCATGGCCTTGCAGGCCCGATAGGTCTCGGCGATAATCCGCTCCAAGCCCAGTTCCTTGATCAGGGCAATAGCGGCACGGAAGGCGCAGAGCTCTTCCAGATGCGACATGTCGATGCCGTAGTAGTCAGGATAGCGTATCTGCGGCGAGCTCGACACCATCACGATCTTCTTAGGATGCAGACGGTCGAGGATCTTGAAGATGCTCTCCTTCAGGGTGGTGCCACGCACGATCGAGTCGTCGATGATCACGAGGTTATCCTCATAGGGTGTCAGCGAGCCGTAGGTGATATCGTAGACGTGGGCGGCGAGGTCATTGCGCTCGGCACCGTCAGAGATGAAGGTGCGCAATTTGATGTCCTTCCACACCACCTTCTCGATCCTCACGTCGTGATCCAGTCGTCTGACACCGTCGGTCATGCCGTGGAAGGCCACCTCGGCCGTATTGGGGATATACGAGAACACCGTGTGTGCCACATCGCCGTCGATGGCCTTGATGATGGCCGGTGTGAGCTGTTCGCCCAATCGTTTGCGTTCCAGATAGATGTCGCGGTCGGAGCCACGGCTGAAATAGATGCGCTCGAACGAACAGGCCGCCAGTTTCTGTTCCGGCAGGATCTGCTCCAGACCGCACACACCGTTCTTGCGCACGATGAGCGACTGTCCCGGCCGCAGTTCCTGGATGTCGTCGGCCTGCAGGTCGAAGGTCGTCTGTATCACGGGCCGCTCGCTGGCCAGCACCACCACCTCGTCGTCCTGATACCAGAACGCGGGTCGGATGCCGTTGGGGTCGCGTACGGCAAACATCTCGCCGCTGCCCGTCAGTCCGCACATCACGTAGCCGCCGTCGAAGTGGGGCATCGTGGTCTGCAGCACATTCTTCATCTCCACATGGTCGTCGATATAGTCGGTGATGTCGGTGCCCGTCAGTCCCTGGTCCTTCGCCTCGGTAAACAGCCGTTCCACCTCGCGGTCCAGGCGGTGGCCCATCAGTTCGAGGGTGATATACGAATCGCCGTAGATACGTGGCGACTGTCCCTGAGCCGTCAGGAAAGAAAAAACCTCGTCGATGTTGGTCATGTTGAAATTTCCACAAAGACAGAGGTTCTTAGCGCGCCAGTTGTTTCGACGGAGGAAGGGGTGCACGTATTGCAGGCCGCTCTTGCCCGTCGTCGAATACCGCAGATGCCCCATATAGAGCTGGCCGGCGAAGGAGTCGTCGACCCGTTTGAAAATCTCCGTAATCGCATCCTTGCCCTCAGCCTTCTCGCGGAACATATATTCCTCGCCCGCAGGTGCATCGAGGTTCACGCAGGCCACGCCCGCACCTTCCTGGCCGCGGTTGTGCTGCTTCTCCATCATCAGATAGAGTTTGTTCAGCCCGTAGCGCCATGTGCCGTACTTCTGTTCGTAGTAGCTCAGCGGCTTCAACAGGCGGATCATCGCCACACCACATTCATGCTTCAGCTGCTCCATCGATACATGCTTTTGTGAAACTCATAAACAGGGGATGCGGATGGAGCACGGTCGACGAGTATTCCGGATGGAACTGCGAGCCGATATACCATTTCTTCGTGGGGATCTCTACGATCTCCACCAGGTTGGCAGCGGGGTTGATGCCCACGCACTTCATGCCGTGGTCCTCATATTCCTGCTGGTATTTGTTGTTGAACTCATAGCGGTGGCGGTGGCGCTCACGGATCAGCGACTGCTCGCCGTAGGCCTCCCAGACGCGACTGCCTTTCACCAGTTCGCACTCATAGGCGCCCAGGCGCATCGTACCGCCCTTCTGCGTGATGCTCTTCTGTTCCTCCATGATGTCGATCACATTGTGTGGTGTCTGTTCGTCCATCTCGGCGCTGTTGGCATCCTGATAGCCCAGCACATTCCTGGCAAACTCGATCACCATCATCTGCATACCCAGACAGATGCCGAACGTCGGAATATCGTTCGTCCGTCCGTATTCTACTGCGATGATCTTGCCCTCGATGCCGCGCTGGCCGAAGCCCGGACAGATCACGAGGCCCGCCATGCCGTCGAGCTTCTCGGCCACGTTCTCGCGGCTGATCTGCTCGCTATTGATAAAGTGCAGCTTCGCCTTCCGGCCGTTGTAGATGGCGGCCAGGCTGAGACTCTCGCGGATGCTCTTATAGGCGTCCTGCAGGTCGTACTTGCCCACCAGTCCGATATGTATCTCCTCCTTCGCCTCCTGTTGCAGATGCAGGAAGTGGTACCACGATACGAGGCCGGGCACCGAGTCCTCCTGTTGCAGTGGTGAGCCCAGTTTCCGCAGGATGGCGATGTCGAGGCCCTGCCGCTGCATATTCACCGGCACCTCGTAGATCGAGGGCATATCCTCGCTCTGCACCACGCACTCCGGTTCCACGTTACAGAACGAGGCCACCTTTCTCAGGATACCGTCCTCCAGATGGTGCTCCGTGCGCAGGATGAGGATGTCGGGCTGGATACCCATCGACTGCAGCTCCTTCACGCTGTGCTGCGTGGGCTTGGTCTTGAATTCGCCTGCCGCATGCAGATAGGGCACGTAGGTCAGGTGGATGTTCACCGCGTCGCGGCCCATCTCCCAGCGCAGCTGTCGGATGGCCTCCATAAACGGTGCACTCTCAATGTCGCCGATGGTACCGCCGATCTCCGAGATCACGAAGTCGAAGTGCTCGTGGGCGGCATTCTCCTTGATACGCCGTTTGATCTCGTCAGTGATGTGGGGCACCACCTGGATCGTCTTGCCCAGGTAGTCGCCGCGCCGTTCCTTGTCGATCACGGCCTGATAGATGCGGCCCGTGGTGATCGAGTTGTGGCGTGTGGTCTGTATGTCGGTAAAGCGCTCGTAGTGGCCCAGGTCCAGGTCGGTCTCCATGCCGTCGGCTGTCACGTAGCACTCGCCGTGCTCATAGGGGTTCAGCGTGCCGGGGTCGATGTTGATATAGGGGTCGAACTTCTGGATGGTGACCTTGTAGCCACGTGCCTGGAGCAGTTTACCGATGCTGGCCGAGATGATTCCCTTGCCAAGTGAGGAAACCACGCCGCCGGTGACGAAGATGTATTTTGTATCCATAAATCAGAAAGCGTATTTATGGACTGCAAAAGTACTGCATTTTTATGAGAAAACCCTCGCACCTGTACCTATTTTGAATGTTAAAATCGCCCGCAACTATCATTTTGTCAAGTTTCAGCCCCTGTCTCTCGTCGTTTCCCTTTCATTTTGCCATGAAATCATACGAATAGCATACATTTTGTAAAAACAACATTAAAATTAGCCGTAAACCCATTGATAATTCAGAAATAATGCGTATATTTGCAACATCATAGCAAACTTAAAACTAAAGAATTATGTGTAAGGTAGGCGTTCCCAAAGAGATTAAGAACAATGAGAACCGTGTGGGCATGACCCCTGCGGGAGTAGCAGAACTGACGCGTCGCGGCCATGAGGTCTTCGTGCAGCATACGGCAGGCGAGGGTAGTGGCTTCAGCGACGAGGATTATGTGAAGGCCGGTGCCACGATCCTGCCCGCCATCGAAGACGTGTATCGCGAGGCGGAGATGATCGTGAAGGTCAAGGAGCCCATCGCGCCCGAATACAAACTGGTGCGCAAGGGCCAGTTGCTGTTCACCTATTTCCATTTCGCGTGCGAGAAGGAGTTGACGGATGCCATGCTCGAGAGCGGTGCCGTCTGTCTGGCCTACGAGACGGTACAGTTGCCCAACGGCTCGCTGCCGCTGTTGCAGCCCATGAGTGAGGTCGCAGGTCGTATGGCCACGCTCAATGGTGCCTATTACCTGCAGAAAACCAAGGGCGGCAAGGGCAAGTTGATAAGTGGTGTGCCTGGTGTATCGCCCACGCGCGTACTGGTACTGGGTGGCGGTGTCGTTGGCGAGGCTGCTGCACGGATGGCTGCCGGCATAGGTGCCGAGGTCACCATCACCGATGTCTCGCTGCCCCGTTTGCGCCAGCTCGACCTCGAGACGCCTGCCAATGTGCATACGCTCTATTCCTCTGAGCACAACATCCGTCAGCAATTGCCCACGGTGGATATCGTCGTAGGCTCTGTGCTCGTGCCGGGCGACAAGACGCCTCATCTCATCACGCGCGACATGCTGAAGCTGATGGAACCGGGCACCGTGCTCGTCGATGTGGCCATTGATCAGGGTGGCTGCTTCGAGACCTCGCGGCCTACCACCCATAGCGAACCCGTCTATACCGAAGAGGGCATCGTGCACTATTGCGTGGCCAACATCCCAGGTGCCGTGCCCAACACCTCGACGCTCGCGCTGACCAACGCCACGCTGCGCTATGCCATCGCCCTGGCCGACAAGGGTTGGCAGAAGGCCTGCAAGGACGATCCCGCCCTGGCCAAGGGCCTGAACATCGTCGAAGGCAAGGTGGTCTTCAAGGCTGTCGCCGATGTCTTCGGCCTGCCCTACGCGCCGCTATAGTCAAACACTCGGGGACGGTTCTTTTTTGTTTGACAGCATATCCGCGCAAACGGGTCAAACAAAAAAGAACCGTCCCCATGTGTTTGATTGGTTAAAATAGGGAAAAACTTTGTGATTGTAGGGATTTTCTTTTGTCGGTCATGAAATAATCGCTTATCTTTGCAGGCGTATAAACTTTAAAACAGATAGCATATGAAAGAAAATCGTTTAATTGCAGCCGCACTCATTGCAGTGGGTATTATTTGTTTGGGGTGGTTCGTGAAGGCAGGTATCGACGACTTTGCCAACAAGGACCGCAAGGTGACGGTGAAGGGACTGGCCGAGCGCGAGGTGCCAGCCGACAAGGTGACGTGGAGTATCGGCACGAAGGTGACAGGCAACGACCTGCCTATGCTCTATGAGAGTATCAACCTGCAAACCACTAAGATCAAGCAGTTTCTGAAGCGGAACGGACTCGACGAGAAGGAGATCACCGTAAATCCGCCATCGATCAGCGACCTTGAGGCCCGTGAATGGGGTGATAACAACAAGAGCTTCCGCTATATTGTATCGACGACCATCACCGTGGCTACCAAGAAGGTGGAGGAGGTGAAGAAGGCCATCTTCGAACAGGCGGAGCTGCTGAAACAGGGCGTGGCCATTGAGAACAGCAATGCGGAGTATGAATATGCCTCGTTCCAGCAGATGAAGCCTGAGATGATGGCTGAGGCGATTAAGAATGCACAGAAGACCGCCGAGCAGTTTGCGGAGGCCAGCCACGCCCGTCTGGGTGAGATACAGACGGCCGGCCAGGGGCAGTTTGAGATTGACGATCGCGACCAGAATACACCTTATATCAAGAAACTGCGTGTGGTGACCACCATCACCTATTCGTTGAAAGACTAATGGATCCCAATAAAAATCCCCACCGCTGCGGTGGGGATTTCTGTTGATCAGAGCGTCTGGTTTTTCTCGCGGATATGCTCCTCGTATTCTGCCAGCTCGCGCTCGCCGATGTGGGCGAGACCGTAGTGCTCGTCGTGCTGTGAGAAGTCGAGGCCGACCTTCTCGCTGTATTCCGAGACACGCATGGGAATCATCAGGTCGATGAGTTTATAGCCTGCCCAGCTCATGGCGAAGGTATAGACAAAGACGATGACGATGGCCAGCAGATGGTAGAGGAAGATGACAAAACCATCCCATGTGCCGGCAATGAGACCCTCCTGGATGAAGATACCCGTGAGTACGGTGCCGAAGATACCGCCTGTGCCGTGAGTGGGGAAGACGTCGAGGGCATCGTCGATGCGGGAGTGTGAACGCCAGTAGACGGCGATGTTACAGATGAGGGTGATGATAAAGGCAATGAAGATGCTCTGACCCACGGTGACATAACCGGCTGAAGGGGTGATGGCCACCAGACCAACCACGCAACCTACGGCAGCACCCATGGCTGAGGGCTTACGGCCGCGCAGGCAGTCGAAGAAGATCCACGTCATCATGGCCGTAGCCGAGGCGGTGTTGGTGTTGAGGAAGGCTTTGATGGCCTGTCCGTCGGCATGGAGCGACGAGCCTGCATTGAAACCGAACCAGCCGAGCCACAGCATGGCTGCACCCAGCAGTACGAAGGGGATGTTGGCAGGCTCGCTCTTACGCGTCTCTGCCTTGCGCCTGCCAAGGAAGATGGCGCCTGCGAGGGCTGCAATACCACTGGAGGCATGGACCACGATACCACCCGCGAAGTCGATGACGCCCCAACGGCAGAAGAGACCCTCCGGATGCCACGTCATGTGGGCCAGCGGACAGTAGATGACGAAGAAGAAAAAAATCATGAAGAACATGTAGGCCGAAAAGCGTACACGCTCGGCAAACGAGCCTGTGATCAGCGACGGCGTGATGATGGCGAACTTCATCTGGAACAGGGCGAACAGGGCCAGGGGGATGGTGGCACCACCCAGGACATTGCCTGCGGGGGTGGTGTAGACGGCTCCGCCTACGCCATGGAACATCGGGAATGTCAGGGGATTGCCGATGACACCGCCGATATCGTCGCCAAAACACAGCGAGAAGCCGATGACCACCCAAAGGACGGAGATCAGACCCATGGCGATAAAGGATTGCAACATGGTTGAGATGACATTCTTCGCACCCACCATGCCGCCATAGAAGAACGACAGACCGGGGGTCATCATCAACACGAAAATCGTGGCCGTGATCAGCCATGCCACATCGGCAGCGGAGATTACCGACCAGTCACACTCGAATGTAGGCTCGCCTACAAACACACCTGTGAAGGCAATCAGTGTCATTGCCGTCATCAGGATCATCCAACGTTTTTTAATCTTCATATCTTTTTGGTTTTAAAAAGTTTGCGATAGAAGAAGTCCCCCCTCCCGCCAAGGCGGAAGAGAGGACCAATGATTAGCTTATGGTTGTATGGTTATACCCAGTACCAGATAGGCCTTCTGTGAGCAGGGGTTGGCGACAACCTGTCCGAAGATGGGAATCGAGAAGGTGTCGGTCACCTTGATATCTTTCGTGGCCTTCAGGGAGAGGTTGGTCACAGCAAAGCCTGTCGTACCGTAGAAGTCGGTGGCAAAGGGGACGGCGCCGGCTGTGGCAGCCCAGTCTACCGTAGCAAGTCGGAATGGCACTGTTGCTTCGACATAACTGCTATAAGCACGCTCGCCGTCCTTGTTTACACCATCGTTGCCCGAGAAGTTCGTATACCACTGCAGGGAGGCCAGTCCGAAATCGTAGCCGATGTTGGCCTCGAAGACATGGTTCGTACCATGGGCGTCGTATTTGAAATAGCGGCCCTCAGGGTCCTGTCCGGCGTTGAACCAGTAGTCGGTGATGCCGATATTGAAACCGCCGGCCGAGTAGGCGAGGGTGAGGTCGAACTCCTTGGTATCGGCGGGATCGGCAATGCCGTAGCTGCCCCAGGCGCTCAGTGAGAGTCCTTTGTATCCGATACCGAGTGTCGGCTGGATGGCGGTGCTTCCCAGATCCTGGCCACGCCAGATGTAACTACTGACGACGTCCGTCGCTATTGTTGTTTCCACTTCTTGTGCCATAGCACTATATCCTGTAGCCATCATCATGGCCATTAAAACAATCTTTTTCATAATTCTTTTCACTTTTCACTATTCACTTTTCACTTAGTTGTAGCATGCTTCACCATGCTCGTAGATGTCGAGGCCTTCCTCCTCAACACGCTTGCCGACACGCAGGCCGTGCAGCTTCTTGATGCCGTAGAACAGGACGATACCACAGACTGCTGCCCAGAGGTCGATGACCAGGATGCCGAAGCACTCTGCACCGAAGAATCCCCAACCGTGACCATAGAAGGCACCATTGCTGGTAGAGAGCAGACCTGTCATCAGGGTACCAAGGATACCGCAGACACCGTGTACTGAAGAGGCACCAACGGGGTCGTCGATGTGCAGCACGTGGTCGATGAACTCGATGGCATAGACCAGTACGAGACCGCAGACGAGACCAATGATCACAGCGCCGAAGGGCGATACGAGATCACAACCAGCCGTGATACCCACCAGACCAGCCAGCACACCGTTGAGCGTCAGAGAGAGTGAGGGTTTGCCATATTTAATATAGGTGAGGAACATCGTGGCCACACCACCAGCTGCAGCGGCGAGGTTGGTGGTCAGGAACACGTGCGAGATGGCAATGCGGTTCACTTCGCCAGAGGCGGCGAGCTGAGATCCAGGGTTGAAGCCGAACCATCCGAGCCAGAGGATGAACACACCCAGGGCGGCCATCGTCAGGTTGTGACCAGGAATAGCGCGGCTCTTGCCGTCCTTGCCATACTTACCGATACGGGGACCGAGGGCCAGGGCGCCGATCAGCGCCAGCACACCACCCACGCTATGCACGATGGCAGAACCTGCAAAGTCGTGGAACACATCGCCAAAGGTAGACATCATAAAGCTGTCGGCTGCATCGTTGCAGAGCCAGCCGCCGCCCCAGGTCCAGTGACCCTCGATGGGGTAGATGAACAGTGAGATGACTGCACTGTAGACAAGATACATCGAGAACTTAGTACGCTCGGCCATGGCACCACTGACAATGGTGGCAGAGGTGGCACAGAACACCGTCTCGAAAATCAGGAAGCCCTCGACGGGCAGATCGCCTTTGTAGAAACTCAGATCGCCCCAGTTGGGCATGCCGATAAAGCCTGCACCCTCGCTGCCGAACATAAAGCCGAAGCCGAGGAAAAAGAACAAGAGCGAGCCGAACATGAAGTCGACAAAGTTCTTCATCAGGATGTTGGCCGTGTTCTTACTACGCGTAAAACCTGCTTCACACAGCGCAAAGCCCGGCTGCATCCAGAAAACCAACATGGCTGCCAATAGCATCCATACAGTATCGAGTGATAATCCAATTTCGTTCATAATGCTTTTGTGTTTTTGTTGTTATCCTATAACTATTCCTTAATCACTTCTTGTCTCTCAAGACCGTGTCACCGTGCTCGCCGGTGCGGATGCTCCACGTGTCGATCATGTCGCTCACGAAGATACGGCCATCACCCACCTCGCCTGTGTGTGCCACGCTGAGGATCACCTTGACGGTAGGCTCCACAAACTGGTCGCGGCAGACGATGGTCAGGGCCACACGCTCGATGACATCCGTAGAATACTGCACGCCACGATAGATTCTCTCCTGGCGGCTCTGTCCGATGCCGTGAACGTTATGGTACTCAAACCAGTCGATGTCCGACTGTAGCAGTGCTTCCTTTACATCCTCAAACTTTGTCTTACGGATAATTGCTTCAATCTTTTTCATACCTTTTAATCTTTTTACCTTATTAATAATACTAACTAACCCTTTCATTGGGTGTTTTCTGCCAATTGACGGTGCAAAGGTACGAGGTTTTGAAAAAATATCCATAATTTATTCTGTATTTTGATTGTTAAAACCCTATCAAGATGACATTCTGTAAAGTTTGTAATGCTATTTCCTTTCATTTTGCTAACAAATACGGCTAAAATTATAACATTCTGTAACATATCGTCAAAATGGTCAAAATAAAAACTGTTTGCGAACACAGCGACCTTGATTTTGGGGTAAAATGACAATGTGTAAGGATTAGGGGAGGATGGTTGCCCTATTCTTTTCAATTTGAAAGCAAATTGGCTGATTTTTGAGCAAAATGATAGTTGAGTCGAATTTTAACGTGAAAAACGAAAGAAAAACCTTGTTAATAATATCATTTTGTACTACCTTTGCAGCCGAAATTGAACAAAGAGAAAGTAAAAGTAAGGATAATATGACAAAATGCAAACTTCAAACGAGAAAGGTGGGACTCTATCAACCCGACTATGAACATGATGCTTGTGGCGTGGGTATGGTAGTGAACATCCACGGTGGAAAGAGTCACGATCTGGTGGACAATGCACTGAAAGTGTTGGAGAACATGGAGCACCGCGGTGCCGAGACGCGCGACAAGACGGGCGACGGCGCTGGAATCATGGTGCAGATTCCCCATGAGTTTATTCTATTACAAGGTATTCCCGTGCCTGAAAAGGGTAAGTACGGTACAGGACTGGTATTCCTGCCCAAGGACGAGAAGGCACAGCAGGAGATCCTGAGCGTGATGATCGAAGAGATCGAGCGCGAGGGTCTGCAGCTGATGCATCTCCGTACCGTTCCCACGAACCCTGAGGTGTTGGGTGCTGCCGCCCGTGAGGTGGAGCCGGCTATCAAACAGGTGTTTGTAACGGGTGTTTCCGATGAGAAGGTGCCTGTGTTCGAGCGTATATTATATAAGGTACGCAAACGTATTGAAAACCGCATCGACGACGAGGACTTCTATTTTTGTTCGCTGTCGAACAAGAACATCATCTATAAGGGCATGCTGACCAGTGGACAGCTGCGTCGCTATTTCCCGGATTTGTCGAACGATTACTTTACTAGCGGACTGGCTCTGGTGCACTCGCGCTTCTCGACCAACACCTTCCCCAAGTGGAAGCTGGCCCAGCCGTTCCGTCTGTTGGCGCATAACGGTGAGATCAACACCATTCGTGGTAACCGCGGTTGGATGAAAGCCCGTGAGAGTGTGCTTTCGAGCGAGGCGCTGGGTGATATCAAGGATCTGCGCCCCATCGTACAGGAGGGCATGAGCGACTCAGCCTCGCTCGACAACGTATTTGAGTTCCTGATGATGAGCGGTCTCTCGTTGCCACAGGCCATGGCCATTCTGGTGCCGGAGAGTTTCAACGACAAGAACCCCATCAGCGAGGATTTGAAGGCCTTCTACGAATATCATTCGATTCTGATGGAGCCATGGGACGG
>Ga0310690_10007198_pt1 | contig 14401 bp, 20 predicted proteins | sample AusTroGonzalo_MG_2_FD_207661 | JGI IMG/M metagenome (GOLD analysis project Ga0310690, IMG submission 207661) | Bovine rumen microbial communities from tropical cattle in Woodstock, Queensland, Australia - Gonzalo_04 (v2) (version 2) | ecosystem: Host-associated > Mammals > Digestive system >...
CAGACGGATAAATACTCATCCATGCGGGCGGAGGGCTGCTCCTGCCCGGATCTGAGCGAAGCGGCTACATTACGTGCGCGCGCCCCTGCGCGCAAGGATTTTTTTACCCTATTTTGTACCACTTTTTTCCCTCCGCCGGTTCCGGCCTAACCCAGTAAAGATAAGGGCTTGTGGCCTGTCTGCGACTATCAAAAAATGTGTACGAAAAAACCCGCCTATTTTGGCGGGATTCTTCATTACTTCCCGGCTTCTTTCGCCTGTTTTGCCGCCGTTGCACACTTCGCGCACAGCTTTTTCCCGTACTTATCCTTCGTGTAGTTCGCCATTTCCTGATAGGTCTTGCCGTTCATAGGAAGGATCGCCGCGCCGCACTCCTCACAAACTGGCGGCTTCGTGCTGCGGATTCTTACCGCGTCCGTCATTTCCCCGAAAGCGTTTACCTTCTGCACAAAGAGGATGATAGGTTTACCCGTCCAGCCCTCCACATAGTCCCCGTAAAGCCGTCCTATCGTCTTACAGTTAGTCACGTTCGCTATGAGGGGCTTAATCTCCGGGTCTGTGAAGTGTATAACGGTACACTCCTCCTGCTTGCCGCCCTCGCCCGTTACCATTTCCCGGCCTACACTCTTGATAGTGCCTATAATCTCCTGTCCCGGTTCAAAGGCATAAGCCCCTAAGTAGTTAGGGTTCATCATCTTTTTCCAATGAGTCATTCTCTCGCCCTCCTTTGGCTGCTCTCGACTATTTCTAAGTATTCCTCCGCGCTGATCTGTCCCAATATCTGCCCGTCCTGATCCTCCGCCAGTTGCCCGCAATAAGGACAGTACAGATAATCACAGCCCTTACTCTCCCGCCGTTGCTGTGCGTATACCCTCCGCCGGCAGGCTGAACAGATAAAGACGGGAGACGCGCGCCGGCTGTTCGCTGGTATCCAGTTCATTCTAAGTAGGCCGGTAAAATGAGGTCGGACGGTTCGTACCCCTTCCAGCACTTAGACGCAAGGCAGGCTTTCAGCTTCTCCATAAGCTGCCCGCGCCGGTATATCCCGTAGTCCAGCACTCCCGCGTCCGCCCGGAAGATATGTACCGCGTAAGGAGGGGTTTTCTCTACGGTGATAAAGTACCACTCCGGGATCTTGCCGGTGATCGTGTGGTAAGCGTTTACGTAGTGTCCCGCCTGCACATCGTACCCTAAACGGAACACTTCACGCTCAAAGGCTTTATAACTCGCGTCCGCTGTGGTTTTGAGGTCTATAATCATCCCCGGCTTGATAGCGTCCACTCTGCACTTACAATCAAGGCCGGTATCCTGGTCTTTCCAAAACAGGGGCTTCTCTGTGGTGCATCCTTCCAGCAGTTCCATTACTGCCGGGTCATGCCGTACTGCCGCCGCGATTTGTACCGCTTCGTCAAAGTCGGCGGAGGAAAGCACTTCCTTCCCCGCGTTCTGCTCAATAAAGGAGTCATAAGCCGCCCGCCCGTCTTTCGTCCGCCGGTCTACCTGAGGAGCCGCCACGTAGCCGGTAACAAACTTGCGCGGCTGCAATACGGCACAATGTACCGCGCGGCCTAACTGAAAGGCCGGTGTGTCCTTCGGCGGGTTGGTGAGGGTGTACTGGTAGTGCTGGGGGCTGCGTTCCATCTGCCACAAGGTAGACTTGTTAACCCCCTTCGCCGCGCGGTATGTCTCCTCCGTCATTCTGCTGCGGTTGAATATTCCCGCTGCCGTTGTCTGCTTCATGTGCTGCTGTCTCCTTCCGTACTTCTTCTAACTCCTTCTGCGCTTCTGCTAACTTCTTCTTCGCGTCTATCTTCCGCTGAAACTTGTTAGCCCTCCGCGCCGCCCGGTAGCTTTTCCACATCCAGTAGTCGCGTTCTTCCTCGTCCGTCATGTTAGGGTGTCTCCGCATTGCCGCCCTCCTCCTCCCGGATTCCCAATAAAGAGAAAAGGTTATCAAGGCTGATAGCTACGTGCCACTTCTGCCGGCTTCTGCGGAATATCACAACGGGGATGCGCTGCGGGGTCTTTGCCGCGTCATGATATGCCTGCTCTAACCACTCGTTAAGGCGGAGGGATTCGCACCGTTTGGCTTCTATGTGAAACTCCCGCCCCGCTATGGTTGCCAGTATGTCAGGTAGCCCCGCGCCGCCTACATACATTTGATCGTTCCGGGCGGCTTCGATTCCATGCCGGCGGAGGATGTCCAGCAGTTCCCTCTCGCCTGCGCTGCCCTTCTTCTTACTGTTCATTGTTCCTCGTCCTCCGCGTCCCATTTCCAATGCTTGATAGTCCGGTAACAGGGACAATGTGCATAAGCGCAGCAGCACATATTACGGTATTGCCACTCTGATTCCTCCGCGCTGCTGAATTTGTGCGTATCGTCCGCCCCCGGTATTGATCCGCCCTTGCAAGTGATTGTCTGCCCCTCCGCCCATCTAAAGTAAGGGCATAGCGGGCGGGTTGGCATTGCTGGTTCTGATCTCTTGCGTCCAGCCATGCAGCATTAGCCCCCTTCGGGCTGCTGCTTGTCCTCTGCTGCTTCTATAAGGTCTATGATGCGGTCTTGCTCCTCCGCCGGCAGTTCTTCCCTCATGCGCTTTGATAGGGTTGCTTCATGCACTCCCATAAGCTGCGCGAGTTGCCATTGCTTCATGCCGTTCTCTATGAGTGCTACCTTAATACGCGCGTTCTTCACAGTATGCTTTCTCCTCCTTCCTGCCGTTGACAACATTGTCAATAGCCATTATAATCTCCGCGTAAGGTTTTCTCAAAAAGTTTACCTTACACATTAAAGAAGGAGGGGCTTAATCATGGACTACTCGTTATACTTTGATGCGCTGCGGCTGGACGCGCCGTATAAGCTGCTCTCCCCGGATATGGTGTTTACTAAGTCGGAGGAGGACGCGCTGGATAAGCAGTATCTTCCCCGTAAGGACTATGCGATAGTCTCTAAGCTGATGCCGGGACGGATCGCGGAGGACGAGGAGACAACGGCCTACATTGACGCTTGCCGCCTTGAGAATATGCGGGGGCTTTTCCCCTCCGCCACTCGCTGCGCGGACGGTTTCATAGTTCCCGGCGCGGATATGCTGAGTCTGCTTTGCCGGGTTCTCGCTGGTGAGGAGGGGTTGCCAGTAAGTGAAGCGGCCTACTCTGTGCTTCGTATGATGTTTATGTGTTTCCGCCTGTCCTGCTGGCGGGAGGAGATAGACGCGGAGGAGGTACGCGCTGCCGGCCTGCTGGCGGATGATAAGCACAAGGCGGAGGAAAGCGCGATAAAGGCTACGCGGGCTTTCGGATCTGCGGCCTTTGCGCTGCCCCATCAGTACGTTATGGAGGAGGACGGGACAGTATCGGAGTACGCGCTGTTTGAGTACGATACGATCTCCGCCGCCCTTGTGGACTTAATGTATCGGTATATCCTGCATGGACGGGATATTATCAGCGGACAGAATATAGTGCTTGCCCGGTGCGATATTTGCGGGGAGTTGTTCACTTATGAGCGCAAGGGCAGGAGCAAGAAGGTATGCGGGAAAGAGGAGTGCCAGCGGAAGATGAATTGTAAGTGGGTACGGGACAGCAGGAACAGAAAGCGCGCCGCCGGGACAGCCGATAAAGAGAAGGATAGCCCCGACAACTCCTCAACAACTCAAACAACTGAAAACAACTCAAGCAACAACTCTAACAACTGAAAACAACTCAAACAACGAGTTTGCCGCAAAAGACCAGGAACAGAAAAAGCCCCTCCGCCTTGATTTACAAGGGTTCGGAGGGGTTCTTATTTTTCCTGAGTAGGATCTATACCGCCGCTTTTGTGCCGCCGGTTGCAGCTGCATCTCGCCGCGCTTTATACTCCCGTTCCAGTTCTTCAAAGACTTCTACCAGCAGGCCGGTAAGAAAGGGATCTTCCCCGCACATAACGGCTACTTCCCCTACATCCCGCGCGGCCTTCTCCCAATAGTCCAGTTCTGCCTGCGGAGGGGTGTCTACTCCGGGCTGGTGCGTCCGCCAGTATTCCGTATCTACTGCCGGCGGGTTGTGCGCTTCGTGAAAGTCACAAGCTGCCCGGTAGAGCTTCCGGTAGTCCCTTCTCTCGTCCATGCCCGTAAACGGCTCTAATTTGCGTTTTAAGGCCGGTGTCTGCTCAGACGGGCGTTTATTCGTCTGAAGGAGCAAAGCCGCCTGCTGCTCAAAATGTGCCTGCCCTGTGGTGGGTTTCTGCTGTCTGCTGATCTGTAACACGTTCTCCCCTCCTCTCCATCAGAAAGAAAGCTGCTCCCCGGCCTGCGGCTGATCCTCCGCCGGCGCGCCTATCTTCTCATAAAAGGGATCGTCATCTTCCTTCACTTCTACAAAGTCCTTCATAAGCTGGGTGTAGGTCATAGTCTCGCCGTTAAAGTAAAGGTCTACCTCCCGGCCTGTGCCGCCGAATCTGCCCTTGGTGATCTTGAGCGTTACATAGTGCCTTTCTTCTTCGGTCAGTTCGTCCGGGTCTTTCCGCTTCTGCCCGTCCCGCTTTAGGCACTTCGTGAAGGTAAGCCCTAACTGTATGTCCGCTGAGTATTCCAGCGCGGAGGTATCCCGGCCTGATTCCATCGTGAGGATACCGCTGCTGTTAGATGCGCGGTTGTGTGCCATTATCACAAAAACAACGGTATTGTGCCGCATAGCGTAGCCCTTTAACTCCACTACTGCCCGCTTGATAAGTGCCGCCGCGTCCTCCCGGTCATTGCCGCCCACAATCTGCAAGTAGTCCAGCACTATATAGGGGGCTGGTAAGTCCATCTGCTCCGCCCGCTGCGCTTCGCTCTCAAGGTACGGAAGGATACTGTCAAGGCTGGGTGTCACTCCGTCCGGGTTGTAAACCATGTGCGGGGCTATCTCCTCTGTGTACTGCCGCGAGACTTGCATAATTGCCTGCCGCTGCTCCTCCGTCCACTTGTACCCTTGCATTACATCGGTGACGCGGATCTTAACCCCATTACGCGCCGCCAGCCGGGAGAAGCTGCGCGCCATTACCTGATTGCGGCTCATTTCAAGATTGAGGTATACGCAATCATGCCCCGCTTTCGCCATGCCCTCAAAGATCCATTGAGCGAGTGCGGTCTTGCCCGCGCCGGGTGCAGCCCCTAAAAGGATAAGCCATTGCCTGATGAATCCTCCGCCTAAAGCGCGGTCTATGTCCGTTATCCCGGTTGGTACTGGTTCGTATTTGTGGGTCTGTATCTCCTCTAAGAAACTGTGTACCATGCCCGCGCCGGTGCGCTGCCGCCGTTCCTCTTCCTGCTCCTGCGCGGTCATGCTGCGCTGCCTGATAGTCTCCGCTGCTGTCTCCTCAATAGCCCGCCGCAGTTCCTCCGCCCCGCTGCGTTGTAGCACTTCGTTCGGGTCTTTGCGGTATTGTGCTTCTTGTGCGTCCTGTGTGTCTCCCATTATCGCCGCTGTCCCGTCCACACAAAACACTTGCAGCGCGTCCAGTTCCGCGCCGATCTCCGCCGTTGCTTTGCGGCCTGCATCGTCATTGTCCAAACAGAGGATAATAGCCGCCGCTGTTGGTTTCTTCTTTAGCTGATCTATGAGCCGGGTCTTTCCGCCTACCCCGCTGATTGCTACGGCTGATCCTCCCTCCTGCGCTATGCTGATAGCACATAAAGGAGACTCGACAACAAAGCAGGCTTCGGAGGAGTACAAGGCCGCTGCATTGAACAGGGGCATAGGCACTCCGTATAGGTTATCGTGCTTTCTGCTGCTGTCCGGTAGCGTACTCCTCCGCCCGTAGTAACTCCCCTGAGGGTTGTAAGGGATCGTCACGGTGTGCCGCCGTGCATCATAGCCCAGCCGAAAGCGCGCCATTGTTTCCTGAGTCAAGCCGCGCCCCGCTAAGTATGTCTCGCCCTCGCTGCCGGGTAGTGCCGCCGCGTACTGCTCTATCTCTGCCTTGAAGGAGGGCGGAGGGGCTGCGGGTTCTTCCTCTGCCGGCGGTACGGTGTGGACGGTTAGGCCGTTCTCCTCTGAGAAGTCCTCCGCCGCTGTGCTGGTTGCCCGGTATCCTCCGCCGCTGGTCATTTCATAGCCGCAGTAAGCGAATATCTCCCGTTCGCTCTTGTTCGGGAACAGGATACGCAGCGCGCCTAAGGTGTCCTGCCCTTTATCCCCGAAACATTGCCCGCCGAAACAGGTTACGCGGTTGTCCGTCTTTCTGATGGATAGCGCGCCGGTCTTGTGCGCGTGTGTGCCGCTTTTACAGATGGGGCAAACGTAAAGCCCGCCCTTACTTTTCTCAAGCCCATAAAAGGAGGTTAAAGGCTGCGCGTTGATCTGAGCGCGGATTCTGTCCGCTTCGCGGTTGTACTGCTCTAATTTCTCGTCCATTGTTGTAAAAGCCCCTTTCTGCTGATATAATAGGGCTGAGTGATTAAGCCCCACTCACGCGCTGGTTAATCTGCTGCTGATTGCCGGCGCGCTTTCTTTTTACGGGTTAATTCTACGGGACGAGCGCACCGCCGTAAAGCGTGTGCGTACGTCCCGTATACGTAACTTACGGTACTTACGTATACTTACGGCTGAAAAACTGCTCCTTTTGAACAGCCCTCTATCCCTTGTCTTTATTGGCTTCGTGAGGTGTCCGCCAAAAACCGGAGGGTACACAAAGTTCCGGGGTGGGGTACACAAAGTTCCGGGGTGGGGTACACAAAGTTCCGGGGTGGGGTACACAAAGTTCCGGGGTGAATTAGAAGCACAATACACACAAGAAGTAGTAGAAGCACAACGGCGGAGGGGGGACAAAGATCCGGGGTAGGGGGTACAAAGTTCCGGGGGGTAAGAAGCACAAGAAGCGGAACAGGTAAAAGAAGGGCGGAGGGGTGTTCCTCCGCCTGCTATCATGTTTCTTCCTCCGCCGGTAAGATGATCTTGTACCCTGTTATCTTGCCGTTCTTCGCCTGCTCTACCTTGTACCCGGCTATGAGTTCCGCACTCTGCCAGTAGCGCAGCATTTTCTCAACGTCCGCCCGGATTCGCCCCGCTTCGGTTTTTGTCGGTTCTTCCTTACCGGCTACTGCATATAGCCCCTTATGCTCTGTCCCTTCCTTCACGTAGCTATGTAGCGCGATGCTGGTATTCTTTAGTCCGTTCTCGCCCTTCATGCCCTCAATCCGCCGCAAGAGGTAGTCCCTGATAATGATTCTCTGCTCCGTCATTGGCAGGCTGCGGGAGGTAGTTCCTCCGCCATCGTCCAGCAGTTTGATTTCCAGCATGGACGCGGGGAGGGTAAGCACTTGCCTTACGGCGGAGGAGTATTCGTAGAGGATCGGAGGGCGGACTACTTCGTAAGCGGTCACGGTATGCCCGCCGGCCTGCACCGATACCTTGTAAGCCGTTAAAAGGTAGGTGTCCACTTGCCCCCGGTTTATCTGCTTGCTGTTGTAGGTAGCCCTCCGCGCTTTCAGTTCTTCGGAACAATCAATATAAGCCCGCGTAAAGCGCATTTTGTCTATGCTGTCCTCTACTGCGGCTATCTGCTGCGGGGAAGGGTTCTCCGTCTCGTCCGCGTTCACCATTGCCCGGAAGATCTGAGCCGGGGTGTATACGTGTCCCTGATCCCCGTAAACGTAAAGAGAGGTAACGGCATTGTAAACGCTGCGGTCAAACTCCGTTATAGGTCTGCGGCCTACTAACTCTACGTTGCTGCCCTCATACTGAAGCATCACGTTAGACTTAACGGTTTTCTTCGCCCCTTTAGAGGATACCTCTATATCCACTTTCCGCCCGCTGGCTATCGCGCTGCCGGGTATCCGGGTTAGTACGTTCGTTAGTTTGTTGTTCGGGATAACGTGCATTTCCGGGATAACGGCGGACAGGTTTTCTATGATCCTCTCAGCTTCTACGGGGTTGTTCTCCGTTATAAAGGCTTTGAGGGCTTCTATGTACTGCGCGGGGGTCTTGCTGCCGGCCTGATAAGCGGACAGAAAACGCTCATACTTCTTGAACACTTCCCGCAGTTCGGCCTGCTGCTGCTCAGTAAGGGAGACCAGGCTACTTGGCTGAGTCTCCGGGTGAGTCGCAAAGAAGTAGATAACGGCTGTCTCCCGCGTTGAGTATTCGTCCTCAATGGGCGGCTGCTTTATCGTACTCTTTTCCCCGTCCAGCAGGCGGAGGGCTTGCCGGTACGCGCTGTTATGGTAAGCGTCCAGCCGGTCAAACTGCCGCTTTGCCGACAACTCCATAAGTGCCTGCTGTTGCTCCGGGGTGCGGGTGTTCTTGTCCCGGATCTGCGCGGGGTCTGCTCCTGTGTTCTTCGCCAACTCCTGCACTAAGGATTCAAAGTTGCGGCCTTCCCAATCTTCCAGCAAGTCCGCGTACATCTTCCGCTGCCGGCGGGTCTTAGCCGCTGCCGCCCGCTGGGAAAGTGCGTCCTCAGGGTCTTTGAAGGAGTCCACATCAAAGGCTACTAAGGCCATCTTCTCAGCTATGCCGGGGCTGCTTTCCAGTATGTCCTGCCATATCCGCCTATTTGACACTTCCTAACAACTCCTTCGCCCGGTTATAGGTTGTGCGGTTCTCCTCCGCCGCGCGGTCTATCAGTTCGCCTATAAAGCAGGTCTGACTCTTGCCGCTGATAGCTGCCATCGTCCGTACATAGTCATATTGTGAGGGGGTAAGGCTGATATTCAGCCGTTGCATTTTGTACCCCTTCCGCCCCTGAGTCCTCCGCGCTTCTGCCGCTTCTCGCCGGTCTTGTTCCTGTGGTACTTCTTGTGCGTCTGCTGTGCTGAATAAACGCTCAAGGCCGGTGTCAATCGCGCTTTGCAGGTCTTTCTTTTTAAGTGCCATGATTAAGCCCCTCCTTTGATCTGATAGTCTACACTTATATAATTGTCCTGTCAATCCTCTTGCGCTAAATACTCGTCAATAAGGCCGGCATAGTCCGCTGTTACCTTTGCCGCCGGGTGTGTGTCAAAGATGCTGCCTTGCCTGATTTGCGCTTCACGGATCGCCACTCCCTCCCGGATGATAGCCCGGTAAAGATGAATGTCCAGCGCGCCGGCCTGCTTCTCTATCGCTTCGATTAGCTGCCGGGTAGCTACGGCCTTATTGCTCTTGCGGGTTATCAGAAGTCCCGCTATGCTTAGTCCCTTGTTGCTATACTTCCGCACTTTGGCTATGGTGCTGAGAAGCTGCCGCAGGCCGTGAAGGGAATAAATATCCGCCCCTACGGGTATTATCACATCGTCCGCTGCTGTGAGCGCGTTAACGGTGAGGATACCCAAAGAGGGCGGGCAATCTATCACGATATGTGAATAGTCCTGTTTCACTTCGTCCAGCACTTCCCGCAGGCGGTACTCTCTCCCGGTACTGGTAAACTCCATATCCGCCGCCGCGAGTTCTATGCTGCTGCTGATAATGTCCCCCTGTTCGGTCTGCTGGATGGACTCAGGCGGAGGGACAGCCCCTTTCAAGGCTTCGTAAAGGCCGGTCTGCTCCGGGTCTGCCTGCATAGTATCGCTGAGATTCCCTTGCGGGTCTGCATCCACTAAAAGGACAGAGTAGCCCCGGTGCGTCAAGCCGGTAGCGAGTGCATGGGCGGTAGTGGTTTTGCCTACTCCGCCCTTCTGATTCAGAATAGCCGTAGTTCTCATGTGATTAAGCCCCTTTCTCTTTTATCTGCGGGAGAAGTCCCACTTGTCCTTATTCGCGGAGATATTCTCCGTTGTAAGCGCGTCTAATACCCTGTCCTGCTCCGCTGCGGTGCTGAGGATCGTCTGAGCCGCTTTCAAGCGCACTAAAGGCGGCTGTTCCTCGTCCTCCATTATCGTCATGATAACGCGGCTTGCCCTCTCCCGGCGGTCGGACAGTTCCTCCGCCCGGTCTACGGCCTGCTTCGCTATGTTCTCCCGGTAGATGCGGGCAAAGTCCAAATCATTATGAATATAGTTATAAAGCGTCCGCCGGTCAATGCCTGCCTTTTCTGCTGCTTCGGTTAGGCTGCTGCTGGTCATGAGCGCGGTAAGCGCGTCATGTTTCCTTTTATCGGCTGCTTTCATGCGTTCCCCTCCTTACCTGTGCCGCTTCTCAAGCTGAGAAGCTACCTTGCCGAATTGAATCTTACTGATAAGGGCTTCGTGCGTTCCTTGGATCGCCTTACCCTGATGCTGAAGTTCTCCGATATAGAAGCGGTTACGGAGGATCGCTCTCACGCTGCCCCTCGTCCACTCTCCGCCGCGCCGGGTCTGATAGCCCTTGCCGTTGAGCGCGTCCGTGATCTGAGCGAGTGTCTTACCCTTCTGTCCTTCGGTGAACATATAGCGGACAAGCTGCGCTTCTTCCTCGTCTATAATAACGCTTTTCTTGTCCTCTGTGTACTTGTACCCATAAGGGGTAACTCCTGCCGGCTTATCTCCGCCCTTCGCCTTTACCGTCCGTCCGCGCGCCAGCTTGAGCGCAATACTCGCCCTGTCCCACTCGTCCAGCAGTTCCAGCATACCCGCTATGAGCCGGTCATTAGGATCTGTCGCGTAGAGGTCATAGCGCGGCTGCTCGATGCTGATAATCTTCGCTTTGCGCTTCATCATTTCCCGGCGGATAAGAACCTTAGTAACATCACTCCGCCAAAGACGGGAGGTATTCAGCACTATAACGCTGTCCCCCTCCTGCACCGTTGCCAGCAGTTCCAGCAGGCCAGCGCGCTTACTGATCGCTTCGTTATCGTCTGCGGTATCCTTCGCCGCGCCTGATACCCCCGCGTCCGTGAAGAAGTCCGCAAGGGTTATGCCGTTCTTCTGAGCGTACTTCTCAATCTCCGCCCGCTGCGCGTCCAGCCCGTAGCCATGCTCGGCCTGCGTCTCTGTGCTAACCCGCGTATATCCGTAGTAACTCATGCTCTGAATCTCCTTCCGCGCCTTGTGCTTTAAGGGTTTGCCCCTGTTCATCTTCATTATACGCTTGTGCTGTGTGTTTGTCAATATCATGAATGATATTTTACGTAAAAAGGCTTAAACCCTTTGATACATAAGGCTTTATTCTTTTCCCAACATAAGCCCTTACAATGGATAAACAAGGGGAGAAGGACTAACACTTTTCCTTAGTGATATTTTACAGAAAGATTCCCTCCGCCTTTATCCCTCCGCGCCTGTCCATCTTTCAACCCGTAAGGAAAGACCGGCGGAGGTTGGGCTGAGTTTTTCGCGCTGATCCCCCTCCCTCTGATTTCGCGGAAATTTACGTGCGATTGCGTCACGGTCTCCGGGCGGAGGGTACGTAGAGATTCGCCCGCCCCCTACCCGGTAAAGGCGGATGATTGCCAGCCGTGAGCCGGTATAGTTCGGAAAAAAGCCCCCTTGCCGGCGCGGATCGGCGCGAGGAGCAAAAAATAACGTTCGTCTTTCCTCCGCCTGCGTACCGGAAATAGAATTGCCGGTTCTGTTTTTCAGCCCTTGATTATCAACGCTCCGTACTGGCAGGCGGAAATAGAATTGCCGGTATGATCCTCCGCCGGCACTCGTTAAGCCCGTTAAGGGGTTGCCTGTTAAGTCCGTTAAGTGCATCATGTCAACCCCCGCGCTTGGGTATGACTTGGGTACGGGTTGGGTATGACTTGGGTAAGACTTGGAAAAAACTTGGATTTCCTCCAACTCGCGGAGTTTTGACAACCGATAAATGAAAGTTTCCCTCCGGGGTGAGCTGAGTCATAAACGCTAAAACCCTTGATATATAAGGCTTTGCGGCTTTGCTGATTCCTGGTGTTTTGATAAAACAAGATCCAGCACAGGGAAAATGAGACAGGCAAGCGGGCAACTTAGGACAGATAGGACAGAACATAAGACAGCCCCGTAAGCGGTTCTCGCCGGTTTACCGCTTACTCTCGCTGCGGGTGTCAACGGTTTTGCGGAGAAAAGCGGTTACTCTCTCCCTCCGCGTAAGCGGTTTTCTGCTGATTACCGCTTACGGAAAAGCGGAACTGTGAGTTCCGGTTTTGTCAATGCCACGATTTTGCCATGTTTTTGCCATTGTTTTTCCGCTGGGTAGCCGGTAAAAGAAAAGCCCGCCCCTCTGATCCTGAGGAGCGCGGCCTGTGTGTGCCTGTTCTACTTCTTGTGCTTCTTTGCTGCGGCCTGCCTTGCCGCTGATAGCTGGATTATCTCTCCCTCTCTGCCCTCCGCCCGTAGCTGAATTGTGGATGCTGCGGCCTTTGACAGATCCCCCGTTATGATTTCCTGTGCCAGTTCCAGCCCGTCCCATACTCCCTGTTTATAGTCCCATAACTCCGGGCTTCGTTCGTCCGGGGACTTTGCAAGTTGATTGTCTGCCATAACCATTAACCACTTCTGCACTTGCTCCCGCTGCTCCCGGTTGTCCCGCATAAGGGAGTTGATAACAAGGAGCGCGTCCCGCATTACGGACTCATTCGCCATGTGTTCCCGCCCGCAATCCTCAAAGTAGGGGCATTGCCTGCCGGTGCATATCCCCGTTTCGGTTGTGCAGTTCTGAAGGCCAGCTATAACTTTGCCTAACCTGTCATTCTCCGCCGCTGTCATTACTGCCACCCTCCTGATCCTCCGCCGCCCGTTCTATCACTTCCAGCACTTCCGCCGCTAAGATATGCTCAAATTCCTTTTCCGCTGTCCTCGCTGCGGCTATCCATGCGTCCCGGATCGCGCGTATTACTCTCGCTGCCGTTGCCAGTTCCTCAGGAGTGCAGCCGGCATTATAGGCCGCGTGTTCTATGGTATCGGGCTTGTCCCTCCATACCGCGTAGTAAAGCCGCTTCTCCTCCTCGCTCCGTTCGTCCCATCCTTTATCAAGGAAAGCCCTTTCTTCCTCCGTCAGTTCTGAGGAAAGCACTTCCGTTTCCTTGCGGATCGCGTCCAGCTTCTCCCGGTCTGTCATTCCTCCGCCCCTCCTTTACGCTTTCTGTGTTCCGCGTGATACTTTGCGTCCGCCCTCAGGTGACAGCCTGCACACAAGGCTATCAGATTCTCCCTTGAGCAGTTCTCAGGCTGATGATCTATATGGTGTACTGTGAGTGTCCGCCTGTGCGTGTCGAATTTCTCCCCCGGTTCTCTGCACTTCATCCCGCACCCGGCACACCGCCAGCCGGCGGAGGTTTTCACTTCCAGCGCAATCTCCCGCCAGTTCTTCGGGTATCGTGCCTTATCCATTGGCATTGTCTGTCACTCCTTCATAATGCCGGTATCCTGCCGGCCTTGTGCGCTCTGCTCCCTACTGATACTCCAAACTTGAAAGCGGTATTTACTACGGAGATTATATCCGCCTTACCGCCCGCCCACTTAGAAGCGATGCGTATTACCTCGTCCAGTTCGTCTACTGTCATGTGGTAGTTATAGGGCAGTTTCTTCTCTACCTTCTCTACTGCCGCTTGTACGTTCCTGTTTCCCATTGTGCCGCCCTCCTTAAATCCGCTTCGGTACTTTGCCCGCCCTCGTTGCCCGGTGTCCCATTGCAAACCCATAATAAAAGGCGGTCACGATGCAGTTATACGCTTCGTTCGGGTCATAGTCCCGCGCCATCTTCATTAGCCGTAGGATCTCGCTGCTGTCTATGTCATAGTCCTTCGGGATAATTCGGCCTACGGTATCCGCTATCTGCTCCATGTTCCGGGTTGCCATCACTCGCGCCCCCTCTCCTGCGCTCTCTCACGCGGTACGGCTGAAAGCTGCTCCGCCAGTTCCGCTAAAAGGTGGGTGTGCTGCTCCGTGAGGGTGTCCCATTGGCGGAGGATCGTCTGCCGGTTCTCCTCCTTCTGCTGGGTGTGTGTGCTGCTGTCCATGAGAATTAAGCCCCTTTCTTTTTATTGGTTCGGATCTCTCCGCCCCTTTGCTCCCATTTTACACTTATATAAGTGCATCGTCAAGGGATTTGTACTTGCATAAGTGCATCGTCTGAGATACAATTACATTAGTGTATGGGAGGTGAGGTTATGCCGCTGTCAGAAGCTAAGAAGCAGGCTAATAAAAGATGGAATGACGCTAACCCCTACGATCATGTGCCGCTGTTCGTTCCGCTGGGTGGAAAGGCACAGATAAAAGAACACGCTGCGGCTGAGGGTGAGTCTGTCAACACGTACATCAAAAAGGCCATTACTGCCCGCATGGGTGAAGATTGGCGGAGGGATAAGCAATAACCCCCGCTGATTTTACATATAGCCCCCTCCCCTCTGCGGGAGGGTTTTCTTATGCGGTACTGCGTCACGGTCTACGCTGAGAAACGGATACGGGAAAAAACGAGAAAAAGCCCCCTTCCAGCGCGTCCAGCTTTCAGACGGATAAATACTCATCCATGCGGGCGGAGGGCTGCTCCTGCCCGGATCTGAGCGAAGCGGCTACATTACGTGCGCGCGCCCCTGCGCGCAAGGATTTTTTTACCCTATTTTGTACCACTTTTT
>Ga0310690_10007199_pt1 | contig 14400 bp, 15 predicted proteins | sample AusTroGonzalo_MG_2_FD_207661 | JGI IMG/M metagenome (GOLD analysis project Ga0310690, IMG submission 207661) | Bovine rumen microbial communities from tropical cattle in Woodstock, Queensland, Australia - Gonzalo_04 (v2) (version 2) | ecosystem: Host-associated > Mammals > Digestive system >...
GCGTGTTGTAACTTTTTCGGGCGCATGTGTCCACCTTGCGTTTGTGCCAAAGTCCGTTTGCGTAACGGATGAACACATCGCCACTTTCGGAAAGCCAGAACGGAGTGCCTTGTGCATGTGCGAGACTTATCCCCTCATGCGTGCAAACCTCTGGCGCAAACCCCTCACGGGGGTAGCAATACTGATTTGTTTCCATTTGCGAAATGTTTTGTGCTTGGCTTTGGTTGGAATGGCCATTCACTGTGCGCACAAGTCGCCAAAACTTTCGCGGGTTAATAAATGTTATTTCCGGATGAGCAACGCGGTCTGGATTTGCAGGATTTTCCAGTCCCGCTTTCTCAAATCCGCTGCAAAAGTACTGCTAATTTTTGAATCCACAAAACATTTGCCTGTATTCCTAAAATGCTTAAAATCAGCACTTTCTAAATCAAAAATACGCCAAACTAAATCATACACAAAAAGAATCTAAATCGAAACACAAACTCGATTTAGAAACCACAAAGAAACTAAATTGGAAATACTAAAAACTAAATCGTAAAACTAAATCCGAAACGCGTTTTTGATTTAGAAAGTCCGCATACGGGCACAAAAAAAGTGCAGAAATTTAGCCAATTTCCACACTTTTCCAACGTTCAACCAACGATTGATACTCCGAATCGGTATTTTTGAGCTCATTCTTCTTCTGATTGACCGCAGAATTATTTGGCACTTTAAGTTGCCCTCCTGCCTCTTTATACGTCTTGGTAAAATACACCACAAACGCTTTATCTTCATGTGGCTTACACCACCACATTAAACAGGCAATATATTTGGAAGGAATTGCCTGCCGCTTGTAACCTTCTGGCAGGTAGTCCTCAAAATGCTGAATGATATAGCGCACGCGGCGGATGTGGTCACGCTCATAGCCGTCAAAAAGCCATAACTCTTCTCTTGAAAACTCACCAAGCCTCGCTTCCTCCACAATCTCTTTCGATGCCAATGCCGTAGTCGCAGATTCGGTCAGATTATGAAAACCACGCTCGGCAAACTGCCGCTCACTGGAAGACTCGCTGCGCATCTTGATGGCAGGATTATTCTCTGCCATAAAAACATGTGAATCCAACCGAATGCCATCTAACATGTCTTTTATTTTGGCACGGTGCTCTTCTTTGAAGATATGATAGCGCTCCAAACATGCATCTGGATCTTGCCTAATCTGCTTTTCCTCTTCTAAAATATCCTCACACAACTTAAAACTCTTTCCCATATATTCCATGAATCGCTTCATGGCAACATATAATTCGCCTACCTCCGGCGTGCAGTCTTCAAGACCAAATAGGGAAAGCGTGTATTCCTGCCCGCCCAATTGCGAATGAGAATACAAGTCTAGCGGCTGTCCTTGCGCATGTGCCGCACGACGTGCAGCCTCATTCTTTTCTGCAAACTGACGATAGGTCTTAATCATCAGCGACATTCCCGACCGTACTTTCTTCAAAAGCATCATCGCACTGGAGAAACATTTGTTGTTCCGTGTCGCAAACTGATCATTGAATACTTTACCGAACTCCTCCAACGCGATATATTCTTCTTCCAAACGATTAGTTATCTCCACTAACTCATTCTTCATCCGCACTACTTTATCCGTGCTAATGTTACGTTTGCCTGTTAACGCAGCCAAAAAACGGTCTTGATTAAAACCGTCCACCAATCCCGCTACATACTGCAGGTTATCCAGTGTTTCTATTTGGCTTAGATAATAAGGCATTTAGTTTTTCAAGCATCCAATAGGCACAACACATACACCATCTTCACGCTGATACGCATATTGTCCTACCGCCGTTACTATCATTTTGAAAGAAGGTGCATACATCTTAGACGTATCAATCTTATCTGCCAATGAATTGAGATTCTTTGCGCCCTCTTCAATGAGGCTCTCGCCGCCCAGTTTAATCTCAACCAGACCATAATGACCGTTCCGTAGATGAATGACACTGTCGCATTCCAAATTGTTGTTGTCACGGTAGTGGAATACTTGACCGTCATTAGCCTCTGCATATACACGCAGGTCGCGCACTACCAGTGTCTCAAACAATAATCCTAAGGTGTTGAGGTCTTTCATAAGGTCTGCTGGTCCTATACCGAGAGCCGCAGTTGCGATACTCGGATCAACGAAATAGCGAGTATCAGATGTGCGAATTGCGGCTTTACTCCGTAAATTCGGATTCCAGGCCTCCATGTCTTCGACAACAAAGATTTTCTTTAGTGCCTTTAAATAGGATGCAATCGTATTCTCGTCCATCCCTTGTCCGTCAGCACTCAGCATATCAGCCGCGATAGTTCCTTTGCTGGCTTGTGATCCTTGGTGACGTGCGTAACTGCGCAACAATCGCCGTGTATTGGCTTCACTGCGGTTCACTTCATCAACTTCAATAATCTCGCGTTTGGCGACAGCATCCACATAGTTATAGGCTTGACGCAAAGCTGCACGCTCGGATTTGCCGATAGCTTTCGGCCAACCACCACGGCAGATGAGGTAACACATTTCGCGCAGACTGAATTCCTTCGCTGCTGCCGCTTTGAACCCGTCTTCAAAGAGTTGCCCAATAGATATTTTGCCGCTTGATTCCCCGGATTCCCAAAGCGTCATTGGACGCATCTTTACCCATCCGACGCGCCCTGTGCCGGTATGTGATAATTGAGATTCATCAACCGGTTCCGCGCTGCCGGTAAGTATGAATTGTCCGTCTTCACTACGTGAATCGACAATAAAACGACAAGCATCCCATACCTGCGGCGTCTTTTGCCACTCGTCAATCAGACGCGGATTGTCACCGGCAAGCAACTCTTCCACATCTGTTTGCGCCAAATGCAGATACTCCTTTTGGTGCTTGGGATCATCCATGCGGATCATACTGGCTGCCTGTTGTTCGGCAGTTGTCGATTTGCCGCACCATTTAGCACCTTCCACAACAACCACTCCGGCAGCTTCCAATTGTAGCGCTAACAGGTCATCCGCAATGCGTTTTATGTAGTCTTTTTTGTCAACCATATTATGGATATTTTTCAAATCCGCTGCAAAGGTAGTAAAAATAAATGACATATGCAAATATTTTTGCAAAAAATCAGTAATTTGAAGAAATTTCATTCAGTAATTTGAAGAAATTTCATTCAGTAATTTGGAGAAATTTTGTTTGGCAAGTTGCAGATTATTTGCATTGCTGTTTGTAATATATATGTTCCCTGCCCGCAAAATGTTTTCTTGGCAGATGTTCCGTGCGTGCAAAATCTTCATTTTCCCTCATTTCTCATACAAAATAAAAATATTTTTCAGAAACCCTTTCCAAAATTTGTGTAATCCAAAATTTTTTCGTACCTTTGCAGCCGCAAAGGAGTTGCCAACAGCTTCTTTGCATGGCAGTCCCACGCAAGGGTGTCTGCGCAGATACGCGAGGGTGGGATTGCAGACATATTTAATGGCGTTTGCTAACGCTTGTTTTTGACTGATAGAAACCTAGGAAATTTCAACGCAGTCGAAAGAATTTGAAAACAAGTAGTAGTAGATGCTCATGGGTGTATTGTATGCACTCGCGTATATCGTCATTGATATGCGCATGTGTACGTATATACACAGCGTGGGTTTCTGCATTGCTTATTCGATTCTTTCAGGTTTTCCTAGGACCTCTATCAGCGGATAAGCAACAAAAGGAATCCGCGTTTTATATTTAGACAGCAGAAACATTAGTTTTCCCCGTCTTGACAAGGATTTGGCAAATGCCGAATATGTCAAGGCGGGGATTTTTGTTTGTAATAGTGCAGCAATACAGAATTAAATATGCCAATTTTTGTTACACAATCATCAATGCCTCCGATTGAGGAGTACATTGAGCAAATAAAAGAGATTTGGGATTCGCATTGGTTAACAAACATGGGACCCAAACACAATCAACTTGAGGAGGGGCTTCAAGCATATCTTCGTGTGCAGAATATTTCTCTTTTCACAAACGGACACAATGCACTGGAGTTATGTCTTCAAGCTATGAATCTATCGGGTGAGGTTATCACAACACCGTTTACTTTTGCATCAACAACCCACGCGATAGTGCGTAATGGGCTTACTCCGGTGTTCTGCGATATAGATCCACAGACCTACTGCATGGATGTGAACAAGATTGAGGCACTTATTACAGAGAAGACATCCGCTATTGTGCCTGTTCATGTGTACGGAAACATTTGTGACGTCGAGGCGATAGAGCGTATTGCGCAGAAGTATAATCTCAAAGTGATATATGATGCAGCTCATGCGTTTGGAGAAACATACAAGGGGCAAGGAATAGGTTCGTTCGGTGATGCGTCTATGTTTAGTTTTCATGCAACAAAAGTATATCATACAATAGAGGGTGGCGCTATTTGTTACAGGGAAGCCCCATTAGGCCACGAGTTGTATAAATTGCGTGATTTTGGTATTATGAACGCGGAGGTGGTAGATGGTGTCGGTTCTAATGCCAAGATGAATGAATTTGTAGCTGCGATGGGATTATGCAATCTGAGACATATTGACGAATATATCGCAAAGCGGAAAATAGCCGTAGAAAGGTATCGTAGCAATCTCATTGGGTGCAGAGGGCTTCAATTACCTCCCGTACAAAAGGATGTGGTTTCCAATTACTCCTATTTCCCGATTGTAGTTAATCCGGATGATTTTGGGGCAACACGCGATGATGTCTTTGCGAAACTTGCTAAGCATGATATTCATGCACGTAAATATTTCTATCCGTTAACATCGGACTTTGATTGCTATCAAGGAATATTTGATTCTGCCAAAACTCCAATCGCACTAAAAATCAGCAAACAGGTGCTGACATTGCCATTGTATGCAGAATTGCCATTGGGAGCAATAGATAAGATTTGTGACATCATTAGAAACACTTGCATATGATTCAAATCAAGGACAAATCCCAATGTTGTGGCTGTACGGCTTGTGCTGCAATATGTGCTCATCAGGCAATCGTAATGGTTCCTGATGCGTTGGGATTTCTGTATCCGAAGATTGATGAAACCAAGTGCGTAGAGTGCGGGTTATGTGAAAAAGTCTGTGCATTTAGCAACGATTATGATAAGAGTGACAACTTGCCGGAAACGTTAGCTTATGGAGCTCGACATAAGGATGAGCAAGAGGTGATGAAGAGTAGGTCTGGGGCTGTGTTTGCAGCGTTATCTGATTATGTGCTCGAACATGGAGGTGTCGTTTATGGGGCTGGATACAAAGATCATTTCAGAGTGGCTCACAAAAGAGCTACTACGAAAGAAGAACGGGATGAATTTCGGGGAAGTAAATATGTACAGAGTGATTTAAAGGGCGTTTTCCATAGGGTTAAAGAGGATTTGCGAAATGGTCTATATGTGATGTTTGTCGGAACTCCATGTCAAACAGCGGGATTGAATGCATATATCGGCAAAAAGTTAAGGAAAAATTTGCTACTTGCCGATGTGATATGTCATGGTGTTCCTGCGCCTTCCATCTGGTCAGATTATGTGCAATATGTTGAGAAAGAATCTCACAAGGCTATAGACTGGGTAAGTTTTCGGGATAAGGAACATAATGGATGGGCTGCACACAATGAAGCTTTTGCTTTCGCTGGAGAAAAACAGATTGAAAAGCGAACATGGTATACTGAGTATTTCTACAAAGGAATAATGTTCAGGAAGAGTTGCACGTTTTGTCCATTCACGAACTTACAGCGACCAAGTGATATAACACTGGGAGATTTTTGGGGATGGGAAAAATGGGATAGTGAATCTAACGCAGATGATAAAGGAGTGAGTTTAGTATTGTGCAATACGGAGAATGGGAAAGCTCTTTTTGACAAGATATGTTCGTCTTTGAATTACAAAGAAGCGACACCGGATCAGTATATGCAGACCCGTTTGCAATTCCCGGCGAGGGAACACCCCAAACGAAATCAATTTGAAAAGGATTATGCAAGATACGGCTTTGAATACATCTATTCTCACAATTACGACAAGAGAACGTTGTGGGAGAGAATAGTTAATAGATGTGCGAAACTTCTCAAATGATAAATATGGAAAACAAAGATAAAAAAATACGTATTGTATCTTTCCAAAATGCGCATAATTTTGGAGCGGTTTGTCAGGCGTATGGGTTACAGCAGACTTTACTTGGATTAGGATATAAAGATGTGCTTTTTATCAATTACAATCCACAATATCTTAAAGACAGGTATAATCCGCTTAATACGTGGCAGAATCTCAATCTAAACACATCATTCTTACGAAAGATTTCACGAGTTCTTAGATGGTGTTCATTTGTTTTGACAACTTGGATGCGTAATAGGCGAATTGAGCAATCCATCAAACGTATGTTGCGCCAAACTCCGCATGAGTTAATGTCAGCTGAAGAAGTAGCTAATGAGGAAACGGATATTCTTATATGTGGAAGCGACCAAATTTGGAACACCGCACTAACCAGTTCGTTAGATCCTGTGTTCTTTGGTCAAGCTAAGCCAGAAAGTTATGAAAAACTCTTATCTTATGCCCCCAGCACGGAGATTTCTGCATTGCGAGAAGATACCATTCGGCTGATAGCTGAATATCTAAAGAGTTTTTCTGCCGTAAGTGTGAGAGAGGAGAGTGTTAAAAACAAGTTACAGCCGTTTGTCTCTTTTCCGATGGAAGTAACGGTAGACCCAACTATATTATGCGGACAGACTGCTTACGACAAGATAGCAAGCAATCGCATAGTGAAGAAGCCGTATATTTGTGTTTATGCATATACACCCGATGAGGAATTGGTTCGGGATATAATAAGAACTATACCAAACTACACACAATACGAAGTCCACTACATCTTGTTTTCAGCTACGAATCTTTCTCAATGGGGAGATAAATCAGTGCATAGCGCAATATCTGTTGAAGAATTTTTATCATATATCAAGTATGCATCTTATGTCGTAACGAATTCGTTCCATGGCTTGGCTTTCTCACTGCTTTTTGAAAAGAATTTTAACGTAACATGGATAAATAATAAATCAACTCGTACAGAAGCATTATTGCAAAAGCTACATCTGAACTCACGCATGGTTAAAGATGCGGAAAAGGCAAATTGGACGAATGTGGACTATCAACAGGTGAATAAGTCGCTAGACGAGATTCGAAAAGAATCGATAGATTTTTTACTGAATAGTATTAACGATTGACAATATGAAGATACTACATTGTGTAACAGACGACAAGTTTATTGACGGTGCTATCTCTTTGTTCGAACAAGACAATAGGGTTACTAACATCTGGTGTCATTTTGTTCAAGAACCGAAAGAGAGATTGCAACTCATTAAGAACAAACAGGTATTAGTTTCCCCTTTTGCGGAGTTAAATGTGTATGCTCATCAATGTGATGTAATCATACTGCACTCCTTTGAAGCATTACCAATTGAGCAGATGGAAAAGCTTCCGAAAGACAAAAAAATCATTTGGTTCGGATGGGGACATGATATGTATGAGGGACGGACACCAATAATGCCGATTGAGTTATATCTACCACAAACGCAAAAGATACACGATGAGTTGTATGGTCCGAAGACAGTGATGAAACGTATAAAACGTTGGATTAGAGTGAATGTGATGAAAAAACCATATTCGCGTATCATCCCACGCATTGACTATTTTTCAGGAGTGTTCCCATATGAGTATGAATTGTTACAGCAAAAGCAGCCCATATTCAAAGGAAAGAAGTTGGATTTCTATTATGCATCTACGGATTTTTTTATCAAGGATGCTTGTCCTCATGAAATAACCAATAGCAGACAGAATATTATCATAGGGAATTCTGCTCATATTACGAATAATCATGTAGATGCGATAGACTGGGTGGCAGAATATGTTCATGTGGCAGATGACTGTAAAGTAATACTACCGTTAAGTTATGGTAGTGAAGAGAATTATGCAAATAGAGTGAAGAAGTACGCAAAGAGCAGATTAGGAGATAATGCCTATGTTTTGGATTCCTACTTGCCGATTGACGAATATTGGGCTCTCGTTTCAAATTGTAAAATAGCGTTATATCCCCATATCCGACAGCAAGCATCTGATAATATTTTCTATCAGTTAATGAGCGGTGCCAAAGTATATATGACAAAAAAATCTCTAGCGTATTCGTACTTAAAACAATTAGGATTGGTAGTGTTCTCATTGGAGGATGATATTACGACCGTAGATGAGGCTCTTTCTGATGCAGATGTGGTGAAAAATAGACTAATATTGACAAATCTTTATTCTGTGTCCAAACAAATAGAGAGAGTTCATAATATTATTACTGAATTAACAGCATAAAATACATTTTATATGAACGAAAAATATACTGTAGCTATTGCTATTCCGTGTTGGAACGAAGAGAAATTGCTTCCTCAAATGTTAGATTGTTTGCTCAAACAGACGTTTAAAGACTGGAAGGCATTTTGTGTGGATGATCAATCTACTGACAGAACAGCTGAGATAATCAAAGCTTATCAAACCAATGACAAACGGATTCAATATGTTTGTAGAGATAGGCTACCTAAGGGAGGACAGACTTGTCGTAATATTGGCTTAGAAAAAGCTGTGAGAGCGAAATATGTGTGCTTCTTTGATGCGGACGATTTGATTGCTCCTTATTGTCTTGAACAGCGAGTTCGTTTTATGGAGGCTCATCCTGAATTAGATTGCGGAGTATTCCCAGCTATTGCATATACAAATGATATTCACGAAGAATATGGTCCCGTGTTCGGTGTGAAAACATTTGAGAATGATTTAGAAGCGATGTTGAATACTAATTTATGCATGACCGGATGGACAAATATCTATCGCGAATCCTGTTTCCATAAATTTGACTTGCGATGGGACATTAATGTTTTGTCTATGCAAGACTCTGATTTTTCCTTCCAAATGATATTAAGTGACATGAAATATGATTTTGCGAGGGATGCAAAAGCAGATTATTTTTATCATGTTGGGAATGATGGTGTAGCTAAGAAAATATCCACAAAACGTCACTATGATAGTCATATTTATTGTTTAGATAAAATTTCTCAAGTAATAAGTTTAAAGTATGGAAATAAGTATGATTTTTATATAGAGTCTCGCATTGCTGGTTTTCTGGGCACTTTCCGCGATACATGGAAGCCATATTTCAAAATTCTTCGCATGCCTTGGATGAGGCGGAAATGGGGATTTAAAATGCGGATAATGCTTTATTTGCTAATTTTAAAGGTAGATAGGCGTTTTATATTCTATAAATATCGTAGGTATTCAAAACGGCAGAATGCGCTTTGGAAAGAATCTATTGCTCGATACCGTAAAGAGTTATTGGAGAAAGGAGTGGAAGTATGAAAAATCGTATTCTTATTTCCACTATCATTCCTTCCTACAATCGTGCAAATACGGTAGGAGAAACCATAGAAAGCATCATTGCACAGAAAGCAGATGCCGATATGGAAATTGTTATCGGTGATGATTGTTCTACCGACAATGCACGCGAGGTGTTGCTGGCGTACAAAGAGAAATATCCGGACATAATCCGACTAATCTTCCATGAACATAATATGGGACTTGGCGCCAACTGGGCTACTTGTGTCAAGGAATGCCGTGGTAAGTATATATGCAACTGCGACAACGACGATTATTGGCACAATCCGAATAAGTTGCAACTGCAATTGGATTACATGGAGAGCCACCCTGAGTGCAACATCCTTATTACCAACCACCGCACGCATAATCGTGCAACGGGTGAGATTCGTGAGTGCAAAGCAGAGATTGATCATACCGACATTCAACAAAACATGTGGGGAGGTGGGCATTTCTGCAATGCCACTATCATGTATCGTGCGGATTTCATGAAAGCGCATTTGGATCTAGATGAGTTCATCAAACGCCGTTTGTCATTGCAAGATTGGCCTGCATGGGTAATCCTGACTGCATACACGGATATTGATGTGATGCAAGAGTCCACCGCTACTTTCGGAGTGGAAACAGTAAGTATCACACGCCCGGATACCGTGGAGCGTCTCGCTAAACGTTATAAAGGCGACAAAGAAGTATGCCGCTACCTTGGTGAACTATTCCCAGAAAAGTTCCCTTATACAGATGAGGATTGGGATAGATATGAGGCTGGTCGCTTAATTACAAAAGCCTTCGATGTCGGAGACTTTGAAAGCGCACGTAAGTACAGCACACTTCATCCTACCAGCCTGACTTGGTACAAGGCTTATTGTGCTAAACATAAATGGTCTTTCAAGTTATTCATTCGCTTGCGAACCATTTACCGTAATATGAAGAAGAAATAATACATCAAATTTAACACATTACTATTATGTTCAAATATACAAAACGACTGATGTCCGATATCCGCTTCTGGTGTCAAGAGTACAAACTCCGCAGACAGGAGTATGCAGAAATGGAGCGATTTGAAGAAGATGAGTGGCGACACCCAATGGCTAGTCTCGGCTTCTATAGAACGATGCAACATAACCGTGCCGAACGCAAACGCCTCCACGCCGAACAACGTGCCGCAATAAAATAGTATCTCTTTCTTTGTTAATTGCGTCCAAATTGGATTTGGACATATTCAATAAGGAGTTCGGTAAACCTCACGACTGATGTTTTTGAGATTTTTCTTTCCCCTTTTAATAAGGTGTGCGCAAGCGCACGGCTGTGTTTATTGAGCGAAGATATATTTTGCGAGGGGATAGTTCTTCTGCGCCTGGAATGAACCATAAAAACTGCGGGTATTAACTATGTTATACCCTCTCCATTCATTTGCGAGAATTTTCCGGATTATTTTTCTTTGCATTATTGCATTTCTTCGCCGTATAATCTTTGTTCCTTGTGCCCTAATCTGTCTGTTCCGTCTTTGTTCTGTCATATTCCCTGTGTGCGGGTCTGTCTCCCCCAGCGCGGTGCCCCTTATGTCCTCGGGCGCCCGCCTTTCTTTATGAGCCCCTTCTAGGCCCTTGCGCGGTCTGAGGTTCTTTGTGTGACCGTCTCCCACGCTACACCCTTCCCTGTCCCTCTTTCTCTCCACGCCCTGTTTTGTGGCTGCCTCTGTGCGGGGTTTGTTCCACCGTACCCATATTGTCTCCAAAGCCTGTTGCATTTAAAGATGTCTCTAAAAGAGCCATCATGCGGCTTGGAGACCCTGCTACGCTCGGCATAATGTACACCTATGGTGTCCCCCTCTATTTTCGATATATGGGGATTGCGTGGCATCCCGTAGCCGCGTCAGCAAAAGCGGTTTTGCTACTCGTCTATCGAGAGCCTTGCCCCGCTACCTTCTGCCCTCGCTTAAACGCAGCGTTCGATGATCGATATGGGTCCGTTGTTCCAAACCCCTGCCGAGGCAGCCAAACAGGCTGTGGAGAATGATGTCCATGTATTGGGTGTTTCCTCTCTGGCAGCCGGTCACAAGACCCTCATCCCGCAGGTCATCGAGGAACTCAAGAAACTCGGCCGTCCCGACATCATGGTCACCGCCGGTGGTGTCATCCCCGCACAGGATTACGACTTCCTCTATAAGGCCGGCGTAGCAGCGATCTTTGGTCCTGGCACACCAGTCGCTTACTCCGCTAAGGTGGTAATGCAATTGTTAATGCAAGAGTAAATCGTGCCCTTGCGGCAAAGAATAATCAGCCAAAGGCTGAAAGCGAAAGAATAGAGGCTCCATCGAGGGCCTCTATCTTTTTTGCGGTTTAACAGCCCGAAGGCCATTCGGGTCAAAACTTCATCTCCTTTTCAATAGTACGATTTCAGCATCGGCGCCGTTTATGCCGTATTCGCAAACGAGGATGTAATGTTCGTCACAGGCGATGCCGAAGCATCGGTCTGCGGCGGTTGGATGCGGCACCTGCGTGCCCCAATAGAACGCCTTGTCGTCCAGAAGTTTGATCGAATTGCCGTTGATACGGAACTCCTCGTTAACGAATGAGCCTTGCAACACAAACAGGTTGTCAATCTCGGGCAGACCGGTGACTTCCAGCGCATTGATTTCGTCAATCAGTTGCCGCTTGGCTGGAGATGATGCGTGAGGCAGTTGGTCAGCAGGCAGTTGCCAGCGTTTGAGGTTCGGGTAGAACTCCAGCAATACCTTTTTGTATTCCTCCCTGCTGAGGTTCCCGCCGGTGTTTTTATTGTACTCCGCCACAAACTGCGAGCAGAACTCCGCCATCTGCTCCATTGTAAAATCGCCTGTGAACGCACCGTCGCGATAGCAGTAGATGCAATAATCTTCGCTTTTGCTGCCATCAGTGTTTGTGCCGAGGATGTCCTCCGTGAGCGGCATTCCGCAACTCTGACAAAATTTCATTTCTTGTTCCATGATAGTATTAAATGTTATTGATCCGACTTCAAATTTTGCCGCAAAGGTACTGCTTTTTACGGATGTGGCATATGAAAAATCGGACTTTCTTCAAATAATCTTTTGATTTATATGCGTGTGCGTGTGTTTGATTGAATCGGTCATGGTGATTAACATTTGAGGTCATATATAATAAAAAAGCCCCGGCTTCCGCCGAGGCATATGCACAAAAAAAGACCGTCTCAGATGAGGCGGTCGCTTACTCTTTCGGGTTAATTGTTTTAATCAGTTTCGCTGGATTGCCGGCAACGACTACATCATCCGGGATGTCGTGTGTAACGACGCTTCCGGCTCCAACAATCACACGGTTTCCTATAGTAACACCCGGACAAACGATTACTCCGCCACCTAGCCAGCAGTCATCGCCTATCCGTATCGGCAGACCTGTTTCTATGGTCTGGCGGCGCTCCAGATAATCATGCGGATGGTCAGGCGTCAACAGTTGGCAGTTGGGCCCGATGAGCGTGTGGGCACCGATAGTAATACCTCCACCATCCAAGAAGACTCCATTAAAATTGATAAACGAACCTTCACCTATGCTGATTCGGTTGCCGTGGTCACAGCGGAATGGCGGACAAATAATCACCGAAGGATGCGCATCCGGGATGAGGGCTTTGATGCAACGGTGCAACTCCTCCATGTCCCATGCACCGCATTGATTGAGGTCGCGCATCGCATAATACGCCCGCAGGATATTCGCCTGAACCTCCTTGTCCGTATAATCATACGGCAAGTTATGAAGCATTTTTTCGTATTCTGTCATTTTTTCTTACTATATTTTGCTTTCACTATTTCGTATGAATTACGAATAAGGTCACGTGCAAGGTTATCGGGTGCAGTATGTGGGTTGAGACCTATCCAGTGTTTTGGTGACTCGTTATATGGATTGCCGATGCAGTCGTATTGAGCTTTCAACTCATCAATCCGTTCGGGCTGACATTTAAGAGACACCACCTGAAAATCATTAAGGTCAAAGAAGCAAAACATGTGTCCGCAGACGTAGAATACGAGTACACCATCGCCATTCTTGAACTTTACAAACGGCTGTTTCTCCTCCACGTCTGCACCAAACGACAGGCAGTAGTCTCTATATTCCTCGACGTTCATCCTATAACTTTGCTACTAATTTGCTGATCTTCTGTTTCGTGGCTTCGGTCTTTTGCTCGTCAATCTTGGCAGTGACGTGACCGAGGTTCTCCACCTGCCAATAGTTGCAGATGTCGCGGAACTCGGCGAGTGCGCCGTCATAAACATTCGGCGAATAAGAGGACATGAGAAGCACCATCTTCTTCACTTTGGCAGGTTTGTTCACGCAGTACATGCGCTGGACGGGTGCCTGTATCTGTGCGCTAAGCGTGAAGTAATAGATAGGTGCCGCCAGTACCAGCACTTCGGCTTCCGCCATGAGCGGATAGAGTTCCTGCATGTCGTCTTTCTGAATGCACGCGCCGTTGCCTTTGCCGTGGCAGTATTCGCAAGCGAGACAGCCCGCTATATGCTTGTGCGCCACATTAACCAGCGTCACTTGGTGACCTGCTGCTTCGGCTGCGTTCTTGAACTCTTCCGCCATCCATGCGGTGTTACCTTTGGCTCTCGGCGAGCCTTGTAAAATAAGGATATTCATAGTATTATTGTGTTATTGTTTGCGACAACATGCCGCAAAGTTACTGAAAATAATTGACATACGCAAATAAATCTATCATTTTTTGAAATTTTATAGCCGTATTGCCGCAGATGTTGGGCGTTTGGTCGGAAAAGGAAAGAAAAAATTGGTCATATCACGCAAAAGTAGTACCTTTGCACTCGAAAATCGAACGATATGGATATTTTACACTGGTTTTCCGGCATACAAGTATGGCACTTGGAGGATGATTTCTACCTCATCCGCGATTTTACACCGGCACATCTGACGTGCTCGGTGATGCACACGCCGCTTATCCTCACGTTCTTCTGCACTTCCGGTGCCCTGCAGGGTGACATTGACGGCAAGCCGTTCGCGCTCCATGCCAACGAAGCGCTGC
>Ga0310690_10007201_pt1 | contig 14400 bp, 8 predicted proteins | sample AusTroGonzalo_MG_2_FD_207661 | JGI IMG/M metagenome (GOLD analysis project Ga0310690, IMG submission 207661) | Bovine rumen microbial communities from tropical cattle in Woodstock, Queensland, Australia - Gonzalo_04 (v2) (version 2) | ecosystem: Host-associated > Mammals > Digestive system >...
AGCCAGCCATTGAAATGCTGAGCACCGCCCATAACGAACAGATACTCATAGACATGCGCAGCGACGGCAACAGTCCGAAGGCGAAGATGCCGAAGCCCTGACAGGCCAGCACCTGCATCAGTCCCAGCAGCACCAGCATCCACGGGCTGCCCAGATGCGGGAAGTCCAGCACATAGAACACGTAGTATTCATAACCATAGACGAGGGCCAGCCAGATGAGAGTTTGGGGCAGGAATTTGCCCAACATTGCCGTCAGCATGTGGTTGTCGGCCATCGACATCCAGCGCTTCGACGAGTTGAACTTCAGTTCTGTGCCCAGCGAATAGGCTGAAATCAGGAAGATGAACAACATGATCATGCCTGGCACAATCATCGTCGTCAAGTAGGAATTATAGCTGGTCCACGGGTTGGCTATCTGGTGCACATCCAGCGTGACGGGCTGCAGGAACGTCATAATCTGATCGTCCGTAAAACCCTTCGCACGCATCGTTGCCTGTCCGACGGCGGCAGAACCCAGCGTCGAGATGGTCTTCATATCCTTCATCAGCAGGGCACCGGCAGCCAGCGTGGTATACGAATAATAATAGGATATCTTGGGCTGGCGGGAAGACATCAGTTTCTCCGTGGTGCCCTTGGGAATGTAGAGGAATCCGTAGATTTCGTTGCGCTGGATGGCCTGGCGGGCCTCAGCGACACTGGGATAGTGGGCCACCACCTTCGACATCTGGAAACCGTCCAGACGCTGCGACAGCGAACGCGACGTCGACGTGTTGTCCAGGTCGACAATACCCACAGGCATACTGGTAGGCAGTCCGTCGTCCATCAGCGAGGTGAAGAAGAACATCACCAGCAATGGAAAGAGCACCATGCAGAAGCGGTAGATGTGATTCTGACGCAGAATCAGCAACTCGCGCAACATGATATCGTATATCTGCCTAAGCCTCATTTTACTTGATTATCAGCGACATACCAGGACGCAGACCCTCGAATTTCTCGGTAGGACGAGCTCTGACCTCGAAGGTCTTCAGGTCGTACTGACCATTGGCCTTGGTGGCCTTCCAGACGGCATACGAGCCCTGATCCTTCAGGTAGTAGACCTTCATCTCGACCTCCTTGTTGAAGGCGGGTACAAAAGCCTTGACGACGCTGCCGACCTGCATGCCGTTCAGCTGGTCCTCACGAACGTTGAACGAACCCCACATGTCCTGCATCATCGAGATGGTCATGATGGGCGAACCCGTGCCTACCAACTCTCCCACCTTGGGATAGATGCTGCTGACTTCGCCTTCCATCTGGGCTATCTGTACCGTCTCGTGGATATAGCTGTTCACCTCCTGTACGGCACCCTTGGCACGGCCTACCTGGGCGGCGGCGGCCAGCTTGTCCTCACGACGGGCACCATTCACGGCCATCTGATACTGGCTCTCGGCAGCCTTGCACTGGGCCTCCATAGCCTTGTAGTTGGCATAGACCTCGTCGCGCTTCTGGGCTGACACCACACCCTCTTCGTAAAGACGCTGGATGCGCTGATACGACTTCTCGGCAATCTCCAGTCCGGCCTTGGCCTGCTGCCACAACTGATAGGCACCCTGAATCTGCTCTTGGCGAGCTCCGTTCTGGGCCTTCATTTCCAGCGCTGCGGCGGCATTCTCGGCACTGCGGGCCTGCTCCATCTTGGCACGGACCTCAGGGGCATCGAGAATGGCCAGCGTGTCGCCGACCTTTACGTAGTCGCCCTCCTTGACTCTGATTTCCAAGATACGTCCGGGCACCTTACTCGATACGCGGTATTCACTGACTTCCACCTGTCCCTGAACCAACTCGGGATCACGTCCCAAAGCAAAGAAACCGATCAGGGCCACGATAATCACGACTGCTGCAAATCCGACGATTGCAAGCAGAATGTTGTTATGCTGTGTTTTTGCTGACATAATCTTTATTTATTGTAATGTGCCGAGGGCCTTCTGCAGGTTCACCTGGCTGAGTTTGACATCAATTTCTGCATCTATCTTCTGCGACTGGGCCTGCAGCCATGCCGTCTGAGCCTCCATAACGGTGGTCGACGAGATGACGCCCTCGCTGAATCCGAGGTTGGCAGTGCGCAGGTTCTCATCGGCCTTGCGGATGTTGGCCTTGCTCATCTCCAGCTTCCTATTGGCTTCGCGAACCTGGAAATTGCTCTGGTTCACCTGCAGGGTGATCAGTTCGCGGGCTTCGTCCATCTGCAGTCTGGCCATGGTCGTAGCGCCCTTCGAGGCACGTACCTTATAGGCCACATCACCCCAGTTCCATATGGGAATGCGCACCAGCACGCCGACGTTCCACACACCGCTGAACTTACGCTGGAAACCGTTGTACAGATTGGGGTTCGACACCATATAGCCACCCGTCAATGCCACCTGAGGCAGGTTGCCGGCCTTCAGGACGTTCGTCTGCTGCTTGCTCAAGTCGACCATGTTTTGCAGCTGGCGCAGCTCAGGACGGTTCTCCAAAGCCTGCTCGACCTCCAACTGCGGGACCAGTTCGACAGCGTCCAGGTCCTCACGCGCTTCGTCGACCAGCACAATCTGTTCGGACATAGGCAGTCCGCACAGCTGGCAGAGCAGCATCTTCGACAGCACCAGTCCGTCGTCGACCTTGGTGAGCATCATCTCGGCCTCGTTGACCTTCACACTGACGCTCAAGCCCTCGCTGCGGGTAGCAACACCCTGCTCGATCATCTTCTGCACGTCGCCGTCCAGCTTCTTCACCAGGTCGAGGTAGCTCTGAGCCAGCTTCTGCTTGTGGCGCAACGACACTACCTGCCAGTAGGCCTGATCGATTTGATACAGGGTCTGCTGGCGCTTCTGCTCCGTGGAATTGGCAGCTAATTGCTCGTTGATATCGGCCATCTTGTTCATGGCGATGATGGCACCACCCATGAATACGGGCTGTGTCACCATGACGGCTCCGGCAAACATGTTGCGCGTATCGGTATGGAACGCGTCCACAATGCCCTGTCCCACTCCGTTCAGGGACGTGCCGACGCCACCTAACGCCGTTGACAATTGTCCACCAAGGGTTTGCAGGTCAATACCCATAGCTCCTAAGAGCTGCATTACGCTCGGCGGAATCTGCTGCATGGCCTGACCTATTTTCCCTTGGATTCCCGTCGTTAGCGACGTACCAAGGTTCGAAAGAGTCTCCTTTTGCTCGTCGCTGAGGAGCGAAATCTCCTTGCTGGTCCATTCGTAGCCACCCAATGCATTGATTTGCGGCAGGTATTTGGTACGTGCCGACTTGCGAACATTGGCAGCCACCTCCTGTTTGACACGTGAGATGCTGAGTTCCTTGTTGTTGCGTAGTGCCATGGCCCTGCAACTGTCCAAGGAGAGCAGCTGTTGTGCAGCGGCTCCTTGCGTCAGCCCCGTTGTGAGCAGGAAGAATGCAATGATTCTGTTCTTCATTCTTTATTTGTTATACGTAAAGTTTCTTGATCCAATAGCCTGACCGTCGCAGAATATGCTGACATTATACTGTCCGCCACCCAGATATTCGTTGACCGTCCAATAGAGGGTCAAAGCGGTCTCTTCGCCAGTATATTCTACGTCTTTCTTCATCGACCAAGCTAATTGTTTTCCGCTATATTCGAAAGTGCCGCCGCCATTGAGCACCTCACCCTCAGGAGTCGTCACACGGACATAAACCGAACGGGTGCCGTTGCTGGCGGTGACGTTCTTGGTAATGGCAAACGATACTGCCAAGGTCTTGGCATTCTTCATATACTTTTCAGCCTTGCCCTTCTTGTTCAGCGGGGTCAGCGAGATATTGGTAGCATCCAGCTGAGCGGCAATAGCCACCTTCTCCGACAGCGAAGCCTTCTCGGAACTCAGCGCCTGGTTCTGCTGGTTGCTCTGCTCCAGCTCCGAACGCACGCGGTCGTTCTCCGTCATCAGGTCCTGATTCAGGCGGTTCAGCGAGTCAATCTGCAACACATACGAGCGGAGCACGGCACGCACGGTGGCCAGTTCCTTCTTCAGTCGGGTAATCTCGGCCGCATCACTGGCATGCGTGCGCTTCAGCTCCTCCAGCAACTTCTGCGTACGCTCCTGTTCCTGGGTCAGCTCGGCAATGATGGAGTCGTTCTTGATATAGCTCTTCATCTCGCTATACTGCTGGGCAAAGTTCTGGTATTCCTTCTCCATTTCCTGCTTGTCCAGCTCGGCCAACTCCTGCATGTCCTGGTTGGTTTGCTTCTCCTGCATCAGACTGTAAGTCAGCCAGCCCATGCCAGCCAACAACAAAACAATAATGCCAATTAATATCTTTTTACTCATATTTTTCAAATTTTGACTGCAAATTTATACTTTTTCTACGAAAAAAACGAAGAAATGTTGTGCGTTTTAAATTTATTCACTATATTTGCAACATTATTAACGCTCAAAAGGCCTAAAACGGATGAAAAAGGACAGTTTCTTATACAAAATCTATGACCTTTACTACGACGGTTTCCGCTCGATGAAGCTGGGACGCACGTTGTGGGCCATCATCCTCATCAAGCTGTTCATCATCTTCATCGTGCTGAAGTTATTCTTCTTCCCCAATTTTCTGAAAGAACACGCCCAGAAGGGCGAGGAATCTGATTTCGTGGCCACGGAGATGATGGACCGGGCGAATTAAAAACCTACTAAAAACATAATATTATGACAAGCGATTTATTTCTGAACATCGACGCCGGCTCCATCAATTGGGCAAGAGCACAGTTCGCACTGACAGCCATCTATCACTGGCTGTTCGTTCCGCTAACCCTCGGACTGGCAGTCATCATGGGCATCTGCGAAACCTGTTGGTATCGCACACTCAATCGCTCCAAAGGAGCAATTGTAGACACTTTCTGGCGCGACTGCGCACAATTCTGGCAGCGGCTCTTCGGCGTCAATTTCGCCATGGGCGTTGCCACAGGCATCATCCTTGAGTTCGAGTTCGGCACTAACTGGTCGAACTATTCCTGGTTCGTGGGCGACATCTTCGGAGCGCCACTGGCCGTGGAAGGCATTTTAGCCTTCTTCATGGAGTCAACCTTCGTGGCTATCATGTTCTTCGGATGGAAGAAAGTATCGCCAGGCTTCCATCTCGCTGCCACCTGGCTCACAGGCCTGGGAGCAACCATTTCCGCCTGGTGGATTCTGGTGGCTAACGCCTGGATGCAGTATCCCATTGGTTGTGAGTTCAATCCTGATACGATGCGCAACGAGATGGTGTCGTTCCTCGACGTGGCACTCTCGCCCTTTGCTGTCGATAAGTTCTGTCACACCGTCATCTCGGCATGGATCATCGGAGCCGTCTTTGTGGTGGCAGTATCCAGCTGGTATTTGATGAAGAAACGCGACACCAAACTGGCTGTCGAGAGCATGAAAATTGCCGCCATCGTAGGCCTCGTCGCCTCGCTGGGCGCTGTCATGACCGGCCACAAGTCGGCACAAACCGTCGCCGAGGTACAACCCATGAAACTGGCCGCTATGGAGGCACTCTACAATGGCGGTACGGACATCGGTCTAACCGCTGTAGCATGGGTGAATCCGCTCGGTCAGCCCGACTACCAGTCGGAAGCGTCAGCACCGCTGAAACTGGAGATGCCCTACGCCCTCTCGTTCATGGCTACGAACGACATTCACGGCTATGTTCCAGGCATCAACGACATCCTGAACGGATACACCAAACCCGACGGCACTCGTGAACTGTCAGTCGATGAAAAAATCCAACGCGGCAAACAGGCCATCAACGCCCTCGCAGCCTATCGGAAGGCCAAGAAGGAAGGTGCCGACGAGGCTACGCTTGCCACAAATCTTTCTATCATCAAGGAGAACATGCCGTACTTCGGCTATGGCTATGTGAAGGACAAACACGATGTTGTACCACCCATTCCTGTCAATTTCTGGGCATTCCGCATCATGGTCGGAGTGGGCTGCGTCTTAATCCTATTCTTCGCCCTGATTGTGGTACTGACCTACAAGATTCCATTCTTGTCAATCTTCACACGCCGACTGCTCGCCAGCATCGGGTTACTGCCTGAAACTGAGGCAGATAGCTATCATGCCACTGGTCTGCCAGCCTGGCACTACTGGCTGGCCATCGCCCTCGTGCCGCTGGCATATATTGCTTCCGAGAGCGGATGGCTCGTGGCTGAATTCGGACGCCAGCCTTGGACCATTCAGGACATGCTGCCCACATGGGTTGCTGTCAGCGATGTCGAAGGCTTCAGCGTGGCACTAACATTCTTCCTGTTCCTGTTCCTCTTCACCCTCATGCTGGCCGTCGAAATCAGCATCCTCCTCAAGCAAATCAAGAAGGGTCCGGAGTACACGGAAAAGTAATCATAAAGTTTAAAGTTCAATGTTCAAAGTTCAAAGTAAAATAATATGACATACGATTTCTTACAGCACTACTGGTGGTTCCTGGTATCACTGCTGGGTGCATTGTTAGTATTTCTGTTGTTCGTGCAAGGTGCCAACTCGATGGTACGCTCGCTGGGCTATACCGACGAGGGCCGTCGACTGGTCATCAACTCCACGGGCCGCAAGTGGGAATTCACCTTCACCACGCTGGTCACCTTTGGTGGAGCGTTCTTCGCATCCTTCCCATTGTTCTATAGCACCTCGTTTGGCGGAGCCTACTGGCTGTGGATGATTATCCTCTTCACTTTCGTCCTGCAGGCCGTCAGCTATGAGTTCCAGAACAAACTCGGTAACTTCTTGGGCCCCAAGACTTTCCAGATGTGTCTGGTTATCAACGGCCTCTTGGGACCGCTGCTGCTGGGCGGCGCTGTGGCCACCTTCTTCGAGGGCAGCAACTTCATCGTCATGAAGGACAACATGATTGATGCCGCGTCCTTCACACCCATCATCTCACGCTGGGCGAATGCCTCGCATGGTCTCGACGCCGTACTCAACCCCTGGGTACTGGTGTTTGGACTGGCTGTCATGTTCCTGGCACGAGTCTTGGGTACACTCTATATTATTAATAATGTGAACGACGAGGATATCCGCTCGCGCGCCAGTGTACGACTCCTCGGTGCTGCCGTACCGTTCCTCGTGTTCTTCGTGGCCTATCTCATCCACCTGCTGCTGAAGGACGGCTTTGCCTACGACGAGGCTGGCGTCATCTCCATCGTGCCTTACAAATACCTAACGAACTTCGTCGACATGTGGTATTTGCTCATCGTGCTGCTCATCGGTGTCGTGCTCGTACTTTGGGGTATAGCATTAGAAATCATAAACTTCAAAGGTCAAAATTCAAAGTTCAAAAATAAAGGCATCTGGCCGGCAGGCATCGGTGTCGTGCTCGTTGTCCTCGCCCTGTTGCTTTGTGCCGGATGGAACGGTACCGCCTACTATCCATCCACTGCCGACCTGCAGTCGTCGCTGACCATTGTCAACAGCTGTTCCAGTGAGTTCACACTCACCACGATGGCCATCGTCAGCATCCTCATTCCCTTCGTCCTGGCATATATCGTCTATGCATGGTGGTCCATCGATAAGAAGAAACTCGAGAAACAGGATATTGCTGACGACCACGCCTATTAAACAAAACAAAAGAAAATGAGCCAAATGACTTGGCTCATTTCTTTTTTCATCTTGTCTTCACCACCTTTTGTGTCGTCTGTCCCTGACGCACCACATAGATGCCTGGCGGCAGGGTGCTCATATCGCTGCCCAGAGGTTGTCCGCTGAGAGACCACACCATATCCGAAAAGTTGTGCTCAGGCGTGGCAACAGTAATGCCGCTGGGCTCGTACTTATAGCCCAACTTGTTGTCCATCCATACGAAACGCTCCTTCATAAAACGGCGCACATTATCCACCTCGGCAGCATAGCTTCCCCAGGTTGTCGGATTCTGGTGTACCTTCTGGTTCATGATGGGCCAACGCAGGAAATTAAGCCGTTGCGACTGCTGCAGCTCTTCTTCCCTGGCATCGATATAGTCTAACATATTCTCCTCGGTCAGTCCTCCTTGGCGGGCTTCATCCCATAATTCCAGCATTCGGGCCTTGGCATTCGCACTGCGTACGACAATATTGTCGACAAACGTCTTCATATTGCCCGCACAGCTGCCCTTAGTCCGGTAGATATAGTCTTTCAGGTTACGGATGGGATAGGTACGGTTATCGTTATCGAAGCCCAAGTCAAAATCCCATACCGGTCCAGTATAGATGGTATCGTTGTCGCGGTGCTTATACATATAGACACTCCAGTAGGTATCGGTATTGCCCGACAGCTCGCCTACCAGGAAGTGGCGCAGGAAGGTGGTCAGGTCCAGATACTGACTCCACTGCTGTTCCATCAGGTTGAAGTGGTTCTTGATGTACTGGCTCTGTTCCGGCTGGATCTCATCCTCGTCGGGCGACTTGATGGTGACAGGATTTCCCTTTTCAGAATAAAAGTACGATTTCTCCTCGCGCGCATACGCGTCTACCTCTATTAAATATCCACCCGTCAGAGCCGTACCGCTGATATCCTCGGGAGTCATCTCTTCGATGTCCACACGACTTTTGTTCACCTGCACCTGATCGCACAACTGATAGCAGCCCTTGTATTCACCATTCAACAGCACATCGACAGCCCTTCCGTAGGGTGTGTACGGCATGCCCATGCGGCGACTTATCTCGAAAGCCACCAGATTTCGCATCAGTGTCTTGTCGCCATAGTTATTGATGAGCGTCCACTTCTTAGCCTTCCCTGCGGCGCCAGGCATCAGTTGTTTCTTTTCGAACTTGATGCGATAGGGCTTCTTGGGAAAATTGCGCGAGGCATTGCCGCGTTCACGGGTGGTGCCTGGCTCCGAAACAAGATAGGTGCCGTCGTCGCTGATGACTGTCAACTGTGATTCGATCTGATGTTCCTTGTCGTAAGGGATCTCACCATTCAGCGTATGGATGCTTACCGTTGGCAGGTTCGTCAGCTGATAGAGGTGTGAGTCGTTGCCTGCGCCAGGATGTCCATAGAACTCCAGCTCGGCCACATTACAGCGGGCATCCGAAGGACCCACATAGCGCACATACCGAAATCCTCGTGAACAGTCAACGCCAGCATACGACATTTTTCCTATGGTTCCCTGCTCGTCGATGATATACAGGGGCAAGGCATCCATGAAGTCTTCCCGGTTGGCACCCTCGAAGACTCCCAGCAGCACTCGCTTCGGACCATTCGTATCATTACGAGGCGACCACCCTACCTTAGTAATAATATAAGGTTCGCCCAAATCCAGCCCTGCCCACGTATAGCTACGCTCCCAGGAAGCAAAGAATGTGTCAAGCCTCCCGTCGAAGGCATTCGCACAAGTGTTGACTGACGTCGACTGCTTGTTGGTGGAATAGTCCACCGCATACGGACTACCTATCACCGCTCCCGTCAGTTTCCCGTCGTTGGCCATCACCTGAAAAGATGACAGCAGCAACAACGACATCATTGAGATAATATATTTCATTGTTTTCATAATTTGCCTGCAAAATTAAGAAAAAAAACGAAGGAGCCCAAATTTTAAAGCAAAGAACAGCCGAAAACTATTGCGTTACAGGTATTATTTGTTTGTGTAGTATAACAAAATAGGTTACGTAAGCGAAAAAATAAAGTTTATGTTACATGAGAAAAAGTGTAATGTCAACAAATAAGTTAAATTTGCAGCCAAATTATAAAAAAATAACTAACGCGCGATTCAACAAGTTGGCAACAACTATACATTTTTAATAATAAATTAATTACTAATTAACTAAATTTATTTATGTGGAACTTTAAAAAGTTACAAAAAACCTTAGGTTTGTTGTTCCTGTTTTGCATGCTCCCGCTGTCAATGGCTAGCGCTCAGAGCATCGTTAAGGGAACTGTGAACGACGAGGCTGGTGAACCGGTTATCGGTGCCACCGTCAAAGTGCAAGGTAGTAATGATGGTACGATTACCGATTTCAATGGTAATTTCAGCATCAACGCTGCCTCTAACGCCACACTGGTTATCTCCTACGTGGGTTATGTGACCCAGCAGGTGCCCGTTGCTGGCAAGAGTAACATCAACGTAACCTTAGCAGAGGACAACACCACTCTGAACGACGTGGTTGTCATCGGTTACGGTACGATGAAGAAAAAGTTGGTGACAGGTGCTACTGTTCAGGTGAAGGGTGATGAAATCGCCAAGCTGAACACCACCAATGCACTCGAGGCTATGCAGTCAAGCTCTCCTGGTGTGCAGATCACACAGTCATCTTCTCAGCCTGGTAAGGGCTACAAGGTTTACATCCGTGGTGTCGGTACCATCGGCGATGCTCAACCTCTTTATGTTATTGACGGTGTAGCAGGCGGTAACCTTGACGGTATTAACCCCAATGATATCGAGAGCATCGATATTCTGAAGGATGCTGCATCAGCTGCCATCTACGGTTCTCGTGCTGCAAACGGCGTTATCCTGGTTACTACCAAGCAGGGTAAGGCTGGTAAGATTGAAATCAGCTATAATGGTGCTATTGGTTGGTCAAACGCTTACAAGCGTCCTCAGCTGCTGAATGCTCAGCAGTACATGACCATCTTTAACGAGTACAACTTCAACTCTAATGGTCAGTTGTTAGACTGGTCAGCCTATGTTCCTGCTGACATTCTTAAGAAGGTTGAGGATGGCTGGGAAGGCACTGACTGGTGGGGCGTATTCGAAAATAAGAATGCCGTACAGCAGAATCATTCTGTAACTCTGACTGGTGGTTCCGATTTGTCTAAGTTCGCCATGTCTTATACCTATACTGGTAACGAAGGTATCATGGGTGCCGATCAGGCTTCTTATTACAAGCGTCACACCATCCGTCTGAACAGTGAACACGTGCTGTTGAAGGCTAAGGACTTCGATGTAATCACCATCGGTGAGAACATCTCCCTCGGCTACACCAAGAGCCATGACCTCGCTGAGGCCGGTATGTATTGGAGCTACATCCACAGCCTGCTGCAGACAGTTCCTCTCATGCCGCAGTATGCAGATAACGGTGATGTCTATAAGTATCAGGACATCTATGGTAATGTTACCTATGGTTTAGGTTGGAACCCGTCCCTGTTCTCTAACCCATGGGAGGACCTCGTAAATGGTGGCTTTAACTCTAAGACAGAGAGCCGTAACCTCGGTATCGGTGCTACCGGTTTCATGATTATCCAGCCCATTAAGGGTCTGAGACTCCGTTCCCAGTTCAACTACAACTGGAATGCTGGTGCATATCGTGGTTATAGTGAGCCAAAGGCTCCTAACCAAGCAAGTCCTTCAAAGGTATACAGTGTTAACCAGAGCTCTTCGTTTAGCAGTGGTTGGTCTGTTGAGAACACCCTGACTTACGATCTTCCTATTATTTCAGGTCACAAGATCAGCGCTATGGTTGGTCAGACCTTCCAGAGCAGTGCATTTGGTGTGAATATCGCCGGATCAAACAGTGTTGAATGGGGTAGCCAACTCGCTACGCTGAAGGGTTGGGATTCTGCCTACCTGTCAAACATCAAGCTGACGGATGTCACTACCGCTTCTATGAGTGGCAGCCCGACTGACGAGGAGTACCTCGCTTCTTGGTTCGGTCGTTTGACTTGGGACTGGAACGAGAAATATATGGCTACTGTTACAGTACGTTATGATGGTTCAAGTATCTTTGCAGACGGTCACCGCTGGGGTACATTCCCCTCATTCTCTGCAGGTTGGGTTGTCAGCAATGAGCCCTTCATGGAGAAGACCAGCAGCTGGTTGGATTTCTTGAAGATCCGTGCATCTTGGGGTCAGAACGGTAACAACCGTATCTCTAAGTATCAGTATTTGGCTACCATCGCCCTGTCAGGCGGTGCAAACGATAGCGGTTACAAGTTCGGTTCTGATATGGCGACTACTACAGCTGGTGTTCCCAATACCGGTGCTTATGCTAACATCGTTCCTAACTCCGAACTCACTTGGGAAACTTCTGAGCAGCTCGACTTCGGTTTTGACGCTCGTTTCCTCAACAACCGTTTGGGTGTAAACTTCGACTGGTATAAGAAGACCACGAAAGACTGGCTCGTCAGCGGTGCCATGGTCGGCATCATGGGTACTAACCCTGCTATGATCAACGGTGGTGATATTAAGAATACCGGTGTTGAGGTCGCTCTCACATGGAACGACAAAATTGGTAAGGACTTCCGTTACAATGTTGGTGTGAACTTTGCTACCAATAAGAACGAGGTAACTCGTATCGACAACGAGAACCACTATATCGCTGGTGTAGGAAATCTTCTCTCTCAGGGTACAGACTATGTATCACGTGTTGAGGAAGGCTATCCTGTAGGTTACTTCTACGGTATGTCTTACAGCGGTATCTTCCAGAACCAGGCACAGATCGATGCTGCAAACGAAGCTTCTATTGCTGCACACCCGGAAATTGAAAATTATAAGGGTATGTATGCTGATGCAGTACCCGGTGACTGTATCTGGGATGACTGGAACGGTGACGGTGTGATTGTCGGTAAGGGTGAAGGTGCCGGTACCGATAAGCACATGATCGGTGACCCGAATCCCGACGTGACTCTCGGTATCAACCTCGGTCTGAACTGGAAGGGTCTTGACTTCTCTGTAAACGGTGCTGGTGCATTCGGTATGCAGATCATGCGCTCTTACCGTTCATTCGGTGACGACCCCGACGAGAACTACGATACAACCATCCTGAATCGCTGGCATGGTGAGGGTACCTCCAACGATATGCCACGTATCTCTAATAACGGTCACCCCAACACCCTTTGGGTATCTACCCGTTACATGGAGGATGCTGACTACTTCAAGATTAAGGCTGTAACGCTCGGTTACGACTTCAAGAACATTTGGAAGGGTTGTCCGTTCCAGCAGCTCCGACTCTATGTTCAGGCTCAGAACCTCTACACCTTCACTGGTTACACCGGTCTCGATCCTGAGGTTGGTTCAGCTGGTGGTGGTAACGGTTGGGAGTCTGGTATTGACCTGGGTCTTTATCCCTCATCTCGCACATACTTGGTTGGTGCAAGCATTAAATTCTAAATCGACAAATTCATTATGAAAAAATATATTTTATCGTTAGCTGTTTTATCAGCAGCAACTGTGTTTACATCTTGTAACGATATGCTGGACACCGATCCACGCGTTACTGAGATGACCGCTGCGACATTCCCTGGTAAGCCTGCGGATGTGGAGGCGTTGAATGCGGCTACCTATAGTATTATGAATACATTAGGTGGCGGTGACCAGAGTCAGCTTTTAAATAACCCATTCTATTGGTGGAGTCTGATGTCAGACGACAACTACGGAAGTGGCGGTCTTCAGGACTTCGTTGCCAAGTGTCTGCATCACCTCACTATGGCTGATGCCAACCAGTACGAGTATGACTGGAACCTTCTCTATGGCGGTGTTTCTCGTGCTAACACCCAGATTGAAACTATCGACAACGTGCCCTGGACTAACGAAGAGAAAGCCCAGCGCGATCAGTTGCTCGGTGAGGCATTCTTCATGCGCGGTCTCTATACGATGTGGCTCTCCCAGATGTACGGAGACATACCTTTGATCACCTCTACCACTATTGACGCTGAATCGTATATCCAGCGCGATGCTGAAAAATATGTCTATGCGCAAATCATCGCTGACTTTGTCTCTGCCAAGACTTTGATGAAAGCAGAGAGAGCCAACGGCTCAGGTCATGCCGACAAGTACTGCGCCGAGGCATTCTTGGCACGTGCATACATGTTCTGGGCAGGTTTCTACAAGGCTACCAAGGAATTGGCTAACGGTGGTCCTGCCATCGAACTTATCAACATCAAGGACGAGCCTATCTCTCAGGAGGGTCTCAAAGTGAATTCCGTTTCCAAGGAAGACGTCGTCGCTGGTCTGAAGGACATCATCGACAACGGTGGCTACAAACTCTGCGATGACTTCCGTTCACTCTGGCAGTACTCCAACAGTAAACTTTATGATGAGGGTCTGTATGAGTACATCCTGGATATGGACCGTAACAACTGCTTCGACATGCCTGGCATGGGTAACGGTAACACCGAGGAACTCTTCCAGATTCAGTTCATGAATGCTTCAAGTTGGAACATCGGCGGTTACTATAACAACCCGCGTATGTATTCAAACTACCTCTCTTGCTTCTGGGGTCTCCGTAATGGTGCCTCTAACCAGAATGGTATGCGTTCGAAGACTTATCCGTTCAACCAGGGTTGGGGTCAGGGTACTCCCTCCTGCAACATCTGGGACGACTGGGATGATGCAGACATGCGTAAGAGAGCGTCTTTGATTGATCTCAATGATACAAAAGAAGTTAAGGAATACACTTACGAGAAGGATGACTGCGAGGAGTCTGGCTATTCTGTCAAGAAGTATGCTAACGTAAACCTCATGGCTAACGACGCTGACAACCAT
>Ga0310690_10007202_pt1 | contig 14398 bp, 10 predicted proteins | sample AusTroGonzalo_MG_2_FD_207661 | JGI IMG/M metagenome (GOLD analysis project Ga0310690, IMG submission 207661) | Bovine rumen microbial communities from tropical cattle in Woodstock, Queensland, Australia - Gonzalo_04 (v2) (version 2) | ecosystem: Host-associated > Mammals > Digestive system >...
CATGGGCGTGAACCGCGAGACCGGCTTCGGCAAGACGATTACGGGGCTTTTGAGGCCTTTCTTTCAGACGCCCGCGGAAGGCGCGAGGACAGCGGTCTTTCTTGCGACCGATGAGTCGGTAAAAGAAATAACCGGCGAGTATTTCTACAAATGCAAGATAGCGAAGTCGTCGAAGCGCTCGCATGACATGGAGGCGGCCGGACGGCTGTGGGAGTTGAGCGAGAGAATGGTGGGGCTGAGTTAAGAAAAGTTTTACGCGACATGAGATAAAATTACGAAAGAAAGGAAATCATTTTCCCGGGAAGGACACCGATGGGACTTCTGGAAATAGCAAGCAGCAAGTCTGTTTGGCGAGGAATTGAATATTATAAGAGCCATAATGTGCTGCCTTGGGAGCAAATCGAAGATGGGGTGTATGATGGGCTGGTGAAGGGAAGCGGTGATGAGGCGTATTCCGTGCATGTGGATTCGGTTCATCCGCGGAAGTCAAAGTGTAATTGTCCGTTGGCGAACGGTAACTGTTTTAAATAGTATCAAGATATTTAGGAAGCATGTAAATGCTTCCTTTTTTGTGAAATGCATGTATTTATTATACTAGCACGCGACGAGAATAGTAACTCCTTAACTTAAAAAAGGAACGAGTTAGGGAGCGGCTATCTATTGACTATGCGTATGGTGCTTTCTATAATAATATTTAGAAAACATGCAGATAATATGAGGAGCATTGCAATGAAAAAAAGTACATTAATCGGACGAAAAGAAGAAATAAAAATACTAGAAAACTATTACAATTCCGAAAAATCAGAGTTTGTTGCTGTGTATGGAAGGCGTAGAGTTGGAAAAACTTTTTTGGTGAGAGAAACACTTGGCAAATTCTTTGATTTTGAGTTTACAGGTTTATATGAAACTCCGGCGGCTATTCAGCGAGGCGAATTTCAGAAAGAATTAAATAGGCGTAGTAAGAATAGTTCACCGACTCCGGAGAATTGGTTCGACGCGTTTTCAAATTTAAAGGATTACCTATTGTCACTAAAAAAGGATAAGGTCGCAGTTTTTATAGACGAACTTCCGTGGATGGATACAAATAAGAGCAATTTTCGCACGGCTCTGTCAACATTTTGGAACGGATGGGGAAACAGTAAAACGGTCTTAAAGTTGTTTGTTTGCGGTTCGGCAACTACATGGATGGTTGATAAGCTGATAGGTGACAGGGGTGGACTATACGGCAGAATAACGCGCCCTATTTATCTTGCACCATTCTCTTTGAATGAAACAGAGCTTTATCTTAATGGAATAAAGAAGATGGGATACGGGAAAAAAAAGGTGCTGGATGCCTACATGGTGTTTGGCGGAATTCCTTATTATTTGGACATGTTTGATAATAGTGCCCCTCTTTCCGTGAATGTTGATAAGCTATTATTCGCTGACAACGCACCATTGAGGACAGAGTATGATTTTTTGTTTAGATCACTGTTTAAAGATAGCGCAAATTACAGGAAGGTAATCGAAACACTATCTAAAAGATTGTCAGGACTTACCAGAGAAGAGATTACAAAAGAAAGTGGATTATCAGGAGGAGAACTTAGTAAAATTCTTGCTAATTTGGCTTCTTGCGACTTTATCAGAAGCTACTTAGCACCTAAGAAGAAAGAACGAAACCAGATGTATCAACTCACTGATATGTTTTCTTTGTTCTACTTAAGATTTGTTAAGAAAGCATCAGGGTCTGACGATCACTTTTGGACTAATATGCTAAATTCAGGGAAAAAGAATGCTTGGTCCGGTTACGCATTTGAACAGGTGTGTTTGCATCATGTTAATCAGATTAAGGCTAAGCTTGGCATATCAGGAATAGCAAGCAGCATATATGCATGGAGTCAGAAAGCATACACGGATAAAGATGGAAGCGAGTGGGATGGCGGACAAATAGATCTGATTATCGATAGAGCTGACGGAGTTATGAATCTTTGCGAGATGAAATATTCAAGTGAAGAGTTTAAGATTGATAAGAATTATGAAAAGACAATAAGGGATAGAATATCACTATTCAAGCATACAGAGAATACTTCAAAAACTCTAAGATGTACTTTCGTCACAACTTACGGTGTCAAGCCGAATGAATATAGAGGAATTGTAGACGATGAAGTTACTCTAGAAGATTTATTTGCGTGATTATTGGAACTCCTTAACTGAATAATGATTTGAGTTAAGGAGCAGCAATGAGAACTTGTGTTGTACTAATTTTAGCAATTAAAGAATGAAAGAAGCGAGGTATGAGCTGCGACAATTATAATCGGCTCACTAGTGTAAAATGGGTCTTTTTGACAAAATCCTTTCATTAGCAGACGAAAAACCATTTGGGCAGAAGAAGCAACAGAATCCATATACTCCCAGTAATTCAAGTAAAGTAATCATGAGTCCTGAATGCAAACAATTAAAAGAATTAAGTCTTTTAATAAACAGCATTACAGCTGGGACACATTATGTTGCACGAAGTGAGTATATGCAGCAGATAACTGAAGCAAAGAAGACTGTCGAGTATTTCACTGTTCTTAAAAAGAGTGGAATGCTTGGTTCTTTTTGCGCTCAAAATGGCCTAAGTATATCGTATGTTAACTCAGTTCTTTCGGCCTATGAAAGCGTAACCTCCATGGTTGATCGCGCTAACGACAATTATGTTGAGAAGAGGATGCGCGAAGAGAAGGACTATCTTGACGGCATATTGAAGGAAGCTGATCCCAACATTTTGCTTGATGATGACCAGAGAAGGGTAATTTACACTGATGAAGACTATTGTCTGGTTATTGCGGGCGCAGGAGCAGGAAAGACAACCACTGTATCAGCGAAGGTTAAGTATCTTGTTGATAAAAAAGGTATTAAGCCGGAACAAATATTAGTTATTTCTTTTACCAATAAGGCGGTAAATGAATTAAAACAGCGTTTACAGAAAGAGTTAAATATAAATTGTCCGGTTGCAACATTCCATTCGACCGGAAATTCTATCATACATATTCACAATAGTGAGAAACTCAATATTGTTGAAGAATCAAAAATCTATTATGTTGTCATGGATTATTTTAAAGAGGGAATTCTAAAAAATGAGTCCATGGTTAATAATCTTATTCGATTCTTTGCGTCTTACTTTGACGCGCCTTATGAGGGTAATGATTTAAATGCCTTCTTTAACCAGATTGCAAAAGCAAATTTCAGTACTATGCGAAGCGAGCTCGAACACTTCGAAGAGAAAGTAATGGATAATCGTACCAAGAAGATGGCTACGATTCAGGGCGAATATTTGCGTTCTTTTCAGGAAGTTGAGATTGCCAATTTCTTGTACTTAAATGGCATTGATTATGAGTATGAGCCCATTTATAGATATAATATCCCTTACGCACGTAAGCCTTATACTCCGGACTTTGTTATCAAACAGGGAGATAAGGTCGCGTATATAGAGCACTTCGGTATATCTGAAGATGGCAAAAATGACAGATATTCTAAGTCCGAGTTAGAGTTTTATAAACAGGCGATTAAGGACAAGATACAGCTTCATAAACAGCATGGAACTGACCTTTTATATACATATTCCGAGTTTAGGGATCACAAGAATCTGACGGAACATTTGCGTACTTGGCTTGAGGATGATGGCTTTGAACTTAAGCCTAGACCGCAGAGAGAGATAATGGAGAAACTCGTTTCAACAGAAGAGTCTCGATACATTCGAAGGCTAGTAGTTTTGATATGCAGATTTATCTCGAACTTTAAGGTTAATGGATACACGGAAGAAGCGTTCAATAGAATGTATCATTCTACTACAAATGTTAGAACAAGACTTTTTCTTGATATTTGTAATGACTGTTATCTTCACTATCAGAGGTTTCTTAAAGAAAATGGAGCCGTTGACTTTAACGACATGATTAATGAGTCTGCGCGTTTGCTAAGAGAAGTAAAGGAACTCGGACAAAAACTTGATTTCAAATATATTATTGTTGATGAATATCAAGATATTTCAAGGCAACGCTTTGACTTAGTTAGAGCGCTAGCGGATGTTACTGACGCTAAGATCATTGCCGTGGGTGATGACTGGCAGTCAATTTATGCATTTAATGGTTCCGATATTACGTTGTTCACGAAGTTCGCAGAGAAGATGGGTTATGCGAAGCTCCTTAAGATAGAAAACACATATCGCAATTCTCAAGAAGTAATTGATATCGCTGGCTCATTTATCCAGAAGAATGAAGCGCAGATAAGAAAGACATTGCATTCGCCTAAGCACATAAAACGCCCGGTAATTATCTATACATACAGTACTCAGCTTAAAGGAAATAGAGACGAATGGAGGTCTGGAGTTAGTTATGCCATTGCTGCAGCTGTTGAAAAGTCATTAAGTCAGATTGCAGAGTTCAATGCGAGCGAGAAAGGAAAGAGTAAGAAAATTCTTTTGCTAGGTCGTTTTGGCTTTGATGCCGATCATCTTGAAAAATCGGGCTTGTTTGAGTACGACAGACATGCTGGAAGAATGAAGAGTGTCAAGTATCCGCAGTTTGACATAACGTATATGACTGCGCATGCCTCCAAGGGCCTTGGTTACGATGAGGTAATTGTAGTTAACGGCAAAAACGAGACTTATGGTTTCCCTTCAAAGATTGAGGATGACCCTGTTTTGGCCTTGGTTGTTAAAGAGGATAGATCTATTGAATACGCGGAAGAAAGACGACTGTTCTACGTGGCCATGACAAGAACGAAGAACAGGGTGTATTTTGTTGCGCCTGAAAAGAATCCTTCGGAGTTCTTACTAGAGCTTAAAGAGTTTTTTAAAGACGTAGAATTGGTAGGAACATGGAGCGAGACTCCTCCTGACAGGGCTCCTAAGAAACGGTGTCCAATCTGCGGATATCCTATGCAGTTGAAGTTCCACAAATCATATGGTCTGAAACTCTATATCTGTACGAATGAACCAGAAGTATGTGGCTTTATGACTAATGAGCCAAAGGCCGGTAAACTTGCCATAATGAAGTGTGATGCTTGTAGTGATGGATATCTAATAGTTAAGCGCGCTGAAGGCGATAATCCGTATTTCTTGGGATGTACAAATTATAAACATGATAAAACCGGTTGTGATAATAAGATTACCAAAATTCATTATTACGAAATGATGAAATACAAGCCTGATCCGGAAGATGTGGAGAAAGAGCAGGATGGAAGACGCTCAGGCAAACGGTCCAATTCTGCAAGCAATGCTCCAGGAGATAAGCCTGAATATTTGGACGATGGTGTTGGCTTAGATTTGAAATCATTAGTTGTGCCTCCCAAAATGCGAGGAGTCGTATATCGCAATCATGATTTAAGCGAGACTCTTTCGATGATACTGATGGCTTGTGTTCATATAAGCTTGGTTAGATTCTACGGAGTATTTCTTCTGAACAGTGTTTTACATGGGGAAGAGACAGAGAAGGTTCTTCATGGCAATCTTAATCAAGTCCCGGAATTTGGCAAACTATCATGGCTGCCAATAAATGAAACAACCTATATGATTAATTGGTTGATAGAGAACCATTATTTGTATCAGACAAAGGGACAATATCCTGTGTTACATTTAACCTCTGATACAGCAAAGTTTAATGAGATGGTGACTGTTGCTCAGCTTAATAAATTACGAGCTACTTTGGAACAAATATACATGAAGGAGTAAAGCATGAAAGAGTTCGATAAGAAGACTTTAGAAACTGCGATAATATATGCGCAGAGATTGGCTGAAGGAAAGAGCCCGTTTAATAACCAGCCAATGGAAAGTGATACTATACTTAACAATCCCAATATTATTCGTTGCATGTATTTTATAAAGGATGTTCTGGAGGAAGTGTATGCAAATGGTGGAGTTGTCAAGGCTGTATCTAAGAAAAGTGCTAATGCTATTGACATGTTTCCAAAAGAGTTACTTTTAAAGTATGAGTACAAAGAAGACAAAACTATAAATAATATTTTGATTCAGCTATATGAACCCGTAAAAAATGAAGACATTAGAAAAGTAACAGGAAGATTAATTAATGAAAAACTGATAGCTTGCGGGTATATTACTGAGATTTACAGCGAGGAGTTTAAGGAAAATATAAAGGTTCCAACCGAAAAAGGACTGTCTATTGGAATGAGGCCTGAAAGAATGGATTATTATGCACATTCCCATATGGCTATCATGTACAACAAGCAGGCACAGGAGTTTTTGATTAAGAACTTTGAAAAGATAATAAATGGAGAAGTAATTTGATTTGGATAAAGAGTCACACTCTTAAGGTGCGTAAAAGCTCATCTTTTGATGGGCTTTTTATAATTTGGGCGAAGGTATCGGTTGATAAATTGAGTTGATGCCTAAAAGGATAGATACATTAGAATAAAGTGGTAAAGGTATCATTTCTTTGTGATGTGTATTTATTATTCTTAATAGATATGATAAATTTAAATGGGGTAATTGTGCGCCTATTTAGAAAATTTGCATTATTGCAATGGATATGGAGGGATACAATGATAGATTTCACACAATTGGGACTAAATTCAATACAAAAACAATTGAACCCTAGAGACATTTTTATGTCACTAACTGGAAAAGAAGATAAATATCAATACCCAAGAGACGTTCAAGGTGAAGTATGGAAACAGTGGTATGACAATAGAGATAATCGCGATACTATTATTAAAATGAATACAGGAAGCGGAAAAACGATAGTTGCGTTAATGATTCTTCAGAGCTGTCTTAACGAAGGCATCGGACCCGCTCTTTACGTTGTGCCTGATAAATATTTGGTGGAGCAAGTTATTTCACAAGCAAAAGCTCTAGGAATTAAGACAACTGACTCGGAATCGGACTTAGATTATCAGCGAAAAAGAGCAATTCTGGTCATTGGTATTCAAAAATTGGTCAATGGAAAAAGTGTTTTTGGGCTTAGAGAAACAAACAACTATCCGATAGGTAGTGTTGTTATTGATGACATGCATGCGTGTATCTCTAACATTCAAGAACAGTTTTCTATTTCAATTCTACGAAACAATGAAATCTATGAGAAAATAGCAGAACTATTTTTTGATGCTATGAATATACAATCGGAAGGACGTTTCGAAGAGATTATTAATTCGAGAAATCCTTTTGATAATATGTTGGTTCCTTTTTGGACTTGGCAAGAAAAAACTAATCAAATCTATGAAATTCTATCAAATAATAGAGAAAATGAGGCAGTAAAGTTTAAATTTGATTTAGTTAAGGACTGTCTAAAGTTATCTCATTGCTATATATCAGCTAAGGAAATAAGCATAATTCCGATATGCACACCAATACAAAAGATAAAAAGCTTTGATGAAGCAAAACGAAGAATATATATGAGCGCCACTCTGCCGGATGATAGTCCATTCGCAACTGTTATGGGGGTGGATTTTAATGATAACATGACTGTTATTTCACCGGAAAAGGCCAATGACATCGGTGAAAGATTAATAGTGGTTCCCAAAATTGTTAACAAAGATATTACGGAAATGGAAGTGAGGAAGGCCATAGCATTAAAAGCAAGGGAATACAACGTTGTAGTCTTAGTGCCGTCAACTTACAAGGCGGAGGCATGGAGGCAACTAGGCGGTGAAGTCTTGGATTCTAGCAGTATTTCGCAAGGAATAAGAAAGATAAAGGAGAATAAGAAAGGCCTTTACATTTTCCTAAACAGATATGATGGGATTGATTTGCCGGATGACGATTGCCGAATAATTGTTTTGGACGGACTTCCGAATATTAGCAATCTAAACGATAAATATGAGCAAGAGGTTGTTAGGAAAAGCGAGAGAATTCAAAGAGATCAGATTCAAAGAATAGAACAGGGAATGGGGCGAGGTGTCAGGTCCAGTAATGATTACTGCCTTGTGTACTTATTGGGAAGTCAATTGACAGATGTTTTGTATACTGACGATGGCTATAGCTATTTCAGTAATGCAACTGAGGCTCAGTTTAAACTTTCTGAAAGAATGTGTGAACAAATCGAGGGTGAATCAATAGAATCAATAATGGATATTGGGGATTATTTGCTGAAAAGAAATCCTAATTGGATTAAATTATGTAAAGATGCCATTTCATCAGTTGAGTACGTCAAAAAAATAAATGTTAGTGTATATGCACGGCAGACTAGGAAAGCCTTTAATTTTGCCATGCAGGGTGATTATAGGAATGCGGCAAGGGAAATCAACAATTTGGTTAATGAGGAAACTAAACCAAGATTAAGAGGGTATTATAAGCAAATGCTCGCTGAATATACGAATTTCTTTGACGCGAATGAAGCTCAGCAAATACTTAAGTCGGCGAAGAAGGATAATTTAGAAATATTAAATCCGGTAGAAGGAATTCAATTTTCAAAATTGTTTTCTAATACTAGCAATCAAGCACAGAATATTGTTGATTATATAAAAGTAAAGGAGCTTGATGGCAATAAGCTTATTCTATCTACCGATTGCATACTTGGAAACCTAAAATTTGAAGAAGATTCTTCTCGTCGCTTTGAAAATGCAATACGAGATGTTTTTGAATTGATAGGTTATAACGCGAGCCTGCCGGAAAGAGAATATGGTAAGGGCCCGGATAATCTGGTGGCATTAGGCTTAGGACGATATTTAGTTATTGAATGCAAAAATGAAACTATTACAGATACAATTAACAAGCACGATTGTAATCAGTTGACCGGATCGAATGAGTGGTTTGAGACATTTTACAAAGATGATGATGTTAGCTGTGTTCCAATCATGGTGCACAATAGTGATACGTTCAGTTATGAATGTTCACCATGCCAAGCCGTGAGAATAATGACGCCGGCATTATTGGAAAGATTTAAGGATAATGTAAGAAAATGTATTGTGGCCATAGCACAGCCGGATTGTATTAGGAACGTTGAAAGAATAAATAATATTATTGTTTCATTCAAATTAAATAGGGATTTTATTGTACAAGAGTATACAAAAGATTATGCTGTAAAGCGCAGGTAAAGTAGACATATACTCCGCGGATAAGTTATAATAACTTTACCCGTGGAGTATTTAGTTTCTCAAAGCAGTTGAGTAATAAGAAACGTTTATTTCTTTATGCAAGTGAAGCAGTAAGCGATAATTATTTCGAAGACTATTTTGATTAACTTGACCAATCGACGGGTCAGGTGCACATGCGAATGTGGGCCTGGTTTGCGTACGATTGGTTTTTTCTTTCTGCGGGAGAACAGGAGGAAAATGATGAGATTACAAGATGCAAAAAGAAAAATCAAAGAGGTGACAGGATACCTTCTTCGAGGCGATGCTTATGCACTTCAGACATTCACTAGGAGCTCTGTTTCTGGTGGGGAGAATAATGAAATCTTCGAAATGTATGGTGACGCTGTATTGACATGTTATGCCATGCAACTCATTCATGAAAGATTGGGTGGCTTCCGCAACGAAGACAGTGTAAATTTCAAAGGTGACAATGGCTATGCATTAAGAGGAATACGTAACGAAAACGAACTTAACGAAGTTAAGAAAAAACTTGTTTGCAACGAAACCCTTGCAAAACAGATTGATAAATGGGGATTAGCGAAGTACTTAATCATGAGCCCTGCAGACGAAAAGAACGGTGTCAGAGAACAAACAAAGACAAAGGCGGATCTATTTGAGGCTATTTTGGGCGTTATTGCAGTTACATGTAATTTCAATTCGGAAGAATTGAAGGAAGTTGTTAAGAAGATGCTTCCAATAGATGAAATTGTAAGCGAGATAGTAAGCCAGGTTATGCCACCGATAGATTTTACTATTGAAAATGCAGTTACGAAGCTGAAAGAACTATCAGAGAAAGGATTTTGCTCAGCGCCAGAATATGAATACCACGGCCCTGAAACTTATGAATATTTCGAAAATGGTGACCCGATGTGGTCATGCATGTGTTCCATTTGGAATAGAGGTTACAGAGGTTTGGTTTTTGCAAATTCTAAGAAAACTGCAAAAAAGGTCGTTTCATACATGGCTTTGTGTAAGTTCTTTGAAATAACTAATCCTATAGCTCAGTACAAAGCGATAAATAATGCGAGTGTTTTTGAGAAGGATGGCAAATATCTGATTGTTGAAGGTTTTCATAAGGCGCCAGCAGAAGAGGATTGGAATAACGCGATGTAGTAAAAAATGTAATAATCATAAAAAGTATTTGGTATAATAATCGTAACAGATTATTGAGAAGCATGTGTTTTGTGCCTTTTTGTGGGAATGGCCAGATAAAAAGAAACTGACGCTTCTCAGACAATAGACAAAGAGGCGTTGAAGAGAAAGCTTATCAAAGCCTCTTTGTCTGTTGCTGCTGTTACCATTAAAAAATTATAATAATGTGAAGCATTTTGCTATCTTAGTATAAATATCAGGCTCACTACAATTGAAAAATAAAAGCTCCGATTCAGTAATGTTAAAATTGAACGAATACGGGTGGCCATCATATAAAGCGGCTTCCTCGGAAACATCTTGATGGCATATATAAATGTTAGATTGCGGAGGCGTAACTGCCCTGTATTGGAACTTCTTACTACAAGAAATTAATACAATATTTTTTTCATGAATACTGTCTTTGTGTTTCTTTAAGTAGTTATAAACCTTTTGATTATGTCCAACGATGAAGAGGACATCTATATCGCTTTTTGGTATGCTAATTAAATCATAAGTCTCTTCGGTTTCACACATATAGGTCCATAGTTTTGTGGTATGGAAAAGATATTGCTTACGGTCAGCCCAATTGGCATTGCAATCCTTGAAAATGACGTATCGCATTATACCCCCAAAGAACCAGTTCTTTTCTGTGCATAAGAGTTAAAAAAAGCGGAGTCAATTATAATATCGCCTCTTTTGGTATTATGTACGATGTGACCTTGAGTGTTCAAATCGTCTGAACCACCATTTGAGTTACCGGTATTGTCAGATACGAGATACTGAGTACTATTTTGATTCCACTTTTTATCAAAAATTTTTTCAGCTTGCTTACTTTTACCATGGTGAGGAAGCTGAACTATATCATGGTCTATGAGAACCGATTCTATAGCATTAAATGAAGAATCTCCGCACAATAAAATTCTATGAGAATTGAATTTTATTGATAACTGTATACTTGTTGCATTTACTGCGGTTTCATCGTCGACGGTATTGCCTTCTCTTCCATCGAGTCTCTTGGCGACTGAATCAATCATATATGAATAGTCGGGGCCGATGATAGATATTTCATTAGACAAAAATGGATTATCTTCATAAATATCGTGGAGATCCTGTCCTGATAGTTGGGCAATGTTATCATACGTTTCCAAAATCTCATTTTTGGTTGATTCACGAGTCTTTCTTTTGTCATCAATTTTTGCGAGAATGTCGTCAACATGCTTAAGCAGTAATACCGTATAGATTGCCGACACACGCCCTTTTTCAATTAAATAAGGAATTCCATCAAAATGGTCCTGGTCGTTATGGGATAGGATTAATACTGCCTTTTCGTAGTAATGAGTATCCATGTACTCAATAACGCGTTTTGCGTGCTCTATGGAGCCACAATCATAAATAAAGAGTCTGGTGCCTGTGTCGATAAGAATACAGTCACCATAGTTAGATGCCGAGGCATCTTCGTAGTGCTTAGAACTTAAAATAAGAATCTCTTTCATAATTTATTCCTCCCTTTTATTGTTTTGTGACAACAAAGAACCAGAGGAACAAGAGTTTTGATTGAATTATAGCTTATGCCATGGTACACTTAGTTTGCGGAAAAAGTGTTAATAAAAGGCCTGTAGGACTCTTGTTCTATGGGTTCTTTTATTTGTCTTATTTGGTAGTTGGAAAGAGTGTGACCACCAAATCTTGGGCTGAGTATAGCACATATTTAGAAATAATTCAAGACGAAATGATAAATAGTGTAAGTGCAAGTTACAATTAGCAACATTATATAATGCATTTTGTTTGACAAAACCTTAAAAATGTGATATATGAGAACTATATTTAACAACTATATTTAACAACTAGAAGAGGATAATCAATGTTTACGTATATCAAATTACGAAATTTTAAATCTTTTAGTGACGTTGAGATTAATTTTCAAAGTAAAAAGGACACAGTTAAGCCACTGTCAATTATTTATGGTGCAAACGGAAGTGGAAAATCGACCATTGTCCAAGCGTTTATGACTTTGGAAAAAACAAAAGGAACAATGAAATTCAGAAGTCTCATTCAGAGGCTTTTAGAGAATAATATAAATAATTTTAAAGAATTTTCTTCTAGACCAGAATATATGGCTGAATTATTCAGGAATAGATATTCCGTTGATTCCATTGATAAGATAATTGGCGAAGTTAAAATGAAAGATTCTTTAGAGCCCATGTCTATGGAATTTGGATTTGTTATTGATGGGAGTCCAGGCTTTTATATGATGGAATTTGACGATACAAATTTGATTCATGAAAGACTAGATTATAAGGTTTCAAAGAGACATGGCTGCTTCTTTGATATCGATGCGGATGGAATCGAGATTAATCCAAATATTTTTGAATCAGAAGATTATTATAGCGAAATTAATAAAATGGTAGAGATGTATCAAGGAAAGCATTCTTTGCTTTCAATTCTCTATAATGAAATAGATGATAAATCTGGTTTTTTTGTTGGAAACAATTTTTCAGAAAACCTCAAAAGGGTTTTAGTTGAGTTAAATAGTACTAGTTTAAAAATGTTTGAGGATCGTGATATTTTGAAAGAGCAAGATAGCATTTTGCAGTCCCTCGCTGATGGAAATATTGACCCCTCGCAAATAGAAGAACTTACGCTGGTCGAAAAAGTCCTGAATGATGTCTTCATTTCTCTGTTCGATGACGTAATAAGTGCGTATTATAAGAAAACAGAAAACGTTGGTATCATAGATTATCAGTTGTTTTTAAAAAAGGTGGTTGGCTCACATGTATATGAGATTAGCTTTGATGAAGAGTCAAGTGGAGTACAGAAAGTTTTAAAAACATTTCCATATTTAATGTTAGCTGTAAATGATGAGTATGGAACCGGAGTACACGATGTCCTTTCATCTGCGATTATGAATGATATAGCAAAACATATTACTGGTCAGTTGATTATTACTACACACAATACAATGCTAATGGAGCAGGAGAATATAAGTCAGGATGAGTTCTATTGCATTTTGTGTGACGAAGATTTCAATAAATCAATAAAGTGTGTTTCGGACATAGAGCAACGGCTTCATCCGAATTATAATATTCGTAATAGATATTTAACAAATCCTATATACAGAAATGGTCTACCTAAAAAGACTGATGGATTCAAATTAGACAAGCTGGCAGAATTGTATGAATGATAACGAGGAGAAGATGGAAAAAATCTTTGAAAAGATTAGCTCATATAATATTTTAAATTTTATCTTACCTGGAATAGTTTATGGTTTTTTGTGCAAGAATGTTTTGGGCTTTTCTATGCCTACCGGTGGTTTTTTTGAAAGTATTTTTCTCTATTACGCTATAGGGATGGTAATCAGCAGAATTGGTTCTACCATAATAGAACCCATATTTGTGAAATTGAAGATTATTAGAAGAGCGGATTATGCAGATTACATTAAAGCCGGTAGCAAAGACGCCAAGTTAGAAGTTCTTTTGGAAATGAATAATTCTTTTCGTACTTTTATTTCTCTGATATTGGTATTCGGAATTACAGCTTTGATAAATGAATTCCTTTATTATCATTCCTCATATAATTATCTTGTCATCGCGATTGCTTTAGTGATAGTGTTTTTTGTGTTTGTTTTATCCTACAGAAAACAAACATCATTTATAAAAGCCAGAGTTGAAACAATTGCAAGAAAAAACAACTCGCATGGAAAAAACAAAACTAAAAGAAAGAATAAAACGGATGACTAGTAAAATAATTTGATGAAAACTATGCTGATAAGTATAGTCATGAGGGAGTAGTTTCAACTTATCGATAGAATTAGCGGAATTGATTCTTTTTGACAAAAATGGCCATGGCCTCTTTTGGAGGTACATCATGGCTGCTACCACAATGTATTTAGCGGATGGCTTTTTAACGTTATGCAAAAATAGTACAGTCTCATCTGAATTTTGCGTACAGGGGTTCTTGTGACATAATATTTTTAAATAAGAGGGAAATAGAAAGGCTTAGCGGCAATACCCGCTAAGCCTTTTCCGATCATTTAAAATAATACAACATATCAATTTGACGACTCCATATACAGCATCCAAATTTTCTTAATTTCTGTGTGCTTCCGCTTGGTGAGGTACGCTTCTAAATCATCTTTGTCCATAACAATTTTATCAGGCAGAATCTTTTTTATGTGAGAAATGTTCACTATAAAACTTCTGTGACAATGGTAGAATAAGGACTC
>Ga0310690_10007203_pt1 | contig 14398 bp, 12 predicted proteins | sample AusTroGonzalo_MG_2_FD_207661 | JGI IMG/M metagenome (GOLD analysis project Ga0310690, IMG submission 207661) | Bovine rumen microbial communities from tropical cattle in Woodstock, Queensland, Australia - Gonzalo_04 (v2) (version 2) | ecosystem: Host-associated > Mammals > Digestive system >...
CTCAAATTGAATAGCTCCTTGGCTATTTTCAGGTGCTAATAAATTGCTTTGTTCTAAAGAGTTACGTACATGTTTTGCAAGTGCTTCTGCTCCATAAAAGAAAGTTACTTTTCCTAAGATTTTTTCAATCTCTTTCTGAATAAACGCATAGTGCGTACAACCTAATACGACATTCTCTATTTTTCCAGTATAAGGAGATAATATATCTTCTAAATACGCATTGATTTTTTCAAAATCTCCCTCTTCAATAATATCTGCAAGGCCTGGGCAAGGTAATAAGATAGTTTTATGATTATCGTATTTAGCAAATAATTCATTAAATTTTGTACTTTCCATCGTTCCTTTGGTTGCCATAATAATGGTTGGTTTTTCATAAGCATAATCATGAACCATTTTATAAGCTGGTTCAATCGCAAAAATAGGAACACTCATATACTTTTTTCTTAAATAATCCGTAGTTTTCAAGCTTGCTGTATTACAAGCAATCACAATACACTTACAATTTTGACTTAACAAGTATTGCACATTATTTTCTGCAATGACTATTAATTCTGCATCTTCCTTTTCGCCATATGGATTATGAGCAGAATCACTAAAATAAAGATACTTTTCATTTGGCATAATTGGAAGCAACTCTTTTAAAACACTTGCGCCTCCTATGCCAGAATCAAATAAACCAATGGGATTATGATTCATTTTATTTATTCCTTTCTTTTGTTGCTTGTTATCGATTTAAAATTCTGGCCATAGCAACACCTGAGCTTGACGCCATCATTAAGCCTCTTGTCATTCCACAACCATCTCCAATAGAATATAGACCTTTGATACTAGATTCAAAGTTTTCATCTAACACTAATTCATTACTATAAAACTTAATTTCTGGTCCATACAAAAGATTATCGGGAGCAGCAAAACCTTCCACTACTTTATCCATTTCTTGTATGAAATTAATAATATCTGTCATGGTTCGATAGCCAATAGCAAAAGTAATATCTCCTGAAACTGCAGATTTTAAAGTTGCTTGAACAGAATTATTGTCTAATTCGTCTTGCCAAGTTCTCTTACCTCTAAAAATATCTCCTAGTCTTTGTACAACCACGTTGCTATTTCCTAATTCATTTAGGTTTTTCGCAACATTTCTACCATATAAAATTGGATTCTTAAATGGTTCATTAAAATGATGAGAAACTAAAATAGCAAGATTGGTATTCGTACTCTTTTTGTCTTTATAAGAATGACCATTCACTAATGTCATATTATGGTCATATACTTCCGCAGAAACAAATCCACTTGGATTTTGGCAAAAAGTTCTTACCTTATCTTTAAAAGGATGTGGCCTTCCAATAAATTTACCTTCATACATATAAAGATTGACTTTTTCCATTACTTTATCAGGAAGTTCATATCTGATGCCAATATCTACGATACCAGGTCTTGTTTTAATATTATGTACGCTACAAATATCTGATAACCAATTAGCACCTTTTCTTCCTACTGCAAGCACTACTTTATCTGCATAGATATTTTTTAATTCTGCTTCTTCATTTTCTACATCTTTGGCATCTTTAATTTTAACACCTTTCACACAATCATTTTCGATGATAACATCTTCTACAATCGTGTCAAATAACATTTCAATTCCTGCATTTTCAATATATTCTTCTAATTTTTGGTACAAATCATGTGCTTTTTCCGTTCCTAAATGTCTAATCGGAATACTAATTAGCTCGATTCCTTGTTTTTTTGCTTTTTGTTTCATCTTACTAACTTCGTCTTTGTATTCCATTCCTTCTATGTGTGTATCTGCTCCAAAATCTAAATAGATTTGATCGGTATAATCGATTAATCGTTTCGTTTCTTCTACTCCTAAATATTTATGGAGATTTCCTCCAATATAGAAATCATCATCTTCCTCATTATATAAAGAAAGCTTTCCATCAGAAAATGCGCCAGCTCCTGAAAAACCACTTGTGATATTACAAAATGGTTTGCATTTCACACATTTTCCAATACTTTCAATGGGACAATTTCTATTTTCCACTCTTCTTCCTTGATCAATTAATAAAATCTTTTTATTGGAATTTAATTTTAAACTCTCATAAGCAAAAAACACAGAACTTGGTCCCATTCCAACAACAATCACATCATATTTTTTATTTTCCATCCGCAACATTTCCTTTCTCTACTAATTGCAAAATTTTCTCTTTGTGTTCCATTACGGCATGATAGCCTGCTTGGATAACTGCTTTGGTATCCTTAATCTCTAAAAGGGAAGTATTTTCTGTTTTTACAATACAAGCTACATCTGATTTTTCTCTCCCTTTTTTTACATTCTCAAGTGAAAAAATATCTAAAGCTCTTATCACAACATCAAAAAAGTGATTCGTCGGCTGATAAGAATCTAAATCAAAACTAACAGATATAATTTTATCTGCTCCCTGTTTTTTTAATACATCTACTTGCATATTATTTTTTGTACCACCATCAATAAAGTTATATTCCTTATAATTACAAGTTGTATAAATCCCTGGAAAAGACATGCTCGCACGAACCGCTTTTCCAATTGGCATATCATATACATAAATAATATCTGCATCTTCATTTGGAATTTTCTTAGAACAACAGTCTACTTCTTTCATGCTAACAGTTTCACACGTAACGGTTGTAAGAGGTATTTTCGTTTCATTTATATTAGTAATACCTTTTTTTCCAGCGATTTCATTCGCGATTCTTTCAATTTTTTCTCCGATTACTAATACCATCTTGTTTACTTTGCCTATGAAATGCCATATTTCCAACTGTTCTAGCAATAGCACTTTTCTCTATGGTTGCAATTTTTTGATAGCAATTTTCTATGACTTCTTCCATTTCATAAGAGTCATAACCGACAAGCAATTGTCATTGCCATTAAACTTCCGAGAACTCGTACCAGAAATATAATCAATTTTCACACCTAATTCTTCTAAAGCGCGATAAGCTCCGATATGTGCAATACCTTTTAGTCCGCCACCTGCTAACGCTAATCCTATTTTCATTTTTTTCTCCTTCGCTTTTTTCCACTATTATACTACTACATAAATCCAAATTTTGCAACTATTTTGCAACTTGAAAATCTATAAATTTCCAATAATATATTGTATAAATCTTTATTTTGTATTATACTAAGTATATCCAAAAAATTAAATAAGAGAGGTGAATCATTATGATGGAATATGATGAAGGTCCTATTGTGCAAGAACAAGCGCATTCTAGTGTAAGCGCCAATGCTTTTCTAACAAAAGTCTTCTTCAGAATGTTTTTAGGTTTACTTGCCACAGCAATTATTGCAGCCTATACTTACTATTCTGGCTTATTAGAAGATATCATTACAAGTGGTGCTTTCGTTGCAATTATTATTGCAGAAATCATCGTTGCTATTACTTTTTCTTTAGGATTAAGAAAATTTTCGCCAGGAGTTGTAACCACTTTGTTTTTTGTATATTCTTTACTAACAGGTGTTACATTTTCTTGTATATTTGCTGTATTTGAATTAGAATCTATTGCTTATGTCTTTTTAGGAACATCTGCTGTATTCGGTGTATTAGCTTATATTGGGAAAAATACGACGAAAGATTTAACAAAATTTGGAACGATATTAATGGTAGCATTAATCGTTGCTATTGTAATTTCAGTCATCAATCTATTTGTGGGCAATACATTTCTTGATATTGCTTTAGATTGGGCAATTCTTGCTATATTTATGGGATTTACAATTTATGATATGAATAAAATTCTTGCTTTAAGAGACGCTAATTATGCTGAGGAAGAAAAACTATATGTTTATGGTGCTATGGAATTATATTTAGATTTTATTAACTTGTTTATTAGACTTCTATCTCTTTTTGGTAGAAGAAAATAAAAAAATAAACCCTCCTTGTGAAACATTTTGTCTAACAAGGAGGGTTTACTTCATCTAAGACAGTTTTTTATTTGAAAAATACAAGCTTTTTGCTTCCCTTAAAGGTATAACATTTGGCACCAAGGTATTGCTCTACCTCTGCTTTGTGTTTATTAAACTCACTTATGTTCTTAACTCTAAACTCAATAACCGCATTTTCTGGCTTATTATCTGCAATTTCTTGAATTCTTTTGTAGCATTCATCTGTATCTGAAAATTTGATTTCTAAATCATTATATATATGATATCTATATTTTTTTCCATTAACTCTAGGAAGCAATTTCTTACAATAGTTACTAGGTTTATATTGATTCACATCCTCTATTAAAAATCCTAAATAGCAAATTGGATCTGAAAGAATATTTTTTAATGCGACAGAACTTGTGGCATCAAAATAATAATATTTCCCTTCTATTTTCACCATATTCCAGTCATGTAATTCTCCATTATTTCTTCTACCAACAACTAAAATTGAATTAATACCAATATTTTGCATAATAATCTGAGTGGCTTTAGCAAATCCTTCACAAACCGGAAAACCTTCTCCAGGGAATGCTGAATATGCTGAATGTGCTAGGGTTCCTTTTGTGTCTCCATAAATATTGTTTTTCCCAAGCCATTCATAAACATATTTGCATTTTTCATACTCGTTCATATTATTCGTTTCTTCTTTTATATTATTAATTATATACTGCATGTTTTGAAGGTTTTGCTGATACTGATTTTCATCCATGGAATAGCTAATACTTACCTCGACATCACGACCAACTTTTCTATATCCTAAATAAGAAAAATATATTAGCTCAGGGTGATCCATTCCAATTACTTCTACCATCTTCACTATCAACTCGTTGCTATATTCATTTTTGTCAAGTGTCAAAGTTACAGAGTTTTTATGTTCTTTGATGGCTGCATATATTTTATTATAATCTTCTCGTTCCTTATCGTTTAATAAATATTTCGCATGTCTTCCATCTGAAATATATAAGTCATTTACATAGTCAACCGAATTCGGATCTCTCACTAAATCACTAACATCTGTAATAATCTTATTAAGCCTAAATTCTTTATACTTCATCACAGCTAATATTGTAATCACTATTAAAATGATAAAACGTCTAAAGAATTTTTTCCCATCCAACCCTTTTCTAAATTCCATCTATTATCTCCTTTTTAAACAATATATATCAAAATACATAAGAAATGCAAAATACTCGCTACCAGTATACACATATGGAAAATAGAGTGAATCCATTTGTGTTTCTTTCCTACACCATATAAAATAGCACCTAATGAATATATCACACCACCTGCTACTAATAAAACAAATGCTATAAGGCCAATTAAATCAAAAAGCATCTTTACTTTAATAATAACGGCCCAACCCATCGCCAAATAACAAATCATCGAAAACTTTTTAAAATACTTAATATCAATACTATTTAAAGTAATTCCTAAAATGGCAATTCCCCAAATAACGCCAAAGATTCCCCATCCCCAACCAGGGCTTGCTTCTCGAATAGGACCTATGGCAAAAGGTGTATAACACCCCGCAATCATCACAAAAATCATACAATGATCTAATACCTGAAAAACACGTTTAGCAAATAAATTTTTACTAAGTCCATGATAAACACTACTCATCGTATATAATAGAACTAATGAGATTCCATAGATGATTCCACCAATAATCCCATAAGGATTATGATGAAGCGCTCCAAAAACACTGCATAGCGTAATGGCAACAATTCCTAAAACACCACCTACGATATGACTCACCATATTAAATATTTCTTCGCCTTTACTATATACCGGCATTTCTCTATCTTTTAATTTCGTTCTAAATCCCAATATTTTTTTCCTCTTTCTTGTTTTTATTTCTATCTTGAATTTACGGAATCGTAAGCTCTATATCCTTCCAAATTAGGAAGTTCTACTTCTTCCTTAGACACACAATTTTTTTCTATTTGAAACTCTGTTACCAATTCAAAATTTCCTGCGTTTTGTATCATTTTCTCTACCATTTTTGTTTTCACATTAATATAAAATAGCGTAACTTTATGACTTCCTTTTTCTGTAAATTGAATTTGATAAAATCCATCTTGTTTACCAAGATACTGAAACACTTGATTTTTGTTTTCAAAAAAATCTTGAATATAGGAATGGTTTAAAGAAGGTACTTGTAAGTTTTCATCGTTTTGATCCATAATCGCTGTTTGATATTGCTCATTAAAAACTACTCTTTTTTGCTCCCAAGCATTTACCCATGTTTTGGTATTCCCTGCTTCCATCAATAAAATTTTATCTCTCACATATACCGTTGTCTCTTCCCCATTTACAATTTCAATTAGTTTATAATTCGTAGCATCATTCTCTTCTAACATCTTTTTAAAATGATTTTCAGAGATGCCTTGATAAATTTTATAACCTATAAACACTAACGCTATCAATAACATGATAACAATTAGAATTTTCAAAACATTCTTTGTCCTTGTTTTCATATTTTCCTCCTGTCAAAATATTATATCAAATTCTATTTTCAAAGTCCATTTTTTCTTGCATTTTTTTAGAATTATGATATAGTATAAGAAAGTTAAATCAATATAGGAGAAACTATGCTACCAGAACAATTAGAAAAAGAACTAAATACAAATAAACCCCTTAACCCGCTTTATCTTTTTTACGGTGAGGAAAAATTTCTTTTGGAAAATTGTATTAAAAAAATCAAAAAGAGATTTGGGGAATTATTACAAGGTATCAATTATGTTGTTTTAGATGAAACTTTATTAGAGAATCTCATCGATGATTTAGAAAGTCCTGCCTTTGGATATGATCAAAAGCTCATCATCGTCAGAAACTCTGGTCTTTTCAAAAAAGATGGAAGGAAAAAACAAGGTTCTCCTTTACAAGAAAAAATAGCAGAATACTTTAATCATACGAAACTAGATGAGAGTAGCGTTCTTGTCTTTATCGAAGATACTATTGACAAAAATAACGTTTGGGAAAGCATCTCTTCCCAAGCAGTTATAGTAGAATTTAAAGAATTAGATATGTTATCTTTAATGCGCAAATTAAAACAAATTGCTAGCTTATATAAAGTCACTATTTCTGATCAAGATTTAAAATACTTTATCGAAATCTCTGGCACAAATATGCAATATTTAATTAATGAGATTCGTAAACTAATTGAATTTGCAGGCGAAAATGGAACCATTACAAAAGAGTCTATCGATCATCTTGCTATCAAACAAATTGATAGTGTTATTTTCGATTTAACAGATTATCTTGGCAATAAGAAAACAGGAAAAGCTCTAGAAGTTTTAGATGAATTAATTTATCAAAAAGAGCCACTGCAAAAAATTTTAGTCACTTTATATAATCATTTCAAAAAATTATATTATTGTAGCTTAGCAATAAAGACGAATCAAAATATCGCTACTGCTTTAGGTTTAAAACCAAATCAAACTTTTTTAGTTAACAAATACAAAAAACAATTAACTTATTTTTCAGAAACGGATCTTCGAAAACAATTAGAGGCTTTTACGGATTTAGATTACCGTTCTAAAAGTGGAGAAATTGATTTAGAGATCGGTCTGAAATCTCTTATCTCTAATATCTAACTTCCCCCTTATTCATTATCCATAACTCATATTTTTCCAAAATCTATATATACTACATATATAGATTTTTTTGATGAGCGAGGGAAAAAATGATAACGTTTTTATTATTCATTATGATAGGATTGATTCTTTTAATAAAAGGTGCCGATTTCTTAGTAGATGGCGCTAGCAATATAGCCAAAAAATTTCATATCTCTGACATGATGATTGGACTCACTATCGTATCTATCGGAACTTCTATGCCAGAATTGTTTGTTGCCATTACTTCAAGCTTTCACAATGCCTCTGATATTTCTGTTGGAAATATCATTGGTAGCAACCTTTGTAATATTTTATTTATTCTTGGTGCCACAGCAATCATCAAAGACATTCAATTTCACAAAAACACAAAATATATTGAACTTCCTTTTCTCATTTTAACAAATATTATTCTGTTTATTTTAGTACAAGATGGAATTCTTTCACAAAGAGAATCTTGCTTATTAATCTTTCTCTTTATCTGTTTTATTACTTATACCTATTTCATTTCCCAGAAAGAGCCTCCCCCTTTAGAAATCACTTCCTTCCGAAAATCTTCTCTTGGGAGAAGTATTTTGGCCATGATTCTTGGTATCCTTGCTTTGAAATATGGTGGTGAATTTGTTGTAGAAAATGCCAAAAAACTGGCAAAATTTTTCCATGTTAGTGATAAGATTATTGGTTGTACCATTATTGCAATTGGAACAAGTTTACCAGAACTCATTACTTCTATTATTTCTGCTCTAAAAGGGAATACTGATCTTGCACTTGGTAATATCATCGGTTCAAATATTTTTAATATTTTACTTATTCTAGGTACTTCTAGCTTTATTCATACGATTCATTTCAATTTAAGTTATGATTTAGATATTATTATTTTATATACCACTAGTTTACTATTATTTTTATTGCCACATTTATCACCTAAAAAGTCCATGTCCAAGAAAGAAGGTTTTCTCTTCTTAGGAACCTATCTTGCTTATATGTTAATTACGGTTTTTCATTAAGATTTTCTTGACAGCATTTGCTTTTTTTAATATGATATTCATGATATCAAAATCAAATGAAATTATAGGAGGAGATATTATGGATAAAGAATTAGTGTCACTATTATTTCAAACAAACGCTTTTAAAGTTGCGCCAGAGGATAAGCCTTTTTGGTATACGTCTGGCAAAATTGGACCATACTTCATTAATGTAGACTATTTGTATGGTAGTAAAGAAGATTCCCAAGAATTATTAACACACATCGATGATATGCTCGTTCAGCATGAAAAAGAGGAAATTCCTTTCCTTCTTTATGAAGAAATTATGCAACACTATCATCAAAACATTATTTTCCAAACAACTATTGACAAGCTCGTTGCTTTTGTTAAAAATAATTTTAAGCTTGAAGAAATTGATTCTATTTCTGGTGGAGAAAGAAGAGATTGGCTATTCTCTGTTCCACTTGCTACACTTTTAGAAAAACCACATATCACCATTTTCAAAGATTTAAGTACCGTCATCAGTCAAAATAATTTTAAAATCTCAACGGCTAGTACTAGTTTACCAGACACTCATGTTTTTCATGTAGCAGATATCTTAAATACTGGTTCAAGTTTTGAAAGAGCCTGGATTCCAGCTATTCAAAATCTCGGTTCTACGATATCTTGGGCATTATTCACCGTAGATAGAAATCAAGGGGGAACCAAAACATTAAAAGACTTAGGCGTAAAACCTTATTCTTTAATTCAAATCTCTGAAGATTTATTTCATATTGCACAAGAAACAGGTATTATTCAAAACGCGCAATACCAAATGCTTTGTGAATATATCAAGCATCCTGATGAAACAATGAAAGCTTTTATTCAAAGTCATCCTAATTTTATTGAAGATGTCATTCAATATTCTGACGATGAAAAAGCTGTTAAAAGAGCAAAACTTTGTAAAGAACAACATTTTTACGAAACATAAAAAATCAAAAGACACTCTTAAAAATCTTAAGAGTGTCTTTTCTTTTTGGATTAGCTTTGATTGGTTTTATATAATAGAACAGTTTCTAAAACTGTAATTTTTCCTTCTTTATCATAGTATTTTAAGATATATTTTCCAGAAGAAGTTCCATCTTCTGGTATTCTATTTCCATCATCATCTACTGCTTCTATAACAAATATATCTCCATCGGAAATCTTTTTACCTTTTCCATAACTAATATCCGTAGATAATGCTTCTGGAATCACACGATATAAATTATAAATTTTATTATCTTCTGTTACTAGACCTTTACTAATTAAATCAGCACTATTTTCAGCACTAAGATGACTCAAATTTCCTCCACGTGGTGTAATTGCTTTAGCATTATTTGCATCATTAGAATCTGTTCCTAATTTTTCAATACAAAGTACTGCAGCTGTATCGTCATGACCAGTTCCCACATAATTACTATGACCCGCTAAGAAATTAATCAGTTTAATTTCATTAAATTGCGTACTAATATCAGAAACTGTTCCATAGATTTCTGTTGAACAACTCAAAAGCTCGCTATTAATATTTAATAATAAACGATCTCTCACTTCACCTTTCGCAGCTTCTAACTCAATCTTAATAGCCGTTGAAAGTACTCCATTATCACCTACTACAAAAGAAAGTGAAACACCTGCTAAGATTAGTAGAACAATAATCGTGATAACTAACGCTACTAAAGTAATTCCTTCACTATTTTTTTTCATTTGTCCACCTCGAATATCTTTTATCTCATCTCACCAAAATTATATAAATAAAGTACAAAATTGTCAATAATCTTTATATAATCTTCACATGATTTTCGCCAAATATTTTTTTCCATTTTTCAATAAGCATTTCATCCACTAATATCTTCCCACATTTTCTCGTTTCTTGTTGAATCACGACCTCAACTTCCGTTTCAGCATTAGGTGATTTAGCAGCCTCATGAATCGCATCGCGCAATTCCTGTTTTTTCTCTTCTGAAAAATCAGTAATATCTACCGTTATTTTCGTAATATCATCCTCTGATAGAATTTCTTTGATGTTGCTAGCTACGATTTTGGTAGGCTCATCTTCTCTGATAGAAAGCCTTCCTTCTATCAAAACAATTTTTTCTTCTTCAATCACATCACTACATTTATTCCAAACACTTTCAAAGACAATAACCTCAAAACTACCATATAAGTCATCTACTGTTATAAAACACATTTGAGAATTGTTTTTGGTAATTTTCTTTTTTACCTTTGCAATGATACCTGCTGTTTTTACTTGTTCATCTTCTTTGTGTTTCTTCAAATCCCCTGTTTCTTGTAGCTCTTCATCAATCTCTGCAATTTCTAAAGAATTTATATTCGTCATTTTTTCAATTTTGTGTTTTATTTTTTCTAAAGGATGCCCTGATAAATAGATGCCCAACATCTCTTTTTCCATACTTAAATAATCTTTTCTATCAAACTCTTCTAGCTCTTGGAAAACATATTGTTTATTTTCTTTTTCTTCGCTACTAGTATCTAACAAATCAAACACGGAAACTTGATTTTCCATTTTATCTTTTTGCACACTGTGAATCGTATCTAAAATATCTTCAAAAGAAGCTGTTAATGTACTTCTCGTTTTTCCAAATTCATCGAAACACCCTGCTTTAATTAAACTTTCAATACATTTTCTGTTAACCGTTAAACTTGCGACTCTTTCACAAAAATCAGTAAAGCTCTCATAGTTTCCATTTGTTTGTCTTTCCTTAACAATATCATCAATCACTGCTGTTCCAACGTTTTTGATACTGCCCATACCATAACGAATCTTTCCATCTTTAACCGTAAATTTAGCAAAACTTTCATTAATACTTGGTTTTAAAATTTCAACGCCTAAATTTTTACATTCTTCGATATAAAGCGGAATCTTATCTAGATTTCCTAAAAAGCTATTTAAAGTTGCTGCCATAAATTCTTCTGGATAATAAGCTTTTAAATAAGCTGTTCGATAAGCAACTACTGCATAACAAGCCGCATGTGATTTATTAAAAGCATATTTCGCAAATTCTGACATTTCATCAAAAATTTGATTCGCACTTTCTTCATCAATTCCATTTCTTACACAACCAGGAACAATGACATTTCCCGCTTCATCTGTTTGCCCATGAATAAAAATTTCTCTTTCTTTTGCCATCACATCTAGTTTTTTCTTTCCCATGGCACGACGTACCAAATCAGCTCTTCCTAAAGAATATCCCGCCAAATCTCTTACAATTTGCATTACTTGTTCTTGATACACCATACAACCATACGTTACATTTAAGATTGGCTCTAAGGCAGGATGTGTATATTCATTATGACCTGGGTTTTGTTTTCCTTTAATATAGCGAGGAATTTGATCCATTGGGCCTGGCCTATATAAAGAAACACCAGCAATTAAATCTTCTAAACAATCTGGTTTTAGTTCTTTCATAAAAGCTGTCATTCCAGCACTTTCAAACTGGAATATTCCATACGTTTTTCCTTCTTGCCACAAACGATAGACTTTGGGGTCATTCATTGCTTCATCAAACTGAACCTCTAACCCTCTTGTTTCTTTCACTAAAGCAATCGCATCTTCAATCACGGTAAGCGTTCTTAACCCCAAAAAGTCCATTTTTAATAAGCCTAATTCCTCTAATAATGTCATAGTATATTGTGTTGCCGTATTTCCTTCGTTCAAATATAAAGGTACATAAGTGTCAACAGAATCTTTTGTAATAACCACACCACAAGCATGAGTAGAAGCGTTTTTTGGCATTCCTTCTAAGGATTTAGAAATATCAATTAATTGTTTTACTTGTTTATCTTCCTCATATAAAGCTTTTAACTCTTTTACTTCTGCTAACGCTTGTTCAATCGTAATATGAATTTCTCTTGGAATTAATTTGGCAATTTTATCTACTTCTGGCAGTGAAATATTTAATACCCTTCCGACATTACGAATCACGTTTTTCGCAGCTAAGGTTCCAAATGTAATAATTTGCGATACATGATCTGCTCCATATTTTTCTGTTACATAGGCAATCACTTTTTCTCTTTTTTCATCAGAAAAATCTACGTCAAAATCTGGCATACTAATTCTTTCTGGATTTAGAAAACGTTCAAAAAGTAACCCATATTTCATCGGATCAATATCGGTAATACCTATCGCATACGCAATAATTGAACCTGCTCCGCTTCCTCTTCCAGGGCCAACAGGAATATCATGTGTTTTCGCATAATGAATAAAATCCCAAACAATTAAATAGTAATCCACATATCCCATTTTCACAATGACGCTCATTTCATATTCTGCTCTTTGTTTAATTTCTTCCGAATAGTTTTTGCCATATCTTTCTTCTAAACCTTTTTCCGTTAAATCTCTAAAATAAGCTTCATGTGTTTGAAACACTTTTGGCACTTCATAATTTGGTAATTTTGTGACACCAAATTCAAAATCAAAATTGCATTTATCTGCAATTTTTACTGTATTTTCAATCGCTTCTGGAACAGCTTCAAAATAATCTGCCATTTCTTCTGTACTTTTGATATAAAACTCATCTGTCTCAAAACGCATTCTATCTTGATCCGTAATTCTTTTTCCAGTTTGCATGCAAAGTAAAATTTCATGATTAAAGCTGTCTTCGCGACGCAAATAATGGGCATCATTCGTTGCCACTAGTGGAATCTTTAGTTTTCTTGCCAAACTGATTAATTGTTGATTTACCATCACTTGCTCACGTAACCCATTATTTTGTATTTCTAAATAATAATCTTCACCAAATAATTCTTTGTACCAAAGTGCTACTTCTTCTGCTTTTTCTAAATTGTTTTCTAGAATGGCCTTACTCACTTCTCCTGCTAAGCAACCACTTAAACAAATTAAGCCTTTAGCATACTTTTTTAATACTTCTTTATCAATTCTAGGCTTACTATAAAACCCTTCTGTAAAACCAAGCGAAACTAACTTAATTAAATTTTGATATCCTTCTTTATCTTTGACAAGTAAAATCAAATGATTATATTTATCTTCTTCTTTGGAGAAATCTTTATCAAATCTACTCTTTGGCGCCACATAAACTTCGCAACCAATAATTGCTTTGATTCCTTCTTTTTGACAAGCTTGGTAAAAAAGTACAGAACCAAACATCACACCATGATCTGTTAAAGCAATTGCTTTCATTCCTAATTCTTTTGCTCTTTTCGGAATTTCTTTGATACGACACATACCATCTAATAAGCTATATTCACTATGAACATGTAAATGAACAAATTCTGGCATCCCTTTTTCTCCTTTCGATAAACACTTTTCCTATACGTTTGCATCATATCACATTTTTCTCAAAAATACCATTCTTTTTTGATTTAAAAAACAAAAAGGTGAAACTTTCGTTTCACCTTTTGCACTTCCAAAGAAAGCTATTTTTTAGAATTCTTTAATATAGATTCTTCCATTATCTACTGCAAGTTTTAATTGATAAGTATGGCTACCATGTTGGTATTCTGTAATATTGTCATCATTCACATAACTTAAGTAAGCATCTCCTACTTCTTCTGTGTTAGACGTTATAACGTTATCTGATCTAATTTTAGATAAATCAATTTGATCTACGTTTTCTACTGTTACCAAATAAATGCCTCCCGAACTCTTTTCTACTTTACTTACATATACGTACAAGCTCATTCCCGCTAATACATCTGTACCTTCTAAAATAGCTGTACTTTTTGCGTTTTCTACATGATTATCCATAGCTAATTCTAATTCACTATCATATGCCTTAGAAAACACCTCTTCTGATACGTTCTCAAAATATTTACGGTAAATACTATAAATTTGATTT
>Ga0310690_10007205_pt1 | contig 14397 bp, 11 predicted proteins | sample AusTroGonzalo_MG_2_FD_207661 | JGI IMG/M metagenome (GOLD analysis project Ga0310690, IMG submission 207661) | Bovine rumen microbial communities from tropical cattle in Woodstock, Queensland, Australia - Gonzalo_04 (v2) (version 2) | ecosystem: Host-associated > Mammals > Digestive system >...
ACTTTGTAAGATTCCTAATTGTTTAATTTTTGTTATGAATAAAAATCCTAGATTCAACATAATTTTTTATTTTTTATAATTTTAACTATTTTATCTAAAATAGGTTTTAATATATTTTTAAAAATTCGTATTTCACCAAAATATTTAACAATAATTGGACTTATAAAATAATATATGTTGACAAAAATTTTTCCGCACAAATTTCTCATAAGATAATTATCTCGATAATGCCGAAGAACTAAAACTTGTGAACAATCATAATCTCCATATATACAAGTTGCAATATAGCAACCTTCATTTTGTCGTACAGTTATATTTGATAAAATATATTCTGGATCTGATAGTAGGACTTGCAGATATTTTTTATTATGAGAATGTTTTTTTATAAGACTTTCTGCCAAAGGCGTTTCTAAGCTAATTAAATTTTCAGAACAACAAATAGGACAAGCATAAACTTGATTAGAAAAAAACATATCATATAAACTTTGTTTACTTATAGTAGATAATATATCGGTTCCATAGACTTGTATTCTTCTATGAGAATTGAAAGATATACTCGAAAAAGGTATTATTGTTTCGCAATTTTTACAAATTACAGCAGGAAAAGATTTTTTATTTTTACTTAATAAAATATCTTCTATATCATATTTATCATTTTCAATATATTCTAAAAATTTTTTTGATTCTATATAACCATTATTATTTAATATAGTAAATAATTCTTTTGATTTTGCTATATTCTGTTTTATGCCATATAATCCTAATAAGTATGCTTTTGCCAAACTAAATTGCTTTGCAATATTTCCTTCTTCAGATAATGAAATTAAGTTTCTACCATAAGTTGTTAAACCATACAAATCTTTACAAATATCAATTTTATCTTTATAAACACTACTATGGCATTTTATACAAAAATCAACAGAATCTTCATTAACTGTTCCACAAAAACAACAAGTTTTTGACATTTTATTCTCCTTTTTTATTATATTTTAATTCTACAGACTAAAGCTTTCACAGTTGTAAATTTTTTTTGTTTTTGGGATTTTGAAAGGATTGATTTTGTGGGTTTTTTAGGGAAAACAAAAACGGCTGTTTGCTTTGTGAATATAGAGAGACACAAAACAACAGCCGTAGCCCTTTGCCCCGAAGGGCAAAGAACATTTGGCAAATATCATTAAGGGGATCAGCCAAAATAATATTTGCCTATGACGACTGTTTTTGGTCTCTATATTCTTTTGCCTAAACAAAAGCTATCCTTTCGGATCCCAAAAACATTCAATATGGCAAGAAATTACCATTGGTAATTTCTTTGATGATAAAACTACAGCTTAAAGCTGATAGCTTATAGCTGAAAGTTTGAACTACTAACGACAAGCGACTTAACAACTTGGATTCCCGACAACAACTTTCGGGACAAACTAATGCTAAAACTACAAAATAACTATAATACCATTATAGCACATAAAAACTAATTTTTATCGTTTGAATTCGGTATAAATTAATAAATTTAAGATTTTTTTATATTCAAATTTATTTCTTTTTGTATTAAAGCAATATGTTTTTGAATTTGTTTTGCAGTAGGTAATTGTTTTTGTATTTCTTTTAGTTTTATTTTGTCATAAGAGGCTATTCCCATAGGGTTTTGTATACCTTGAAATGCCCACTGAACTTCCGTTTGATTTTTATCTTTACATATTAAAAGCCCTATAGTAGGGTTTTCATTATCTGTCTTAATGAGTTCGTTTACTGCATTTACATAAAAATTAAGTTTACCAGCAAATTCAGGCTCAAAAGATGTTGTTTTTAATTCTACAACGATATAACACTTAAGATGTATGTGATAAAACAACATATCTATTTTACGAATTTTACCTGAAACAATAATTTCTTTTTGTCTTCCTATAAAAGCAAAACCTTTACCAAGTTCTAACAAAAATTTTGTTATATTTTGTTCCAATGCTTCCTCAAGTTCGGTTTCATTATAACCTTTATATAACGAAACAAAACTAAAATCATAATTGTCTTTAATTATTTCTTGTGCAAGTTTCCCTTGTATTACAGGAAGTTTTTCGGAAAAATTCGTTAATGCAAACTTACTTTTATGAAACATATCCGCATTTATACAATCTATCAATGCTTTTCTGCTCAAATTTTCTTCTACTACTTTCGATATATAAAATAATGCTTCATTAACTGACTTACATTTGGTTATAATTTCAATATGGTGTCTCCATGGAACATAACAAAAAATTTTAGGAAAATCCATTTCTGCACCAAGCTGGTGCAGTTTTTTCATATTTTTTATATTTCTTCGTTTAATTTCTGCACCAACCTGTTGCAGTTTTACACTTTTAGTATTTATTTTGTTTTCTATTTTCTTTAAAATAGATTTTGTTTCTTTAGAAAAAGCATAAAAAGAATACCATTTTTTCATGTTCCATAAGTTACGAACAGAAAAGCCCTTTACTGTTGGAAATTCGGATTGCAAATCTAAACTTATTTGTTCTACTATTCCGGTTCCCCACTTTTGTTCAATTCTTTTTATATTTAGATCTCGTCCTAAATTCCAGTTAAAAAATAATTGTTCAGAATTCACTTTTACAGCTGCTTTTATTTGTGAATTACGGAAAGAATCTTTTATATTTTTAATCCACTTTATGTATTCAGCATTTAAGTGAATATTATGAGAATGTACAAGAAAAGTTTTATTTTTCAATTTATTACCTTTAATATGATTGTTTTATGAAAAACAAAAAACATTCAATGATACTACGGCTAATTCTTATTAGCTGAAAGCTGAACAGCTGAGATTTGAACTACTAACGACAAATAACTTAATTGCGAGATACACTCATACTTCCGTGTTCACTTCGCTAAGTACAAATGATAAACAAATATAAAAACCACAAAACAACTACATTCTAATTATATCATAAAAAATATTTTTATTCTATTGATTGATTTTTTTGTTGTTAATCGGTTGAATTGGTAAATTTTGACAATTTTCAAGTAAGGTAAAACTAACCAAGGTTTTATTTCTTCTTCATTAGTATTATTCAATATAAAATTATATTGATTGTTTAAATTTGCTTTACTTAAAATATTTTCTATATCGTAAACAGTTATTTTTTTAACGGATTTAAGATAATTCCACTGGTCTGAAATTTTATTACCGTTATCATCAATAAAAACCGAATTGTTTTGTTTAACGGCTTCCTTTTGAAAAGGTAATGCAATTAAATTACCAAGCCCGTCGTTAGTAAGAAAATCCTGATTCGGAAAAAATCTGTCATAACTTTTCATACTCATTTTAAATTGTTTATTCATTGTTTTTGTTATAAGATAAGTTCCGAGTTTTCTTGCCGTTATAGCAGGAACTTGTTCGTTAAAAAATATCCAGGCATGACCGCCGTTACCCGAACGAGACCGTTCAATTGCAACAGGTATTTTTTCATTATCACAAGTATTTTTTAATTCAAAAATATCTTCAAACCAGTTCTCTTTATCAAAATCTATTGCTAAAAAATAACAAGTATCATTTTTTAGCATAGGATATAAACCGATAACTTCCGTTCCTGAAAGATGTTTATATATTATTTTATCGGTTAATTCTAAAAATTCTCTGTTGGGACAGTCCAAACATTTTGTAAAAGGTTTATTACATTTATTTTTTATCCATTCGTTTTTACATACCGGACTATAACCTTTTTTATTTGTTTTTTTACTTAACCATAATTTTGCAAAAACGTCGTTTCTGCCTTTAAAATAACTTCTAAACAAATTAATTTTTTCTGCAGGTGTTAAATTGTTTTGATTTTGTTGAATTGAATTTGTTTGATTTTCTTTATTTAATTGAGAAATGTATTGTTGTTTTAATTTTGAAAGTTTCGATATTTGCTTATCAATTTCAGTTATTTTGTCTTTCAAATTTTCCATGTTTATATTATAACAAATTATACACTTTTATAAATATACACCAGCTAAGATAGTAGATATTAAAAGACATAGATTGCCACGGCACTTACAGTGCCTCGCAATGACGGCAACTACTGGATTCCCGACATTAACAACGGAAGATTGGAAGATTTTTATGATTAGCAACAAACACTACATATGTCGTTGTTGTTTCCATCGATACCTCTATACTTCCTTACATCTATACATCATCAACTTTTCAACTGTTCAAGTATTTTTACTACATCTTTTGGGGTTTGGGCTTGATAGGTTGGAGATAGTTCGTTTAATTGTTGTTGTGAAGAATAACCGTATAAAACACCGATTGTTGTTATACCGGCATTTTTACCGACCATAACATCGTTTGCACCGTCACCTACCATAACAACGGTATCTTTTGTTAAATTAAACTTTTTAATAATTTCGTATATCGGTAACGGACTCGGTTTTTTTTCTTTGAAAGAATCCCCGCCGTAAATTTCCGTAAAGAATTGTGATAAACCTAATGTTTTTAAAATTTGTTTTGAAAATTTTTCATCTTTGTTTGATAACAAAACTTTTTGGCAGGAAATATTTGAAAGCATTTCTTTAACATCGTTGTAAGGAAGAGTTTTATCGGTTAAATGTTCGGCATAAGTATCTTTAAATATTTTGACTGCAGTATCAAAATTTTCGTCTTTAAGTTCCGATAAAACGGCTTTGACAAGAGCGGTTATTCCGCTACCTAAATAAGAAGCAACCTTATCTACAGGTAGCGGACTAAAACCGTAATGTTTTCTTGTTCTGTTTACGGCATCGGTTAAATCGTATTTTGAATCTACCAATGTTCCGTCTAAATCAAAAACAACCAACTTTATACTGCTCATTTTTAAAACCATTTAACCAAGCCCGGAATATATTCGGTTTTACCCATATATTGAGGAACAACCCTTATAACATATCCGCAATGCCCAACCTTATCGGTTTTAAAATCAAGTTCATAAATATAAGCACCGTCATTTTCTTTTGATACAACTTTCATATCCAAGTATTTTTCATCGGTCAATATATATTTGGAATCCAAATATCCGGTGCAAACCTGAACGGCAACATCTTCATTTTTAATATTACCCAAATATACTTTTGTGCGAATTTTCATAACACCTTTAACATTTATTGTTTGCCTTTTTAAATCGTCTTCCATACTTGAAATATTTATTCTGTTCCAATTGTTTTCAAGGTTTTGTTGCCATGCGGCTTTGTTCCTTGCAATTTCAAAATTATTATTTTGCATTTTTTCCGTTTCAATAATTGACGGAACATAAAATTTTCTCGTGTATTCTTCTATCATTCTGTTGGTGTTAAACATAGGGCATATTGTTTGCATACAATTTTTCATTTTTTGTATCCAGCCCCTCGGTAAATTGTCAACACCTCTGTCATAATAAAGAGGAACTATTTCTTTTTCCAATACTTCATATAACGACCTGCTTTCAACTTCATTTTGATATTCCAAATCCGAATATGTTTCGGTTGAACCTATTCTCCAACCGTTTTCTCCGTTATAACCTTCGCACCACCATCCGTCTAAAATACTGAAATTTAAAACTCCGTTAACTGCAGCTTTCATCCCGCTGGTACCTGACGCTTCTTCAGGCCTTAAAGGATTATTTAACCAAACATCAACACCTTGCACCATATAATGAGCAACATTTACATCATAATCTTCAAGGAAAACAACTTTAAACATAATTTCCGGGTCTGAAGCCAAACGAACAATGGATTTTATAATTTCTTTACCTTTGTCGTCTTTAGGATGTGCTTTACCGGCAATTATAATTTGAACAGGTTTTTCTTTGTCCATCAATATTTTTTTAATCCTGTCCATATTTCTAAAAATTAAGTTTCCTCTTTTATATGTAGCAAACCTTCTTGCAAAACCTATTGTTAAGGCTTCCGGGTCTAAAACCTCATCGGCATAAGATATAACTTGTTTTGATAATCCTCTTCTTGCAAGTTGAGTTTTTAGCCTTGCTCTTGCAAACGAAACAAGCCTTTCTTTTCTTCTTTCGTGGCTTCTCCAAAGTTCAGCATCGGGAATTTTTGCAATTCTTTCCCATATAGCCTGATTTTCGGGTTCTTCAATCCATACATTACCTAAATATCTTTGAAATAAATTTGCAAAATCATAAGAAAGCCAAGTGTTTGTATGAATACCGTTTGTAATATGTGTTATAGGAATTTCTTTCCTTGGAAGGTTAGGCCATATATTTTGCCACATTTTTCTTGATACGGTTGCATGTAACCTGCTTACTCCGTTTGCATGCCCGCAAGCTTTAAGTGCAAGAACAGTCATGGAAAAATCTTTACTTACATTTTGTGCAGTTAAATCTTTTCCTAAATTTAAAAATTCTTCTTTGCTTAAGCCTATTTCCCTATATAATTTTTCAAAATATTTTGATACTAAATCCGACGAGAAAACTTCATTTCCTGCAGGAACTGGAGTATGTGTAGTGAAAACGCATGTCGATTTTACCATCTGTTGTGCCTGCTTAAATGATAAACCTTTAGCCATTAAAGTTCTTATTTTTTCAATTAATAAAAATGCGGAATGCCCTTCATTTATATGAATTGCAGACGGGTCAATATTTAATGCTTCCAAAACTCTCATTCCGCCTACACCCAATATAAATTCCTGTTTAATTCTGTTTTCTCTGTCGCCACCGTATAATTCACCGGTTATTGTTCTGTCTTTCGGTGAATTTTTGTGATAATCCGTATCAAGTAAATATAAAGAAACTCTTCCTACCTGAACTTTCCAAACTCTTGCATAAACAACGGGAGAATCCGGCAAAGAAACGGTTATCGTTAAACTTGTACCTTCTTTTGTTCTTAACAATTCCATCGGCATACGGAAAAAGTGGTTCATATTATATTCTTCCATTTGCCAACCGTCATTTGTTAAATATTGTTTAAAATATCCATTTCTGTAAAGAAGCCCTATACCGACTAACGGAAGCCCCATATCACTTGCGGATTTTAAATGGTCACCCGACAAAACACCAAGCCCGCCGGAATAAATAGGAAGGCTTTCGTGTATTGCAAATTCCGTGGAGAAATATGCTATTTTTTTATCTTTGTGTTCGGGAAAAGTAGTGTCAAACCATGTTTGCATATTCATATATTTATCAAGTTCGCTTTTTACCATTTCCATGTGAGAAATGAAACTTGTATCATTGGAAAGTTCCTCAAGCCTTTCCTGACTTACCAACCCCAACATAGCTTTCGGATTATGGTAAGTTTCTTCCCAAACATCTATATCAAGCCTTTTAAATAATTCTATGGCATCACTGTTCCAACACCACCATAAATTATCGACTATATAAAGAAGGTCTTTTAATTTATCGGGAAGTGACGGCATAACAACAAAACTGTTTGCTTTTTCGAAAGACATTGTTTCCTGATCTTCATTGAATAAACTTTTTTCTTTAATCATATTTTTCTCCATTAAAAATCGCTATGCGATTTCTTGAAGATTGGATGATTTGAGGATTTGAAGATTGGATGCAATATTGTAAAATTTGCTTTGCAAATTTTATTTTTATTTAGCTTCCAAAAATTCTTCCATTCTTCTATTCTTCCATTCTTCTATTCTTCCAAAAATTGCCTTTGGCAATTTTTACTATTTTACTATTTTTTCTATTACTTTTAAAGATAGGGCTACACCGCTTTCCAAATCTTTAATATTAAATACGGAACTTGAAGCATGTAAATACCTTGTAGGAATACTTAAAATTCCCGTCAATATACCTGACCTGTTCATATAAACAACGGCACCGTCTGTCATTCCGCCGTCAACAATATCTGTTTGGTGTTTAATTTTATTTGCCTTTGCGGTATCTATCATTAACCTTCTTATTTTGTTGTTTACAATTGTTCCCCTTCCCGATGCTTCTATCATTGTAATGCCTATACCGTCACCAAGTTTTAAAGAACAAACTTTTTTTTCTATTCCGGGAACATCACCTGCAACATTTGTATCAAGTATTAATGCAAAGTCCGGATCAATTGCAAAAGAAGAAGTTCTTGCACCTTTTAAACCTACTTCTTCCTGTGCTGTTGCAACTGCATATACTTCGGCATCAACATCAATCTTCTCCATAATTTTTAACATTTCATAACAACCTGCTCTGTTATCGATTGCTTTACCGTAATAGACATCTCCGTTTAAAACACCTGCATTCGGCTCAAAAATAATTTGGTCACCGATTTCTACTTTTTTGAGAACTTCTTCTTTTGAAGAACAACCGATATCTATAAACATATTGTCGTAAGTGATAAGTTTTTTTCTTTCCTCTGCAGTTTGTAAATGAGGAGGTTTTGAACCTATGATACCGCAAATATCACCTGATTTTGCTTTTATTACAACTCTTTGCCCGAGCAATACCGTATCTGCAATTCCGCCTACTTTAATAAAATATATAAAACCGGCATCACTGATATGTTTTACTACAAAGCCTATTTCGTCCATGTGTGCGGCTATCATTATTTTTTTTGTGCCTTTACCTTTTTTTGCAATTACATTCCCGAAATTATCAATTTTTACACTATCACAACTTTTTTTAAGTTCTCTTTTCATTATAGCCGCTACATCTTCTTCATAACCTGAAATGCCCGGTGCAACCAAAAGTTCTTTCAATAGTTTGTCCATTGTTCCCCCTTAAAAATTTGCCAAGCAAATTTTTGATGCATTGAAGTATGGATGAACGGATTTATAGAAACGGCAAAGACCACAAACAACATAGATTGCCACGAGTGCTAAAGCACTCTCGCAATGACAACTTTTTTTGCTGTTATTTTCCTATATCTCTATGCATCAATACTTCAAATTTTTGCTTTACAAAAATTTTCTATCCCTCTATACCTCAAAATTGCCTTTGGCAATTTTTTTATTGCTTTTATTCTATCTAAAACCGGCGGATGAGAATATTCCAAAAAAACTTTCATTTTGTGCGGAGTTAAATTACTTAAATTATCAACAGAAAGTTTTTTTAATGCTTCTATCATTTCTTTAGGATGTTTATAAGTTGTAACCGAATATCTGTCAGCTTCATATTCGTATTTTCTTGAAATAATATTTTGAACTACCGATAAAAACATTGATATAGGAATATATAAGAAACCGAAAAATACAAGTGAACCGTAGACGGATAAATGCTCCATTTTAAAAGCAGCAAATAAATTTTGATTGTTTATAAAAAAGGATAAAATAAAAAACATTAAAAAAGTATTTATAAAAGACATTATCATAAATTTATTTATGTGCCCTTTTTTGTAATGCCCCATTTCGTGTGCCAAAACGGAAACGAGTTCTTCTTTTGTATGTTTGGCAATTAAAGTATCAAAAAGAACTATTCTTCTGAATTTTCCAAAACCCGTGAAAAAAGCATTTGTTTTTGTTGACCTTTTGGACCCGTCCATTTTGTAAAGCCCTTTCATTTTAAAATTTTCCTGTTTTGCATAATTTTCAAGTTCAGTTTTAAGTTCACCGTCTTCCAAAGGTTCATATTTATTGAATAAAGGCATTATTAAAACAGGTGCAACAAATGTTATTATAAGTTCAAATGTAATTGCACACATTGCAGCATAAAACCATGCAAGGCTTTCAAATTTAATAAAAAACAAAAGTATAACCGCAATTATCGGCAACCCTATTACGGAAAACAACAACATTGTTTTTAAAATATCTGTTATATAAGTTTTTACGGTTGTTTTGTTAAAAGAATATTTTTCTTCTATGACAAAAGTATCATAAACGGAAAACGGTATTTCTATAATGTTAAGTAACAACATTAATATTGAAATAAATATTAAACCTGTTATTATTTCCCCGAAGCCGAAACTTCTTGCAATATTATCTATGTAATTAAAACCGCCGAATAAAATGAAAAGGATTTCTATTATTAAAATTAATGTTGAATTAAAAAAAGAAAGGTTAGTTTTATCTTTCAAATAATTTTGAGATTTTTTATACTTTTCGTTATCGTAATAGCCATTAAATTCTTCGGGAAGTTCGGTTGATATGTTTTTTACATTAAGGTAATCCGAAAAAAAACCGATTAAAAACGAAAATATCAAAAATAAAATGATAATTAATAAGTATATATCCATTACCATTATCCTTTATAGTTAACTAAATATCTTATAATTTTATAAAATTGAATATTTTATAGTCAAGAATCAATATAATAAAGTTAAAAAAATGCAAAAGTTAAAAAAAAAAGTAGCATTTTTTCATATTTTATGCTATAATTATGAGGAAATTATAGAATTTTTAGAGAGGATTTTTTATGAATAATTTAAAAAAGGCAGGATTTTCTTTAACAGAAGTAATAATCACAATTATTATTGTTGGTATTTTGGCATTGGTTGCTATTCAGGTTCACAAAGTATTAGTTATAAGAGCGATAGCAAGTGAGGGAAAAACTTTAATGGGTGCCATAGCAACTGCAGAAAAAGCTTATTGGGTGGAAAATGGAACATTTTATGGATACTCAGGACCAGCTGATAGTCAATCAGATCCACAAGATCACCCTCAAACAGATGCAACAAAAGAAGGTGCCCCATGGGGACCACGCTCCAATGATCCTATATTGGGAGTTGATGCAACCGGAAATAAATATTTCAGTAAATTCGTTTTAAGCACAGGAAGCGATTATGAAGTTTTTGCATACTCTCAAATAGAAAAACCATTTAACGGAATTCAGGCAATATTGTCTATGAATATGGATCAAAATAGTACTGATGTTAATAAAGCTAAAACCGTTATACAAGTGAAAGATACCGGGCACAATTTAATAGATGAAGAATTGTAAAATTTTATATTTTAGAATATAAATCTACCATTTCTATTGCAGTTAATGCGGCATCCGCCCCTTTGTTGCCGGCTTTTGTTCCTGCCCTTTCAATAGCTTGTTCAATAGAATCTGTTGTTAAAACACCGAATGTTACAGGAATTTTACTTGATAATCCAACCATAGCAACACCTTTTGATACTTCTGCGGATACATAATCAAAATGAGGAGTAGCACCTCTTATAACACAACCTAAACAAATTATTGCATCATATTTATTTGAATCAACTGCTTTTTTTGCTACTGCCGAAATTTCAAATGCTCCCGGAACCCAAATTGTTGTAATATCTTCTTCATTTGTTCCGTGCCTTTTTAAAATATCTACAGCACCCGAAATAAGTTTGTTTGTTATAAACTCATTAAACCTTGATACAACAATAGCAAATTTTTTCCCTTCAGAATTTAATTGACCTGATATTATTTTCATTTTCCATACCTCCATTCATCTATACTTCTATACCTCAAACTTAAGCTTAAATAAGCTTAAGTTTATGTCCCATTTTTTCTTTTTTAGTTTTTAAATATCTTTTGTTTACCGAATTTGGCGGTATTTCAATAGGCACTCTTTTCGTTATTTTTAGTCCGTATCCGTCAAGCCCGATAATTTTTTTAGGATTATTTGTCATAAGTTTTATACTTGATATCCCAAGCTCACATAAAATTTGTGCACCTATACCGTAATCTCTTAAATCCGGTGCAAAACCTAATGCAACATTTGCTTCAACCGTATCAAGCCCTTGTTCCTGCAATTTGTATGCTTTTAATTTATTTGCAAGTCCTATACCTCTGCCTTCCTGGTGCATGTATAATACAACACCTGTTCCTTCCTTTTCTATCATCATTAAAGCTTTTTCAAGCTGTTGACCGCAATCACACTTTAAAGAATGAAATATATCACCCGTTTCACATGAAGAATGAACCCTAACCAAAACATTTTTTTTACCTTTAACGTTTCCTTTTATTATTGCAAGATGATTTTCTTTTGTTATGGTATCTTCAAACAAAGTTAGTTTGAATGTCCCGAACTTAGTCGGGAAATTAACGGAAACAACTTCTTTTATAAGTTTTTCCGTTTCTCTTCTGTATTTAATTAAATCTTGCACGGTAATTATTTTTAATTTATGTTTTTTTGCAAAAACGAACAAATCTTTCATCCTTGCCATTGTGCCGTCATCTTTCATTATTTCACATATTACTGCACTGCCGTCAAGCCCCGCAAGTAAAGATAAATCTACAGATGCTTCGGTATGTCCTGCCCTAACCAAAACACCGCCTTCTTTATACCTTAAAGGGAAAATATGTCCGGGGTGAACAAAATCCGTTGGAACTGATTTTTTATCGGATAAAGCTTTAACCGTTTTTGCTCTGTCATAAGCGGAAATTCCCGTTGTTGTTCCTTTTTTATAATCTACGGATTCGGTAAAGGAACAGGAATATTTGTTGTTTACCACATTTTTTCTTTCCATAACGGTTATTTCAAGCCTGTCCAAAGTTTTACCGTTAACGGGAACACAAATTAACCCACGTGCATTTTTTGCCATAAAGTTAATTATTTGCGGTGTTACTTTTTGTGCGGCACAAACCAAATCCCCCTCATTTTCTCTTGAAGGGTCATCAACAACTATTACCATTTTTCCGTTTTTTATATCTTTTACAGCCGCTTCAATCGTCGAAAAACTTTTATCTTTCATTTGTTCCATACCTCCATACTTCCATACATCTATACTTCATTTTAAATAAATCCGTTTTCTTTCAATAAATCCAATGTTATTTCTTTTTTGTCATTTTTTTTAGCAAATAATTTTTCTACATATTTTGCAAAAACATCAATTTCTATATTTACAATATCTCCTGTTTTTCTCGTCATAAATATTGTTTTATTAAATGTTTCTGGTATCATTGTAACGGAAAAATTGTTTTCATTATTTTGTGCAACAGTTAAACTTATACCGTCTATTGCAATAAATCCTTTTTGAACTATATATTTTTTTATTATTTCATTAACCGCAAAAGAAATAAAATAAAATCTTTCTGTTTTTTTTATATCAATAATTTTGGTTGAAGTATCTATATGTCCGGATACAATATGCCCGCCCAACCTTGTTTGTAATGTTAAAGCCCGTTCCAAATTAACAAAAGAATTTTTTTGTAATAAAGATATATTTGTTATATCGCTTGTAGTAGGACTATAATCAAAATTTAAAGCCTGTTTTTTTGTCGTTGCAGTTTGTTGTTGTCTTTGCCAATCTTCCAATCTTCCAATCTTCCAATCTTCTGTCTTATTCGTTACGGTTAAACATACACCGTTAACGGCAATACTGTCACCTGTTTTTATGTCGTCCAAACAAGTTTCTATTTGTATTTTGGAATTATTAATATTTATTACTTTACCTATATCTTCTATTATTCCGGTAAACACCTTAAACTCCTAAAAATTGCTTCGCAATTTTTGATGTATAGATATATCGAAGTATGGATGTATAGAAACAGCAAATTATATAAAAATTTTGTTCTCTTGTTTTTGACTTTTCCATACATCTATTCCTCTATACCTCCATACTTCTTTTTTTTGGCAAAAACGGCTATATCTGTGCCGAATTTTTTTACTTTGATGAACTTAAACTTTAAAGAATCTTTTATATTTTTTACTCCGTCACCTTCAACAAAAGTTTTTGCATTTCTCCCACCGACAATTATGGGTGCAATAAATGCAATAATTTCGTCAACTTTTCCTGTTTTTAAAACAGATGAATTTATTTCCCCGCCACCTTCAATCAAAATTCTTTTTAATGCCATTTTATTTAATTTTTCTATTACAATATTAAAGTCTTTTTTTGCTTTATTAAAATTTATAGGTACCAATTTTATACAATCTTTTTTGAAATAAGCAGGCATTTTTTTTGTTTTTTCGTCGTATAAAACTATTGTAGGTATAGTTCCGTCAAAAATATTATAAGTTGACGGAATTTTTAATTTTTCATCTAAAACTACCCTGACAGGATTTTTCCCTTTATTATGAGAAGACAAAACAGGGTTATCCTTTAAAATTGTATTTGTCCCTACAACAATTGCATCAAATTTTGTTCTTAATTTATGAACAAAGTTTCTTGATTTATCGTTAGAAATCCATTTTGAATCACCTGTATATGTGGCAATTTTACCATCAAGAGATATGGCGGTTTTAACGACAACATAAGGTTTAACTTTTGTTATATGATTTATATATTGTTTGTTAAGTTGTATAGCTTGTTTTTCTAAAACACCTGAAACAACTTCAATACCGGCTTGTTTTAATTTTTTTAAACTTTTTCCGCTTGTCAACGGATTTGGGTCTTTCATTGCAAAAACAACTTTTTTTATTTTTGATTTTATTATTAAATCAACACATGGCGGACATTTTCCCCAATTGTTACAAGGTTCCAAATTCACATATAAAGTTGAACCTGCTACTGATGTTTTACAAGAATTTATAGCTTGGGCTTCTGCATGTGCTGCACCGAAAAACTTATGGTATCCGGTAGAAACAATTTTATTATCTTTATCAAAAATA
>Ga0310690_10007207_pt1 | contig 14396 bp, 8 predicted proteins | sample AusTroGonzalo_MG_2_FD_207661 | JGI IMG/M metagenome (GOLD analysis project Ga0310690, IMG submission 207661) | Bovine rumen microbial communities from tropical cattle in Woodstock, Queensland, Australia - Gonzalo_04 (v2) (version 2) | ecosystem: Host-associated > Mammals > Digestive system >...
CGAAGGCTTTCAAGGTTCATGGTGAATATCTGGAAGGCTGGGACGGCGATGCCCACAGCTTGGGTGCCTACATCACGGGAGCCGTGCCTTTGGGAACGCCAAAGCTGGAGCTGGTGACGTCCTATGATTTCTTCAACTACAATACCGCCCTCGGCATGGACCAGCACAAGGCCATAGCCGGCCTGCAGTACTGGTTCTTCAAGAAGTGCCGCGTGCAGGTGCAGTACGTCTATAAGAGTGCCTACCTTGTGGGCAAGGCAAGCGACCCGAACTGTCGGTTCGTCCATGGGGCCAATCATGGCATACTGTGCCAGATGCAGGTGAGGTTCAACTAAGAGAAAAGTGAAAAGGGAAAAGTGAAGAGTGAATAATTTGCTACCGCCCTGTAAATCATTCAATAGCTAAATCGATAATAGTAAATCGTCAAATCGTAAATAAATAAACCGTGTTTATCAAAGTTTTCCTTACCATCATCTTTCTGGCCGTGATGGTTGGCGTGGGTATCTATTCTCACAAGCAGGCCAGAAGTGTTGACGGATTCGTGCTTGGCGGTCGTGCCGTTGGCCCTTGGCTTACGGCCTTTGCATACGGCACCAGTTATTTCTCTGCCGTTGTCTTCGTAGGCTATGCCGGACAGTTCGGCTGGAAGTATGGTCTCTCTTCTGCTTGGATTGGCATCGGCAATGCTGTCATCGGTTCCTTGTTGGCATGGCTCTTGCTTGGTCGTCGGACGAAACTGATGACGCAGCACATCGAAAGCCGCACGATGCCCGACTTCTTCGGCACACGCTACGACAGCCAAAGCCTGCGCGTGGTGGCCAGCATCATTGCCTTCGTGTTTCTCATCCCCTATACAGCAGGCGTGTATAGCGGCATATCGAGGCTCTTCGAGATGGGCTTCGGCATCCCCTATGAATACTGTGTCATCGGCATGGCAGGCTTCACAGCCGTCTATGTCATCTTCGGTGGCTACAAGGCTACGGCAATGAACGACTTCATTCAGGGCATCATCATGCTCTTCGGCATTGTCACCGTTATTGCAGCCGTGCTCTCTTCTCAGGGCGGCTTTGCCCATGCTGTGGAGAAGTTGGCAGAACTTCCTTCTGATACAAATCCTGCTGTCAATGGCGGCTTTGCCTCGTGGTTCGGTCCCGACCCCTGGGGACTGCTGGGTGTTGTTGTGCTGACATCCCTCGGTACGATGGGCTTGCCACAGATGGTGGGTAAGTTCTATTCTATTACCGACGAGAGTGCTATCCGTCGCGGCACCATCATCTCCACCATCTTTGCCTTCATCATTGCCGGTGGATGTTACTTCCTTGGCGGCTTCGGACGTCTTTATGAGCCTGTCATTAACGAGGCGACTGGCAAGATTGCCTTCGACTCTATCGTACCAGCAATGCTCATTACCCTGCCCGATGCCCTCATCGCCCTTGTGGTGCTGCTCGTCCTGTCGGCCTCTATGAGCACGCTTGCCTCGCTGGTGCTCACATCATCCTCTACGATGACGCTCGACCTCATCTATCGTGACAAGAAAGCTTTGCCGGGCGAAGTAGAGGAAGGCAGCATCGATGACATCGTTGCCGAGAAGGTGGAGAGCCGAAAGGTTGTTGTCATGCGCGTACTCATCGTCTTCTTCATCGTCATATCGTTGATGATAGCCCTGAATCCTCCTACCTTTATCGCTCAGCTTATGGGCATCTCGTGGGGCGCACTGGCAGGAGCCTTCCTCGCTCCATTCATGCTGGGACTCTACTGGCGCGGCGTCACGAAGTCGGCTGTCTGGGCTTGCTTCATCTGGGGCGTAGGCCTGACCGTCATCAATATGCTTTTGGGCAATCCCATCAATCCCATCAACTGCGGCGCTATCGCCATGCTTGGCGGCTTCCCTGTTGTATGGATTACAAGTCTTGTCAGCCCCAAACTGTCGCAAGGCTATGTTGAAAAGATGTTCGACTGCTACAAGAAATAACTCCTTTGTGTAACGGGAATTCGCTCCCCCTATTTTGGCACTTGAATGAAAAAGAAGAACTACGACAAGCAACCCAGCACACATATCGAGGGTGGAATTACCATCGGCTGGGATAATATCGTCAGCCAACTCTCCCAAGCATGGGCAGACGAACCAGTTTGGGCCATCGACCTCTACCCGGGCACATACGAAGAGGATTTCATAGAAGCCTTCAAGAAGACAGGTCGCAAGATTATCGACACACGCTCCCTGATGCGGCCCGAAGAGGAAATCCGTCAGCTTACGGAACGTTTCATGACCGACGATGTCTTGTTCGGGTATATGTCGAACATTAGGTTGGAGGAGTACTTCATGCCAATTCATAATTCACAATTCATAATTCATAATGAATTCCCCATCGTCATCGTCGGAACTGGAGCGGCATTCGTCGCAAAACAATGGTCAATGGTCAATGGTCGATGGTCAATGGTTTGCTATGCCGACATGGCCCGATGGAAGATTCAGCAACGCTTCCGCAGGCATGAGGTGAAGGCTCTTGGCATCGACAACCACGAGGACAGTCCTTCGGTACAATATAAAAGAGGTTATTTCAACGACTGGAACATCATCGACCATTACAAGGACGAGTTGATGCAAAGCGGATGCATCGAGTTCTGGATTGACTCGAACCGTCGCGAAGAACCGAAAATGATTACCGATGCTCAGATGCGCCAAGGCTTGGAGCGCACGGCACACAAGCCCTTCCGTGTTGTTCCCTTCTTCGACCCTGCACCTTGGGGCGGACAGTGGATGAAGGAAGTCTGTGACCTGCCTCGCGAGGAACAGAACTACGGCTGGTGCTTCGATTGCGTACCCGAGGAGAACAGCCTCTACCTCGAAGCCGAAGGCACGCTCTTTGAACTGCCTTCACAGGATGTCGTCTTGGCTCATAGTTGCGAACTGCTTGGTCAGCAGGTTTGGGCACGCTTTGGCAAGTCGTTCCCCATTCGCTTTGATTTCCTCGACACGATGCAAGGCGGCAATCTCAGCCTTCAAGTTCACCCCACAAACGAGTTCGCCCAACGCGAGTTTGGCCTGCCCTATACGCAGGATGAGAGCTACTATCTGCTTGATGCAGGAGAGGATGCTGTCGTCTATTTGGGCTTGAAGGAAGGCATCGACAAGGTGCAGATGATAGAGGACTTGCGGGCTGCTCAGCGTGGCGAAATCCTGTTTGATGCAGAGAAGTACGTCAACAAGCTTCCTGCCAAGAAGCATGACCATTACCTCATTCCCGCTGGCACTATCCATTGCTCTGGCGCGAACAGCATGGTGCTCGAAATTAGCAGCACGCCCAGCATCTTCACCTTCAAGCTGTGGGACTGGGCACGTCTCGGCTTGGACGGCAAGCCGCGTCCCATCAACGTGGAGCGAGGCAAGCATGTCATCCAATGGGAGCGTACGACTTCCTTCGTGAAGTCGGAAATTGCCAATCACTTCGAGGTGTTGAGCGATGAGGATGGCATCAAGGAAGAGCGTACAGGCCTGCATCCCAACGAGTTCATCGAGACACGCCGACACACGTTCACCCGTCCCGTAGAGCACAACACCAACGGCGGCGTGAACGTCCTCAACCTTGTTGACGGCGAAGCAGCACTCATTGAAAGTCCCGAAGGCAAGTTCGAACCTTTCGAGGTACACTATGCCGAGACCTTCATCATCCCTGCCTGCATCGGCCGCTACACCATCAAACCTCTTGGTGGTGAGTGCATGACGATAAAAGCTTCAATCAGGACATCAAAATAATCATAATAATCGAAAAACTTCAACGACTATGAAAACCGACAAGAAAATCGTACTGACGCTTGATGCTGGTGGAACGAACTTCGTGTTCTCTGCCATTTGTGACAACGAAGAGATTGTAGAACCCGTGCGCCTGAAGGCCGTAACGACTGATACGGAAGGCTGTCTGGCTACCCTTGTGCAAGGCTTCACGACTGTCAAGCAAGTGCTCGACACAGAACCTGTTGCCATCAGCTTTGCTTTCCCTGGCCCTGCCGACTATGAGCGTGGCGTCATCGGCGACCTGCCTAACTTCCCCTCTTTCCGTGGCGGTGTGGCACTTGGTCCCTATCTGGAGAGTGTCTTCAAGATTCCTGTGTTCGTGAACAACGACGGCAACCTCTTTGCATACGGCGAGGCTTTGGCTGGTGCTCTGCCGCGCGTGAACAAGGCATTGGAGATGGCTGGTTGCAAGCGTCGCTATAAGAATATGGTTGGCATCACGCTTGGGACAGGTTTCGGCTGCGGCGTTGTGATAGATAAGGTGTTGCTGACAGGCGACAATGGCTGCGGCGGCGATGTCTGGTGTATGCGCAACGGGATGTACCCCTTCGTGATTGCCGAAGAGAGTGTCAGCATCCGTGCCGTCCGCAGGGTTTATGCTGAGATGTCGCATGAAGAGATTGGCGACCTCACTCCCAAGGACATTGGCGACATTGCCAACGGCACGCGTCCGGGTAACAGAAAGGCTGCCCAGGAAAGCTTCCGCCAGTTGGGACAAGTCATAGCCGCTGCTTTGGTGAATGTGCTGAACATCGTGGATGGTATCGTCGTGATTGGTGGAGGCCTGTCCTATAACTCCAAGTGGATTCTGCCAGGCATGATGGAAGAGTTTGCCCGTCCCGCAGGAACCTTCACAGGCAATCTGTTGCCTACGCTCCAGTCGGAGGTCTATAACTTCGAGGACGAAGAGCAGCGAGCCGCTTTCCTCGAGGATAAGGATGTCTATGTTGATGTACCTCACACCGACAAGAAGGTGCTCTATTGTGCCCAGCGTAAGGTGGCTGTCTGCATCTCTGAACTCGGAGCCAGCAAAGCCATCAACCTCGGTGCCTACAACTTCGCTTTGAATCAGTTAGAAAAATGATAAATGATGGGACAGTTGAACAAGCGCAGACGTAAGTTGCTGAAAAAACTTATCCTAAACACAAAGATAAATGCTGATCTGCTCCGATACCTGTGCAACCGCATCCATCGATGGCAGCTCAACAGAGACAGGTCAACTATTGTGGCGCATCCCACGAACGCCATGATAGAGCTTGGTAATGTTTGTAACCTTCATTGCCTGATGTGCCCGCGTGAATATGAATACGGCAAGGAGATGGACAAAGGCTTTATGCCACTGGGAAACGCTATCAAAATCATTGACGAGATATACCCATATCTCGACTCTATTGGGCTTACAGGTTTGGGCGAAACCATCATATACCCGCATTTGCTTGAAGTAGTGAAATATATCAAGAAAAAGAAAAAGAGCATCATCATCACTATTTCCACCAATGCGCATTTCAAGGACTATCAGTCGGCCGTCTCGCCCATCTTGCCATATGTGGACAACATACAATTCTCTGTAGATGGAACAGGAATGATTTACGAAAAGATTCGTCCCAACACATCTTTCCAGATTATTCGGGACAACATTCGCTATACCATGCAAACAGGCAAGAATGTCACTTATATGCTCAACTGTGTAGTGATGCCTGAGAATTATTTGGATATGAAGAATATCGTCTCCTTTGCCAGAAAGATGGGTATCTTATACGTCAACTTCAACTGTGCCAGCATAGCCTCAAGGCCTCGGACGGACAGGAGCTACTATGACTTCTTCCTTTCCGAAGCATATAAGCAAACCGTCGAGGAGATGAAACTTTTCTGCCGCCAATTCCCCGACATGGAGGTCACGGGACTGGATTATCCGACAAATGCCACCTTCCGTGATTGCATTTTCCCCTGGGAATATCCCTATATCACATGGGATGGTTATTATGTACCCTGCTGCGGCAAACCATTTCCCAAGTTATTGAACTTCGGCAATGTCTTCGAGCAGGGTGTCATGCCTGTGCTCAACGGCCAAAAGGCTCAAGCCTTCCGTCGCGCATGGCAACAAAACACTCCTCCTGCGTTCTGCCACAATTGTCAACTAACCAACAACTGAGTTTTCTATTATCAATTATGAACAAGAAGCTTATCCCTGTCATGCTGTGCTTCTTCGCCATGGGTTTCGTCGATATGGTGGGCATAGCCAGCAACTATGTGAAGGCCGACCTGAATCTCTCTGATTCGATGGCCAACACACTTCCGTCCCTCGTGTTCTTCTGGTTCCTCATCTTCAGCATTCCCACAAGCCTGCTGATGAACAAGATTGGCCGCAAGAACACCGTGCTCCTGAGCCTCGTGATGACGTTGGCTGCAATGGTGGTGCCTGTGTTTACCCTCGACTTCACCATGCTGCTCATCTCCTTTTCCCTCTTGGGAATAGGTAATGCCATCATGCAGACCTCGCTCAATCCATTGGTCGATAGTGTAATGAAAGGCGGAGCCTCGGCAAGTACCCTTACCTTCGGGCAGTTCATCAAGAGCATCGCCTCCTTCCTGGCTCCTATCATTGCCTCATGGGGCGCTACTACCAACACCTTCGGTCTCGGCTGGCGGGCTCTCTATCCCATTTATCTGGGTATTGGCGTGTTGGCAACGCTGTTGCTCTTTGGCACGAAAATCCAAGATCCCTCTAAATCTCCCCTTAAAGGGGAGACTTCCCATGCAAGCTCCTCCCCTTTAAGGGGAGGTTGGATAGGGTCTTTTGCCCTGCTGAAGGAGCCTTTCATCCTGTTCTGCTTCCTCGCTATCATCTGTCATGTGGGTATTGATGTAGGGACAAGCATTACCGCCCCAAAGATTCTGATGGAGCGTACAGGCATATTGCTCGACGATGCTGCCATTGTCTGCACCATCTACTTTGTGGCAAAGGCGGCAGGCAGTTTCAGCGGCAGCTTCATTATGAGTTTCCTCAAGGACTGGACCTTCCTGCTCATCAGCGTCCTGATGATGGTTGCGTCCGTCTTTGGCCTCATCTATGGAGAGAGCACAGCCGTTATCTATGCGAGTGTCGCTCTGATGGGCTTCGGCAACGGAAATCCCTTCAGCATCGTCTTTGCGAGAGCCATGCAGGCAGTTCCCGAGAAGAAGAACGAAGTCAGCGGCCTCCTCATCATGGGCATCTTTGGCGGAACAATCTTCCCGCTCCTCATGGGCTTTGCCAGCGATGCCATCGGGCAGGTCGGAGCCGTTCTCGTCATGTCTGTCGGCATCCTTTACCTGCTCGGCTTCTGGCTACAGGGCAAGGGCAAGACGGCATAGACAATTTCTGTTCCAGTCGATAATTCATAGGGGGAGTTTATTTTAGGCTTTCTTCCGAGCCACAAAATAATCTTCCCCTCTTAGTCTACTCCGCAGTCCTTTTCAACTCAGCTTTCAGCTTTTTCACAGCCTGTTATGCAGGCCATCATAACGTGCCGTGCCAGCCGTCATAACGTGCCGTGTTTTGTATCAATAGGTCAAAGAACCATATTTATTTCTCTACAAGGCCAGCCTGTCATACTAACCCCCCGTTTCATGTACTACGGGCAGCTCGAAATGCGCAAGAAATCATCAATACGGATGTTTGCCTTTGTATTCCCTTCGTGCGACGAAGCTGGCCGGCGAAGATTTCCATGAGGGCTGCCTCTTGTATGTTGACATCTTGTCCTATTTCTTCTGGTGTACCCAACCGTCTGAACCGATTTCCAGACGGAAGAGGACAGCCTTGCGACCTTCCTTATAGCGGTTCCAGAAGTAGGCGTGGCAGAGGTAGTACATTTCTCCGCTTGGAGTTCTAACCATCGTGCCGTGGCCACAACTCTGAAGACTGTCCCCAGTCCCCTCCAGGATGGGATTCCCTTCGTATTTCTCCCACGGCCCTTGCAGGGAATGGCTGCGGGCTACGCTGACGGCATAGTCGCTCTTCGGCGAGCAGCAGTCGCGGATGGAATAGAGGATGTACCACCATTCGCCTTGTCGGAAGATGCATTGTCCCTCCATGCCCTGCCGCTCATCGTCGCGAAGCAGCATAAAGGGTTCGCCTTGCAGGTGCAGACCGTCGTCCGAAAGACGCTGGCACAAAAGCTCTATTGGACGCTTGCTGGGGTCGAGGCCGTAAGCTTTCCATGAGATATAAAGCTGTTCTTTATCGCGAAAGACAAATGCATCAATAGCCTCGTTGGTTGTCCGAACTAAAGGACCATAGTCCTTGAACTTGCCTTCTGGACCTTCTGCCATAGCCACGCCGATACAGCTTGTGCTGTCGCTCTTTTGCCGGGCTGTGTAGTAGCACATCGTCCTGCCGCAAAGGTCGAAGAGTTCTGGTGCCCAGAAACTGCCACATGTCCATTCAGGCCATTCGTCGAAGATGTAACCCATAGGCTCCCATGAGAGCAAGTCCTTCGAGCGATAACGTTGGTAGGCTTGCGGCTTATTGCCCGAAGTGGCGGCAGCATAATAGGTATCAGCCACGCGAATGACAGAAGGGTCAGGCGCATCGGCATCGATGACCAAGACAGCCCCCTCTGACTCCCTCCCTTTAAGGGAGGGTTGGGGAAGGTCTGGATAGACGACCTGCGGCAATGAAGCACTCCCCCAAAGGGGGAGCGGGGAGGGGGCTTTCCACTTCAAAGGTACGCTTGTCAGCAGCCAGTGACGGCCATGCGTGTTGTTGCCCTGATAGAAGAGATGCGTCTGCCCCTGCTGGTCACGATAGACGCAAGGGTGGCCGCTCTCGCTTTCGTCCCATTCGCCAGGCAGTCCGTTCCGCAGGAAAGGCTCGTTGGAGCAGCGTTGCCAATTGATGCCGTCCTTGCTGACTGCCAAGCCTATCTGCTGAGGACAGTTGTTGTAGTTGGCGGCATAGAACATATAGAGTTTCTTCTTATGCTCGATGACCGTTGCCCCCTCGCAGCATTTCCCTTCCCAAGGCAGTTCGGGTTGCAGGATGGGAGCATCCTTAGCCAAAGTCCAGTCGCTTCGGCGGAAGTCGGTGCCAAGGGGAGCCGTTGCCACACCCAGCAGTTGTCGCTCGAATTGCGGGTCGCGTGTAGCAAAATAGAGGAAGTACTTGCCTCGGAAGGCGATGACCTCCGCATCGATGGCTCGTCCGCAGTTCCATGAGCCAGTAGGACGGAAGATGGGATTCGTCTTGTTCCGCTCGAAGCGAAGCCCGTCCGTACTCCACGCATGACAGATGGCATCGGTTCGTCCGCCGCCGTAGGTCTGATAAAAGAGGTGAATGGTGTCGCCCCTGACGATAGCTCCCGGCGCACAAAGTCCCTTTGCCTCGTAATCGGCCTGTGGCGTTATCTCGCCAATGCGTTGCCAGTTGCGCAAGTCCTTGCTCTCGGCAATGCCGATGTTCCAGCCTTCCCAAGCCCGACTGTCGTGTGGCGGGATGCTGTAGTACATTAAATAACGTCCGCCATGAAAGACCACAATCGGGTCTTTGGCAAAGAGCGTGCCAGTTCGAGTGTCGTCACCATATATGAACTCGTAAGCAAAAGAGGGGTTACCCACAAACAAAAGCAATACCGAAAGAATGAAGCACCAATGTCTCATCTGTTATGAAATTTTAACGTTTTATTGGTCATGTTTTGTCATTTCTTGTGCAAAGATAAGAAAAAGTTCCTTGTTTCTTGTGCAAGTTTCGTGGATATTTGTTAAATTTGCAAAAAAAACAAAGCATTATGTTAAAACATTTACTCTCTTTCTTCCTTCTGATGGCTTCGCTTCAAGCCCTTGCCATCGACACACAAGTTCCCGCTTATCATTGGACATTGCCAACAACTCTGGAAGGCATTCGTCAGGAACGTGCCAAACTAAAGATAACGGAAGAACCTCTTCCTGCTTCCATCATGTGCCAGAGGCAATATGGTATGCCAGTTTCGGCAGATGCCGTAAATGTGAAGGAGGAAAGGTACTGGACGGTGAAGCGCGACCTCACGCTTGCCAGCGTTCCCTACATCGTTCTTGGTATAACCACGCATTCCATCAAGAGGGATATCCGCAAGGTGAACAGCGATATCAACACAGGCTTCCATAACAGAGCCGACGACTACCTCCAGTGGGCGCCGTTGGCACTCACATACGGCTTGAAGGCTACGGGCTATCAGGGACGCTCGCAGTGGGGACGACTGCTGGCAAGCAACGCCCTCTCGGGTGCCATCATGGCTGCTATCGTGAACGGCATCAAATATACCGCAGCCGAGGAACGTCCCGACGGCTCTACATGCAACTCCTTCCCCTCTGGTCATACGGCTACGGCATTCATGGCTGCCACTATCTTGCACAAGGAATACGGTTTGACACGCAGCCTTTGGTATAGCGTCGGCGGTTATACGGTTGCAACTGGTATCGCCACTTTCCGTGTGATGAACAACCGCCATTGGGTGAGCGATGTGTTGACAGGCGCAGGCATCGGTATCCTTTCTACAGAGTTGGGATATGCCATTTCCGACCTTATCTTCAAGGATAAATATACGTTGCGCCGTGAGATGGAGAACCTGAATGACTTGACCGAGCATCCTTCGTTCTTCTCTCTGCAGGCAGGTACAGGCTTTGTGCTGGGCAGTAAGGGTGTGCCCGACGTTATTCCAGAGGCAGGTGGCCCTTGCCGCATCAAGCAAGGAATAAGTACGGTTATCGGTGCAGAAGCAGCCTATTTCCTGAATCCCTATCTTGGCTTCGGCGTGCGAGCACGTGTCTGCAGTAATACGGTCACGCCCGAATGGAATGGTACTGACGATGTCTGGACGTCAGGCTTGCATCGCTACAATTCCGTAACCAACCAATACGAGCGTTCCAGCACTACAGATGTAAACTACAAGCACGGCTTGGACACACATAAGGACCAGTTATCGAGCTTCGACATCATGGGCGGCGTTTACGGACAATTGCCTTTGAACAAGCGGATGAGCCTCGGTACGAAACTCCTCTTTGGCCATCGTCAAAGCGGCGATGTATGGTACTTGGCAGACGTGTCAGGTAATGATAATGACTATATGGCACGTCTGACGAACCTCTTGACAGAACTAGAGAAGGTTGATGCAAAGCAAGACTTAGACACCTACGACCGCGTGCAGGCAATTGACTTGGACGGTAGAGGCAGTTTCATGTTTGGCACTGGCATCTGCTTCTCATACGCCCTGAAGCATAACATCGTGTGGCGTGTATGCCTTGACTACGACTTTACTCGCGCCCGCTACAACTACGACTATACGAACTTCAGCCTTGTAGATGTAGCCAACAATTATCTTCGCACGGGAAAAGACGGTGAAGAATTGATATCCATGGCGGAGGGAAGCTTCTCCCGCAACCTACATCAGATAACCCCCAGCTTCGGTATCTGCTTTAGCTTCTAAAACTTAAAAGGGTAGGGGTCAATACGACTCTGCCTCGTTAGGAAAGTCCCCTGCCTTCACATCTGTAATATACTGACCTACGGCATCGGTGATGACGGTGGAGAGGTCGGCATAGCGACGCAGGAACTTGGGCGAGAAGCCCTTGGTCATGCCCAGCATGTCGTGGACGACCAGCACCTGTCCGTCGGCCTGACCTGCTCCGATGCCGATGACAGGCACCTTTACCTGTTCGCAGACCTTCTTTGTCAGGGCAGCAGGTATCTTCTCCAATACGATAGCGAAGCAACCCATTTCACTGAGCAACTTGGCATCACTGAGCAGCTTCTCAGCCTCGGCCTCCTCCTTGGCACGCACGGCGTATGTGCCAAACTTGTTGATGCTCTGCGGCGTAAGACCGAGATGTCCCATTACGGGAATGCCAGCATCAAGGATGGCACGAATGGTGTCCTGTATCTCCACACCGCCCTCCAGCTTGAGGGCATCGCAACCGCTCTCCTGCATGATGCGAATAGCATTCTTCACACCTTCAGTCGCATTGACCTGATAAGTGCCAAAGGGCATGTCGCATACCACAAGGGCACGCTTCACACCACGCACGACGCTGCTGGCATGATAAATCATCTGGTCGAGCGTAATGGGTAGCGTCGTCATGTTGCCAGCCATCACATTGCTGGCGCTATCGCCAACGAGAACGATGTCAATGCCAGCCCCATCAACAAGCTGTGCCATAGTATAATCGTAGGAAGTCAGCATAGCAATCTGCTGTCCCTGCTCCTTCATTTCAATAAGACGGTGAGTCGTCACCTTGCGTGTATCGCTTACTAAGTATCCAGACATTATAATATAATGAAGAATGAAAAGTAAAGAATTAATTTTATGAGCGTGCAAAGGTACGACATATTTTGCAATCGGACAAATGTATTCCTCCATTTTGTTATAAGTTGTGTCAGTTTTGTTGTATTTGGCAGCTTGGCTTTTCACAAGGACAGCAGAAAGTCTATGCAATCTCAATAGAGAGTTATAATGTATTACATAATTATGTAATAGACAAAACAGCCAGTTTTGAGAGATTTTGGAAAGGGCTAAAGTTTACAACACGAAAAGAGTCGTATTAAATTATGTCGTGAAGTCGTGGGCGGCTTATCTGGGGATGAGGTAAAACGTGACACGCCTCATTGGTCAACACGGCACGTTAAGTCGGGCGAGTTCACACGTTAAGTCGGGCGACTTTACAGGCGAAGTCGAGCGACTTCACAGCAGTTGTTAGATGCAAGTTTGGCATAAGTCCGAAAAACATGGCGGGTTTCTGGGCTTTTCTCTTGCAGGTTTCGACAGAAAAGTGTATCTTTGCGTACTTGGAAGAGCGAAATAGGCAGGATGGAACAGACACTCAGCATATACAAGGCTTCGGCTGGTTCGGGCAAGACATTCACGCTGGCCGTGGAGTACATCTTGCAGCTCATGCAGCCTCATGCCGAGAAGGAGTTTGTGCATACGCTGGCCGTCACCTTCACGAACAAGGCAACTGCGGAGATGAAAGGGCGCATCCTGGAGACGCTCTACGGCCTGAAGATGGGCTTGGAGGGCTCGCGTCCCTACCTGGAAGCCATCATGAAACGCATGGAAGAGAACGGCTTCGCAAACACCGAGAAACAGGTCAGACAGCAGGCAGGCAAGGCACTTACGGCCATCTTGCACGACTATTCGCATTTCCGAATAGAGACCATCGACTCGTTCTTCCAGAGCATCCTGCGCGGAATGGCTCGCGAACTTGGGCTTGCCGCCAACCTTCAGGTGGAACTCTCGCACGACGAAGTGATAGAGGGTGCAGTAGATAGCCTGATAGAGTCGATGGACGAGAAGCCGGAGGTGAAGCGGTGGGTGATGGATTATGTTCGCGAACAGTTGGACAGCGGCGACAAGTGGGACATCGTTGGGCCGTTGAAGACTTTCGCCGGTAACATCTTCCGCGAGGAATATCAGCGGAGAAGTGAGGAGGAACTAAAGAGAATCAGCGATGCCGAGGTCATAAAAGCCTTCAAGAACAAGATGCAGGCCATCAAGAAGCGGGCTGAACAGGATGTCCAGAAGGCTGTGGATGAGGTGATGAACTTGATAGAGGACTTCGACCAAATCAGTTATGGGAAGAACGTCCGCTCGTTCCTCCAGAAGGTCAGGACGATGGAGAGCGAAGGGCCGACCAAAACAGTTGAGAGTTTAAAGTTTAAAGTTAAAAGTTCTCCACCCGCGAATGAAGCCGAGGTGCAGGTGGCTTACGCACGCCTGTTGTCTCTCTACGAAGACCTCCGCAGGGAGTACCTTTCCGCGTCGCTGGCTTTGCGACATCTGGGAATGTTGCGCCTGTTGGAACACATCGACGAGCGTGCACGGGAGATTGAGGGCGATTCGGGCCGCTTCACGCTCAGCTCCACGCCTGCCCTGCTGAGCAAGATGGTGGAGGGAAGCGACGCTCCGTTCATCTTCGAGAGGATAGGGACGTTCATCAACTACGTGATGATAGACGAGTTTCAGGACACGAGCCGTATGCAATGGGAGAACTTCAAGAAGCTGCTTTTCGAGAAGCTCGCTTCAGGTGGCAAGGGTTTGCTCGTCGGCGACATCAAGCAAAGCATCTACCGCTGGCGCAATGGCGACTGGAAGATTCTCTTTGGCGTGGAGCAGGAAAGGGAGCTTAGGCGCTTCCACATCAAGCCCAAGCCGCTCGATACCAACTATCGTAGCCACCAGAAGATAGTAGATTTCAACAACGCATTCTTCCCCAAGGCCGCAGAACTCCTGGATGCCATCAAGCCCGATGCTGATATAAAGCTGAACGAAATCTATAAAGACGTCCACCAGAAGGCGAAGAAGGAGGACGAGAAAGGGTATATTCGCATTAAGCTCTATAAGGAGCAAGGAGCAAGGAGCAAGGAGCAAGAGAATACTACTGGCTCCAACAATCCTCTTGACTCTTGCCCCCTGCCCCCTGCCCCTTGCCCCTCATCTCTTGCCCCTTGCTCCTTGCCCCCTGCCCCCTGCCCCTCATCTCTTGCCCCTTGCCCCTTGCCCCCTGCCCCCTGCCCCTCATCTCTTGCCTCTTGCCCCCTGCCCCCTGCCCCCTGCTCCTTATCTCTTGCCCCTTGCTCCTTGCCCCCTGCCCC
>Ga0310690_10007208_pt1 | contig 14396 bp, 17 predicted proteins | sample AusTroGonzalo_MG_2_FD_207661 | JGI IMG/M metagenome (GOLD analysis project Ga0310690, IMG submission 207661) | Bovine rumen microbial communities from tropical cattle in Woodstock, Queensland, Australia - Gonzalo_04 (v2) (version 2) | ecosystem: Host-associated > Mammals > Digestive system >...
TTTTGCAAAAGTAAAAAAGAAAATCATTACATTTGCAGATACTTCGATTAAAACTAACAAAACTAATACTCTGATGAAAAAATTAATCGTTACGCTTGCAGCTGTAGCTGTTGCACTCGGTTCCGCCTTTGCCCAGGATCTGGCAGCCGTGACCGAAATCTACAATGCCGGTGCGGAAGCCGTTTCCGCCGGTGAGAAGGAAAATGCACTGAAATCATTTGAGGAAGCCCTCAAGCTTGCCGAAGCCCTTGGCGAAGAAGGCCAGGAGGTAGCGACAAACTGCAAGAATATTATCCCCAACCTGAAGCTTTCCCTTGCGAAGGACCTCGTGAAGGCCTCCAAGTTCGACGAGGCGGTCGCCGCCCTTGCCGAGGTGGAGAAGGTCGCCGAGGCCTATGAGGCTTTCAGCGTGGCCGACGAGGCCAAGACGCTGCTGCCGCAGGTGAAGCTTTCCAAGGCCAACGGTCTCTACAAGGCCAAGGAGTTCGACGCTGCCGCCGCTGCGTTCCAGGAGATCCTGGATGCGGATCCGGCCAACGGCACCGCCGCTTTCTATAAGGGTGCCGCCCTCGTGGGCGCCGGCAAGAACGATGAGGCCAAGGCCGCCTTCGAGCTTGCTGCCGCCAACGGCCAGGAGGCCAACGCCAAGAAGCAGCTTGGCAACATCTACCTCAAGGAGGCTTCCGCCGACCTGAAGGCCAAGAAATATGCCGACGCCGTCGCCGCTGCCGTGAAGGCCAACGAGTACGCTCCGAACGCCCAGGCGCTCCAGCTCGCCGGCCAGGCCTCCCAGGCCGCCGGTAAGAACAACGACGCCATCAAGTACTTCGAGCAGTACCTCGAGGCTGCGCCGACCGCCAGCAACGCCGGTGCCATCGCCTACACCGTCGGTGCGCTCTACCAGACCGCCAAGAACAACGCCAAGGCCAAGGAGTTCTACACCAAGGCCGCCAGCGATCCCAAGTACGGCGCCGAGGCCAAGAAGATGCTTGACGCCCTGAAGTAATGCAGGCACTCGAGCTGCTGGCCCCCGCCAGGAACAAAGAAATCGGCATCGCAGCCATTGACTGCGGTGCCGATGCCGTATATATCGCGGGTCCCGATTTCGGCGCCCGCAAGGCGGCCGGCAACAGCTTCGAAGACATCGCGGAACTCTGCACCTACGCCCACCGTTTCGGGGTGCGGATTTTCGTGACATTCAATACCTTGTGGCGTGACGGGGAGGAAGCGGAGGCGCATGCGCAGCTGCTCCGCGCCCAGGAGGCGGGGGCGGATGCCTTCATTATCCGGGAGCCCCGGATTGCCGCCTGGGACGACATCACCATTCCCATCCACGCCTCCACCCAGTGCGCCATCCGCGATGTGGAGCGCGCCCGGCTCTTCGAGTCGCTGGGCTGTGAGCGCATCATCCTGGAGCGCGAACTCTCGCTCGCGCAGATCCGCGAGATCTGCGCCGCCGTGTCCTGCGAGGTGGAGTGCTTCGTACACGGGGCGCTCTGCGTGGGCTACAGCGGCGAGTGCCGCCTGTCCGAGTACATCGACGGGCGGAGCGCCGACCGTGGCGAGTGCATCCAGGCCTGCCGCTCGCTCTACGACCTGGTCGACGGCGAAGGGCACGTGCTGGTGCACAAGAAGGCGATCCTCTCCTTGAAGGATTTCAACTTGAAAGCCCGGCTGGAGGAGCTGGCCGATGCCGGCGTGTGCTCCTTCAAGATCGAAGGGCGCCTCAAGAACGCCTCTTACGTCAAAAACGTCGTGCGGGACTACTCCCTGGCGCTGGACGCACTGGTCGCGAAGTATCCCGAGCGCTACCACCGCGCGTCCTGGGGCGAGGTGACGGGCGGCTTCACGCCCGACACCGCCAAGACCTTCAACCGCGGCTACACCGAGCTCTTCCTGGACGGCAAGCGCGGCAAGTGGTCCTCGATGGACGCGCCCAAGTCGATGGGCGAGGCCGTCGGGACGGTGCAGCGCATCCGCCGGACGCCCGGGCAGGGGATGCAGTTCAGCGTCAAGCCCCTGCAGCGGAGCCTGGAGCTGCACAACGGCGACGGTTTCGCAATCGCGACCGCCGACGGTGTGACCGGCTTCCGCGGCGACGTCTGCGAGGGCCTGCAGGTCCGTTGCAAGGACGTCCCCGACCTCCGGGAGGGCATGACCCTCTACCGCAACATCAGCGCCGCCTTTGAGAAGATTCTCGACACGCAGACCTGCCGCCGGGAGATCCCGGTGCGCCTTTCCGTGCGGGTGCACGGGAAATACGTGCTCGACGTGCACGCCGTCACGCAGGACGGCAGCGAGGTGCTGAGCCCCTTCCATACGGACGTCGAAACGGCCGAGAACCGCGAGCGCGCCGAGGCGATGCTGCGCGAGCAGCTCGGCAAGCGCAGCGGCGTGTACCGCTTCTCGGTGGACGAGCTCCTCGTCGAGACCGCCGGCGGCAAGCTCCCGCTCCTGAGCGCCGCCACCCTGAACGGCATCCGCCGCCTCGTCGCCGAGGATCTGGATTCTGTCCCTGTGGAAAAGAGATTCCGGGTCAAGCCCGGAATGACGAATAATATGCCCGGAATGACGGCAAGCTTACCCGGAATGACGAAGGAGTGTCATTCTGAGCGAAGCGAAGAATCTGTATTACTCCGCTCCAAATACTGCATCCGCTACGAGCTCGGGCTCTGCCCGAAACACCAGGGCGCCAAGCCCCCGCAGGAGCTCTTCCTGCTCAACAACGGCCGCCGCCTGGCGCTTCGCTTCGACTGCGCCGCCTGCGAAATGACCGTCCACGCCATTTGACAGGATTCCCTGCTACGGATTCTTGACGGAAGAGAGGCCCTGGTCGATCTTGAGGGCGGCGCGGATGGCCTTGACCCCAAGGTTGGCCAGCAGGAAGAAGACGGCAAAGAAGGCGTATGAATAGACAATACTCCAAACAGATTCTTTATTGTCCAGGAAGGCAAAGAAATCGTACAGGCCGTGAAGGAGTACGGGGACGAGGAAGGATAATGCCAGGGCCAATTTCTTTCGCTTAGGGACAAAGAGGTAGAAAGAGTAGAAGAATCCCATTAGGACGGCCACGGAGAAGTGGCAAGGGACGGCCGTCAGGGCCCGGATGACTCCTGTGCTGGCCGCAATCGGTTCTGGTGAAAGCGCCTCCATGGAAGACGCCGCCAAGATGTATTTAATGTTTTCCCCGGTGGCGAATGCCAGACCGATGCAGACGGCATAGACGATTCCGTCCATGAATTCGTCCTGATTCTTACGCCACTTAAAGAATAACCAGAGAATCAGCAGTTTGCTGAACTCTTCCGGGATGGCGGCGCCAAGAAATGCTCCCTTGAAGCAATCCCACCAATTGGCATGGTAGGTCGGAACTACGCCGATATTCACAGCCTTCGTTTCCAAGAGGATTGCGATAGGAAGCGTCAGCAAGCCCAGCGAAAAAGCGAGGATCAACTCCTTGGCTGGTTCCGGGCGGAGTCGGTCCCGCCACAGGATGAAGATCATCAACAGGACGGCAGGCAGGATGGCCAACAGGAGGTATAACAGGTATCGGGTCCAATTGGATCCGGGCATTTCATCCTGATCGAAAGGAAGCGGTTCTTCCATCTTTTCGCAGCGGTCCAGGTAGAAGACGTCCGAGCCGGCATCGGTTGACAAAGCAAATACTGAAAAGTCTTCGCTGAAGGCGAAATGATTGTCCGGATCGATATAATTCCCCATTTCGTCCCGAACACTGATAGAGATGGGGTTGTCGAAGGCCGCCTCCAGGTTCTCATCCAGCGTCTCGAAGCGGAATAATTCCTGATAGGCATTGACTACGACGACTTGGTATATGCCACTGCTCGCTTTGTAAGACTCCTCTCCATCCGCGGTGATTGAGAACGCGTAATCGTAAAAGCACTCATACCAAGCGTCCTCGTAGGGATTGATCTCTTGCGCCCTCAGCGAGAGGGCGGAGAGGAGCAGCAGGAGGAATAAGGCACAACGCTTCATAAGACGATACGATGAAATCATTTACCGGTAAAAGGGTGGAGTCCTTTGGCCGTAAACCCAAACGCATCAAAAGTGTCGTTCAAATGGTCTACGAAGTCGTGGAAAGAATACATACCGTTCTCAGCAGGCTGGAGTCCTTCAAACGTCAGGTCAACAATGACCGGCGATCCCTGCATCTCAGATGGATTTCCTGCCCGAAGCTGGGAGACTGAATAATAGGCAAGGTAAGGATGAATATAATACTTCCCTTTGTCTTTCCATTTTTCGATGACGAACTTGAATCCGATCGGCGTGCGCTCTTCAATAGAATTCGGGAGCGGATCTCTCTTTGCTTGTAACGCGGTCAACAGCGCATCCATAGTGGAGTCATGCGTGCAAAGGAAGTTAAATCGCCGTCCGGAAATCTTCATCTGTTTCAGGACATTTCCCAGCATGGCATGCGAGACATTGACGGCAACAATCGGCGCCGTGAAAAGAACGATACCATATACATCCTTGATCCTGGCCAGTCTTTTCCAGTCATCGAAAGAAAGGTCCCTAAGGCGAGGATTGGCAGCATTTGCAATCGCCCAATCATCCTGCTCGTAGTATTGAAGGATCAGGGCATCACTTGCGCGATTGGCAAGGTTAAAATCACTGGACGCGTTAAACACAGGCTCTAATTTCTTCTCCCCCTTTTCTGTTTTCTCCACAAAGCGTAGCGAGAAGTCTGTGAGGCAAGTGTCTAAATGCCTCTTATGACTTGCTGTGGCAAATTTGGAGGAGTCAAGTCCGATTTTTTCCTCAAGGAAAAGCAAATCTGCCGAAACGTCAATACCGTCAATGAGATCGAGCATCTCCCGGCGGGCTTCTTGTTGAAAACGCAGGGTGTCAAAACCACCGAAAGAGGTGTCTCCATTCAATAGCGGCAGGAACTCCGGATCATAGTATGTAGTACTGAAATCCTGCGGCCCAAGATATTTAACGTCAACTTTTTGTCTCGGGAAAAGGCCGGCGGCAAAAGCATGGGAGGTCTCGACGGTACGCTGTTTGGGGCTGGCACTGAAATAGGCGTTGTTCGGCGTAAGTCGAAGCCCGTTTTCTTTGAAATACTCCCGGAAGTATTCCCCGGCCATATATTCCAGTACGCTGCCTCGAAGAGACAGATGTCCGCCTTCTACGGGCCATTGCGGCCAGCGATAATTAACAGACAAGATCGAGTCCAAATCCTTATTATACTTGGCGAGCGGGACGCGCACTCCGTGTCGGCTGATGATGGTGACCTGTTCCAGGCTAGGTCCCTTGTTTGAATCGCAATTACAACAAGAAACCGCGCACGTAAGGAGGAGTAGCGAGACAAGGACAAGATGGGACAAGTGTTTCATAACAATGTGATTATGCCATAAAAATAGAAAAAAAACTTGGAAGGAATGTCCGATGCATGAAAAAAGTCTTATTTTTGCATAAACCAACCACATAATAACATGTCAAAAGATAAACCCGACATTCCGCTTGAAGCGGACAAGCAGGTCGTTACCATCAAACTGAACAAGTACAAGTCCGTTGTGGACGCGCTTGGTAATCCGAGAACCGCGCTGCGCATCGCGTTTACCATTTTCTTTCTTGGGGTCCTGCTCTTTGCCGGGATTTCCTATATCACCTTGGCGATCAAGCGTCTGTACCCATACAGTGACATCAAAACAAATGGGTTGGGTGCGACGACCATTAAGAGTGAGAACAATGAGGTGTCATACTGGCTGTTTAATACGGCTACCGTCTGGGCTGACTCGGGAATTTATGTAAATGAAGGGGACATCCTGACCATTCGCGCGTCGGGCAAGAGCAATACGGCAATTCATCACCTCTATGATGCGGCTAAAGATAATAAGGGGATACGGGATGATTGGGTCGGAACAGAAGGAGAACCGGATAAACGGGATAATGAAAAAGATAATTATCGCCGTCGATACCGTATCTTCCCGAATATGAATTCGGGCGCGCTTGTTATGCAAGTTGCCAAGGGAAACGAATATAAAGATTCTCCGCGGGATGGAGATCCGGAAGACTTTTATTTTATTGGCCGGGAGCGGCAGAATATCGTAATCAACAACCCGGGCACGTTGCATTTTGCGGTCAATGACATCATTCTTGACAGGAACACGATTGCGCGGATGATGTGGGATTCTGTTATTGAGCAATGGAAACAAAATCCGGAAGCTGATAAAGGATTAAGGAAAGAATACGAAAAATATGGCAACAACTATGACGTGGAAGTAATGCGTCGCCTATCAGAAAAAACGGAGAACGAAGCGTCTCGGCAGTTATTAGAGGAAGACGTGAAAGCCACATTCGCAAAAGTGTTTCAGCAGGATATTAAGGCGAAGACGCCGGTTGGAAAAATGGGGTTAGGCTTTTCGGACGAAGAGTGTGAGTTGTCGTATTATTATGGCAAAAGTACGGATGAGAACGATCTTCGCAAATATGTGTGGTTTGAAGATAACATAGGATCATTCCTGATTATTGTCGAAAAAAACAATAAGAGACTATGATGAAAGGGATCAACCATCTTTTGGAAAAATGGATCGCCTCCGGTCGCAGCGGAACGATGGATGTTGATTCTGATGCGTTCCTGGACACGTTGGCCAGAAGCCGGTATCATGGTCCGGAGATCGAGCCGAGTCCCGTTGGCCCGGAAGAGGAACGGCCCCTTCGCTGGTGGGAGGTGCCCTATTTGAAAGGGTATCGCTTTCTTGTGATAATGGGAATCGCTGTGTTTATGGTCACCATGGTAATCTGTGGTGCCATTCGGTACATTAATGATGTGGTTTTTTACGACAATCAACTTCACATCAATAGTCAGGGCGCGTTCAATCCACACAAATCAATGAATTGCGAGTACGCAATCTATCTGTTCAACACGGCGGATCTTTGGGCGAATTCCGGAATTCAGGTGAACAAGAAGGACCGGATCAAGATAAACATATCCGGAGGACATAATTCTGCGATAGTGGGGGTTGTAAACGCTGCAAACAATAATACAGAAATAAAGTATAGTTGGGTATCTTTTGATGACGCAATAAAAGGGGAACGCTTCGGGTATAATAAAAGGAGCCAAAACATTTCGGAAGATAATGTCGGGCTATCGTACTGCGTTTACCGTGCTCCGGACCGGGAACAAAAGGAGTTAGATTTCGGCTCGATTCTTTGTGGAATCTTTCCGGAGAGCATGGACATCCAGAATGATCCGCTGATAAAGAATGAGGATCGTGCAAGACGCGTCTGGAGGTGGGCCCCAAGATTGGGGACATCTTTCAAGCGGGCAGAGCAATCAGGGACACTTTTCTTCGCGGTCAATGATTTGTTTTTTGAGAGCGATGTTGAAGTCGCCGAATATTATAGTAATCCGAACATACTGAATTTTGACGGGAAACCGTTCAGTCAAGAAGAGATAGACGCAAGAAAAGCAGACAAGTTACTCGATTACAAAGACAATCTTGGCCAGCTGATGGTCTCTGTCGAGATTCAGCGGTACGTCCCAAATACGTTCTTCAGGCCAATCCTGGCCTATAGATGGATGGAATACCACGCGTTTGAGGCACTGGATAACCATCCGCATTTCCTTGGCCGTTTTCTTGCGCTTTTATTCTTTGGCCTGTGTTTTTTTGGTTGGATTTCTGCACAGTTCTTCGTGTGGGTATTTTGCGGCGTCTTGATTATGTATCTCTTCTTTTTCGTTGGCCACCAGTTGTTTTCGTTGGGCGAAGTGCTCCCTGCCCGGATTCGCTTGCGGCGGGACAAGAAAACAGTAGAGAAGGAGTTAAGCAGGCAAAAAGAAGATCCTAAGGAAAACGTTAGATGCAACTGACACTTTTCATAAAGATTCTCCTGGGTTTTCTCCTTTTCGTCATCTTCGTCGGTGGCGTTGTTGTGGTGAACGAGCTTGCCGATCGGAATCACGTGATTGTGTCGTGCCTGGTGGGGCTGTCGCTACTGGTTGGCTTCACTGCGCTGGGCGTGTTTTTCTCGGAAAACAGGGCGACGGTCTATTCCTGGAACCCGAAAACGGAGACATGGGGAAAAAGCGACTGGGTCCGGTCCTTCAAGGATGATGACGGAGCAAGACATCGGATAAAAGCCGGCAAATACATCTATGGCGGGAAATTAGGAAGTGAAGGCTATGATCTTTGCCGCTATCCGCATGTTTATGCTTCCGATCAGGATCTGGTGGGGCGACCCGTTGAGGACCCGCCGACGCCCGAGCCTTTCCGTGTTGAGGGCGGCCAGCTGTTCAAGTGTCATTATCTTGATTACATTTTCTCCGATGCGCCTGAAGAGTATATATTTGAGAGTGTCGTAACGCCGGGGACACTCACGCTGTGGGAAGTCCGGGAGCGAGCCAGCGCCCCAGCGTCCGAATCATTGTATGGAAAAATGATTGTATTACCTCCAGCTGTAGAATAGATTTTTATGGTTGAGTGTCAGCAAACTTGCCATCGCGTTCATTTTCTTAATTATCAACTACTGATTCAAATAAATTCTTTTAAAAAGCTATACCTCTACTGGAAGAGACAATTATCACGGTGGTGGGCAAGGCGAAGGTGGAGGCGGGAAGGTCTGGATTTTCGTCGAACTCTGTCACCAACATGTCGTAGTAAAGACTGCCGGCGTCATTTTGGACTACTTCCCTCATGAGGATGCCTTCCCAGACCCACACTTTGGTGGTTGGCAAACCAGGGAGTCTATAAGTATAGACATTGCAAGTCTTGCCGAGAACTTCCTCGCTGCCGACCTCCTTGAACTGAGTGTGCCTAACAAACAAATCGCTCGGATTCAGGTAATTGATGCTAGAGGTCCCTTCGGCCATCCAAGCCTCATCCTTCCTGTCATCGTCGAACCAGGTATTGGTATAGGTTTTGCCGTCGCGCATCAGGGTTTCCGTGCAAAAATACCCAAGGCCGTCCCTGTAGGTCTGACTGAGTTGTTTCTGGTACCTGCCGTAGTCATCGAACCATACTTCGCGACGATTGGGATTCCCGCTGGACTGCGTTTTGTATTTGAGGTGTCCGGACTTGATGCCGTAGAACTTGTCCTGTGCGCAAAGTGCCGCGGCGCCGAGTAGCAGTCCCGCAGCAAACAACATGATTTTCTTCATAAGCGTGCAACTATGTGGTTTAGGCAAATATAATGAAAAAGGGGTTCAGATAAAATAGAAGAGGCAAATCTGTTGACTTGTCTCGTATAGTAGACGGCCCCCTCAGATTATTACCACGCGAGAATCAGAGAAGTCTAACTATTTTTTCTTATCCTTGTGAGTAACCACACTCTATAGCCTCAGTCTATAAGGATGATGGGGACAAGCTATTTGATAACGAATACGTTACATTATAAACAGTGGGGGGGGGGATATCGAATTACGCTTGCCTTGTTTCTTTTGAGCCTGCTCGTCGTGGCTGGTGCTAATCGTTGGCTTCGCGGCGTTGGGCGTTTTCTACTTCGAGAACAAGGCGACAAGCTACTATCGGAATTCGGAAATGGATGACCCCGTTGTTCTGCGGAGAAAAGAAGATCCAAATGAATGGTAGTCCGAAGGCATTAAAGAATACTGTCTGGCGAAACGGGCGATAGGCCAGAGATAGTGGTTTCTTTAATGATATAAGACAACCGGACGCCGGCGGGAATCTTAATTGGAGAAAAAACAACACCCGAGGATTTCACAGATTGAAAAGCGCCCACTAGGCCTCTTCTGGCAAGCTTTCGTGCGATCCATTGATCCCCGGAAATGAAGAACCCTTGATAGGTCCCCGGTTCCAGGCAGATAGTTTCTTCGCCCCCTTTTGGGATAAGAACGTGTCCGGCAACCTCGCCATCAGCATTGTCGCGTCGGATGATGACCAGCGTGGATAGGTTGGGCGCATTTTGAATAGAAACCGCACAGGCCCCTTCTGTCAAATTACTCCCATATACTTGCTCATAGGGCTGGCATTGGTTCGGAGATGCTAGGAATGTGCGTTTTTGTGGCGCCGGAGTGTTCGTATTATCGCTTTTCGTTAAAATCGTAAAGACAAAGACTAGAAAAGCAATGGCAAGGATAACTAAAATGATGGTCCCCATATAACAGGTTCACTTTAAATGGTTTGACTGCGGATTGATTGCTCCGGAGGTAATAGGCAAGAGGCGTCTTTATTGCTTAATGGTTTTGGATCCTTTCAGCAAGGTCAAAATCGGAGTTATAGTAATCCTCCAGCATTTTCTCATAATCGGTGACATCCGCCTGGCGCTCCGCTTCGACTGCGCCGCCTGCGAAATGACCGTCCACGCGGTTTGACAGCGGCGGAGGGACAGCATGCCCCAAAAACAAAAGAGGTTATTATTGAACGCTATTGTCATGAGGCAATGACGAGTCACCAAAATAGGAAGTAACTAAATAATACTTCCCGTTAAGGATGTAAACAGACTGGTCACTTTCGTATTCAGCGTAACTGTCGTTTCGGTAGCCGATGGAACTCTTGTAACTTATTTGCAATATTTTATCGGCATTATAGTAACCTCTGACAATGCTTTCCTGCCCAAGATTATCATAGTGTACATTGTCTTTTATCTCCCCAAATAGAATATCATGGCGTGTATTAGATACGCTCCTTTCATTACCTATATCAATTTCTTCGTAGCCGAAATAGTATAATGCATCTTTGCTTTTCTCCAATAGTTGATTAATTATGAAATAACTTGCGCTGGTCATGGTGACTTGCCCTTGTTCATAGTAAAATGCAAGTTCATGCACACGGAGTTTTCTATCCCGTTGAGCCGCCCGGAAATCACGGCTTGCTGATGCGGGCACGTATAGCGGGACAGAGCCGAATGGCGTAGTAACAAGGAATGTCTCATGATCCATATCATAGTCCCCGACATTTTCGGCGCCAGAATAACCGTACATTTCTGCAAAGACTCTCAAGGCTTCTCCGAGATAATAACCATAAGCCATCCCATAGTATGGATTAGCCTGTCGCTCGCGGTACTGGGCGGTTGTTTCAAATTCATCCTTCTTTTCCCATACAGCCATATTAGTTTGTACCATATTTTCGACAAACAACTTACAAAGAGAAAGACTGTCCATCTCTTCCTGTCTCCCCTTCAATACTTCTTCGTCTAATTGATAGAAGGAATTTTTTTTAAGGACGGGCTCCGAGGCTGCGGGTAGAACGAGATAGTCTCCTCTCTCAGTCAGAACGCCGTATTTCCCAAAAAGATCTACGCTATACAGAGAAACGGATCCTCTGGTTACTTTTTCTTTTTTTAGCTCCGAGTTCCTGCTTGCGTGAATCCGCTTCAACATATCATCAAATGTTGCTCGAGAATGAGCATCCTGTGCATCAGAGATGAATCCAGCCCCAATAAATATGGACAAAAAGAGAAAGATCCTGTTAAGCATAATTGAAAGTGTTATGTGAATAATTGTGGTTTGCTTTTATTCGTTCGTGACTGATGGGATTCACTTCGGAGCCATCGGGCCCGAGGATTCCACATTTATCGTTTTTGTATACCTTCATCGCCAAGGGCACCAGACAATTCGTCGCTGGCGTAAATGCTCGTGGACGTGTAGTCAAAGGGGCGAGCAGTCCTTTTCGTTTCGCTTTGACTGAACGAAATGGCGGAGAATAGGATGGCCGCCAGAAAGAGGAAAGCACGGTAGAACATATGCGATAGTGTGTTAATTATGGGGTAGTTTTACAAATATAACCAATTTTTGAGAAATCCTAAATATTTGATTATCTTTGCGAAAGACAACACACTAATGACGCTGCTCAAGTTAATGAAGAGCGTATTAATTGATAACCAAAACAAAAACAGTATGAACAGTAAAGGCTTTTTTTATCGAATTACGCTTACCGCGTTTCTCTTGAGCCTGTCTGTCGTGGCTGGCGCGCAGGGAGGGGCGATTGTCGGTAATATAGTCAAGGGCGTAGTAAACAGTACAAAAGCCGCCCAAAAATCAAGTGACGCCGCATTGGAGGCGCTGAGAAGGACGGGTGCTTTGCAGCCTACGATAACGGCCCCGGCTTTGCCGACGAGTAGCATTGAGTTGATACGTTCTCAGATCGTCGAGATACCAACCTTCGACACGCTTTATTTCAGAAAGCCCTTGCAAACGGAGGATGGCGTTTATTTCGGTATTTATCTGGATTGTCTTGCTCTTGAAGATGAGGCTGAATGGAACGATAAAATAACGATTCTGTGTCGTCGCCTCGCCGTGCTGGATAATAGCAAAAGCAGGGAACAGTGGCGGGAGCACGTGGACTCCGGCCGGTCCCGAAAGATTCGTTTTCTCATTTTGCTCCCCAAGCTTCCCGAGCAATTCTTAGCGTATCTTGTCGGGTCCGAAGAAGAGCACTTTGGCCGAGAGGAAGGCCTTTTGGTGCTTCGTCTTGACGAGGAACCCTAATTCTAGGCAAACATCATATTCAGGTCGTTCCGGAGAGAACAGAAGCCGTTTAGTTAGAGAATCAGTGACAGGCGTTTGCTGATAGTCCGGATGCCTTCGAGGATGCGGCGGCGGGTATCGGGGCGGGGTGTTTTCCGGCCATTGGCATAGTGGCAGAGTTGCTGCTCGTTGATGCCTGTCTCGCGCGCCAGCGCCTTGCGGGTGATGTAAGCATCAGCGTAACGGAGCTGCGCCCGGGTCGTTAAATGGAAATCCGGGGTCCAGTCTCCCAGGTATTCAGGAGGGACAGGATCTCCGTTCCGGATCATGCCTTCCAGATGAAACTGCAGGGCATCGACGATATTGCTTTCCACTTCATCCAGTGTTTTCCCCGTGGCCACGCAGGCAATCCGCTCGTCGGCAATCGCCGCCCCGAAGTTTTTTTCAACCCAATCAATATTGATATCAATCGTTGTCATAGGCCATTCGTTTATTTCCATCCGGCTTGTTTCCAGATACTATTCAACAGTTCCTGACTCAAATTGTCCCGGAGTTTTCCATTAACGGTTACTGTCCCGGGCTTGTTCTTATTTATAAATTGACGATGGTCACCTCTTGTGCGATCAAGCTTCCATCCGTCTTTATACAGCAGGTCTATTACCTGCCGCACTTTGTATTTTTTCATAGCAAAGGTATATAATAATTTACCATTTTCAAAGCGGAATAGTCCAAAAATGGGGAATAGTAGTTCCCCGGGAGAGGAGTGCTTAGAAGATCTTCGGAAGGAAGATAAGGAGGCCGATGGCGGCAGCGGCGATGGCGCAGAGGAGAACGCCGGCGGCGCAGAGGTCCTTGATGTCGCCGATGCGCTTGTCCTGCTCCGGCTGGACGATGTCGCAGAGGCGCTCCAGGGCGGAGTTGAGGATCTCCGCCGCGAACACGAGGCCGATGGCGAATGCCACCAGGGCCCATTCAATCCGGGAAATCTGGAAGATGAAACCGGCCGCGATGACCAGGATCGTCGCAAAGAGGTGCACCCAGGCGTTGTGCTCCTCGCGGAACAGGACGCCCACGCCGCGGAACGCGAAGCGGAAACTTCGCAGCACCTTTTTAATCGAGAATCCCTTGTTATCCATGTACAGAACGGCGCAGTTCTGAACAAAGATAATCATTTTTCTTTACAGACGGATAGAAAGTAGCTCGTTGCCGAGTTGATGGAGCGCATTTTCTATTTTTTCGACTTGCGCACGGCGTGGGATCACCTTGCCGCTGGCATAGTGCCAAAGCTGTTTTTGGTTGATACCCGTCAGTCGTTCCAGTCCGGCTTTGGTAAAAATTCCATAGTAAACGGAAAGAAAACTCTTGACGTCCATCTTGAAATCAACCACATAATTACCTTGGAACTCCTCGGGAAGTACATATCCGTGTTCTTCGCACTCATCGGTAATGATCTCAATTGACTCCAGAAGACTCTTTTTCACCTCATCCAACGTTTTGCCAATTCCGATGACGCCATCCACTTCCTTCAGGTAGGCACCGTAATTGTTCTCCGTTGTTTCAATGATGGCCGTTAAATGTCTGGTTCTCATACTCGTTTTATTTGAATTTCAAGCCTGTCTCTCGCAAAATGGAGTGTAAAACGCCCGGCGGGACATCATCGTTTCTTCTCCCTGGAATAGGAACTGAACGCCGTGCTCCTGCCTTCATGAAAAGATGATGGTCACCCCGTGTCCGTTGATAGACCCACCCATTCGCTTCCAACAATTCAATCAGCTCATATACTTTCTTCGCCATAAAGATAACTAAAATTCTATTAACTCAAGCGAAAAGTATCTAAATTTCTACTATTCCAGCGCAAATGTGATCTCTACGTCGCCGAAACGGCCGGTGAGGGTGCCGCCGCCCTGGTCGAAGACGTCCTGGAAATAGTTGCGGGTGAGCTGGCCGCGCCAGACGATATCGTCCTTGTCCTTGTAGGGGATTTCCAGTTCGAAGCCATAGGACTTGG
>Ga0310690_10007209_pt1 | contig 14396 bp, 13 predicted proteins | sample AusTroGonzalo_MG_2_FD_207661 | JGI IMG/M metagenome (GOLD analysis project Ga0310690, IMG submission 207661) | Bovine rumen microbial communities from tropical cattle in Woodstock, Queensland, Australia - Gonzalo_04 (v2) (version 2) | ecosystem: Host-associated > Mammals > Digestive system >...
TACATCATTTTGTTTAATGTAATCAATTGTCTTATATGCTTCTTCTCTAATGTGGTCTTGAATAACAATTAAAGCAACGGCTTTAACGTTTTTCGGACTTTGTCCTTCTTTTAAGCCCGTATTAGTATGACCTAGTACGATTACTCTACAACCTTGTGATGCAAATCTTTCTACTTTAGATTTTAATTTTTCATATTGATCAGTCAATACAAATTCCGGTGCACCTAAATAGAAAGTTCCAATTGAACTATTAGTTTCTGGATCTTTAAAACTAACTGCACTAAATTTTCTCTTTGAAGAGAATGGGATAATATTAACTGGTGTTAATACTTTGTTAGTATCAAAATATCTAATTAGGGCATCTGATGTAGCATTAGTTTCTGGGAACGCACTCATCATTGAGCCAATGATTTCTCTAATTGTAAAGTCAGTTGGATTCTTTACTTCAATACAATCCACTACATGCATAGTTCCATCAGTGATAGTACCAGTTTTATCTAAACATAAAATATCAACTCTCGCTAATGTTTCAATACAATATATTTCTTGAACTAATGTTTTTCTTTTAGCTAGATTCAATACACCTACAAATAAAGCTACACTAGTTAACAAGAATAATCCTGATGGAATCATACCTAAAATTACAGCTGAAGTTCTAGGAACTGATGCAATTATCTTATCCCATAGGCTCATTGTGCCTTCCGTTAACTTTTGTATTTCAATATACATAGTTAAAGCACCTAGTGGAATAATGATAAAACCAACTACTTTAATGATTGTTCTTAAAGTTTTTAATAATTCTGATTTAGGAGCTTCATGCTTCTTAGCTTCCGCTGCTAATTTTTCAATATAGTTATCTTTACCTACATGATCAATTCTAGCTTTACATGTACCACTTGATACAAAGCTACCAGAAAATAGTGTATCGCCATTCTTTTTAGTAATGGCATCTGCTTCACCTGTTAGAAGTGATTCATTAGCTTCAATAACCCCATCTACTACTATGGCATCAGAATAGATTTGATCGCCTGCTTTTAAAATAACGATATCATCTAATACTATTTCGTTAGTAGCAACATGCGTTTCTATACCATCTCTAATAACCGTTGCTTGAGGAGCAGTGATTAAGCTTAATTTATCTATCGTTAGTTTTGCTTTAATTTCTTGGTAAATACCAATTACTAAATTTGGTATAACGATAAATAAGTAAAACATATCGCTCCAAGAATGCGCTAAAGCTAACATGACAGTTATACCTAAATAAAGCATGTTAAAGAATGTAAATACGTTATCCACAATAATGCGTGGAATCGATTTACCTTTCTTAGCCACATAATTATTAACTTGACCAGCATCAATTCTTTTTTGTACTTCGCTAGAAGATAGACCATTTTCAATATCGCTAACTTCAGGTTCCGTAACATCAGTCATTTGAATTTCTACTTCTTCAGTCTTGTTATTAATTACTTTCTTCTTTTCAATTAAATCAGCGCTCTTTTTAGCCATAATTTCACCTGAAAAACTACTAATATGATTAAACACATTGTATCACACATTACTAAATTAAACAAGAAAAAAAGGCTTACAAAGATGTAAGCCTTTAATCTAATTCTTACCCATAATTTGGTTTTTAATTTCTTTTGCTTTAGCACTACCTAATACTTTTTCAATAATAGCTAAAGCAAAGTCAGCACTATAATACATCGATCTAGCCGTAATATAGTTACCATCTACGACTACTTCCTTACCAGTATTTGTGCCTTTTGTGATTGGTGTATCGCATCCAGGGAAACAAGTATATTTCTTACCTTCAAATAAACCAAGTTTACCAACTAGCGATGGGGCTGCACAAATGGAAGCAATAACTTTATTTTTCTTGGCATAATCTAAGATGATTAAGCTAATGATTTCAAGTTGATGCAATTCTTTAAATACCGCAGGTCCCCCTGGAAGTAACAAAATATCATAACTAGTATAATCAATTTCTTTTAAAGTCTTATTAGCTTCAACTTTAAATCCATGGGCTGATTTAACTATTTTATCTTGATAAATAGTCGCTACATCTACATCAATCTTAGCTCTTCTTAAAACATCAATTGAAGTAATTGCTTCACTATCTTCAAAACCATTTACTAAAATTGCTAAGCAGTTCATTTTGCCTCCTTATGATAATTAACATGAATATAATTAATCTTATTACCTAAACTAGTAAATTTATCTTCATATTCTGTAGTTATAATATTTTCTTTATCTTTATGTAGATCATAACTTAATTCAATAGTTTCAAATTTAGCTTGTTTAAATGATTCCACACTAAATTCAAATAAACCAATATTATCTGTTTTCATTTCAATATCGCATGGGTTAGCTAAGATGACTTTATATTTTTCTAAATTATCAATATAAGTTAATCTACGCTTTTCATGTCTAGCTTTAGGCCATGGGTCACTAAAGTTTAAATAAAGTTTATCAACTTCATTTTCACCAAAGACATCTAAGATGTTAGAAGCATCAAAATGAACAAATATTAAGTTAGGAATTCTAGCTTCGATTTTTTCAGCTGCTTTAATTAAGCATCCAATTTCTTTTTCCAAGCCAATATAGTTAATATTTGGATTCTTTTGGGCTAGCGTTATGATAAACTGACCTTTACCCATTCCGATTTCTAGATGAACGGGATTATCATTGCCAAAGAAAAATTTCCACCTTCCTTTGTAACTCTCGCCATCCTGAATGATTAATTCTTTGTTCGCTTCTAACCTTTTATCTAGGTTTTTAAGTTTTCGTAAACGCATAATCCTACTTAGCTAGTTTATAGATGGCTTCTGAGAAAATCGCTACTGATTTTACTAGTACATCTATATCTACATATTCATTAGCTTGGTGCATTACATCTTCCGCACCAGGCATTAAAATTCCAAATGCTACCGCATTATCAAATGCTCTAGCGTAAGTTCCACCACCAATTGTAATTGGTTTATGAGTGTAGTCTTCCATATACTTTTGATATGTTTCAAATAATGTCTTAACTAGTGCTGAATCTTTATCTACATAATGAGGATGACTATTGCCCAAAGCAACACATTTAATGCCAAATTCACTAGCTATATTTTGTAAGCCTAAATAGAATTTATCGTAATCAAAATGAATTGGATAACGAATATTAATACCAACTTTTTCGTTATCTTTATCCATTTTAAAGTTAGCTACATTAACTGTTAAATCGCCCATTTCTGGATCCGTAAAGTTAAGGTTAACTTGGGCCATTCTTGAATCATATAAACATTTAGATACAAACTTAATCATTGCATCATCAAAGTAGTCTTTGGCAAAATGGCATAAGTTTACTAAAGCATTGATACCATTTCTTGGTTCCATGCCATGAGCTCTTTTACCGTTTAGAATATATGTAAACTCGCCATTTGCTTCTTTTACTTCACCACTAAATTTATTATTCTTTAAGTACTCATTAAATTCAGCTCTTAAATCTAAATTAGATACGATTCTAGCCTTTTCTGGTACGACGTTATAAACGTCACCTGAATCCATTAAGATAATGTTAGGGTCTTTTTTAACACTTAAGAAATCAAAACTAGCAATTCCTTTTTCCCCATAAATTACAGGGTAATCAGCATCAGGTGAAAAAGCAACATCAGGGATACGTTCAGTTTGCATATAACGAGCAAGGCATCGAGAACCGCTTTCTTCATCAGTGCCAACAATGATTCTAACGATTTTATTTAATTTAATGTTATTGTCTTTTAAACATTTTAAAGCATAAAATGCTGCCATTACTGGGCCCTTATCATCAATTGATCCTCTAGCATATAATCTGTTACCTTCACGACGAGCCGTAAACGGATCTGATTTCCATGCATCTAAGTCACCAGTTGGTACAACATCAAGGTGGCCTAAGATTGCTAGCATTTCGGCTTTTTCATCTAGGCCAGAATCATATTCAATATATCCCACTACATTATCGATATTTTTTACTTTAAAGCCAGCTTTCTTTCCTTGTTCTAAAATCCAGTTTAAGCATTCTACTAGTGGATATCCAAAAGGTGCATCTTTAATATCTGGTTGATAATTTAGAACACTTGGGAACTTAATAATACTAGCTAAATCATTAAGTAAAGCATCTTCATTGTTTCTTGCATATTCTAAGAAATTCATAATTCACCTATTATAAGTCTAAATATTTTTTAACAATATTTTCTACGCTAAACCCAAATTCAGGCATAACTAGTTGATATTTACCGCTTATACCAAATCGGTTAATGTTACATAAATCACCACTTAGGCCAATATATTTATATAGATGCGCAGCCTCTCCCATTTCGATACCTAATCTCTTGGTAAGTCTTAGAGGTAATACTTCTTCTTGATAAGCTTTATCTTGTTTATCAAATAAATACATTGATGGCATGCTCACAACTCTAACTTGATGACCCATTTCAGCTAGCTTATCTGCCGCATGCAAAGCTAGAGCAACTTCAGATCCCGTGGCAATTAAGATGCCTTCATCAGCTTCACTACTTCTAACTACATATGCTCCTTTGCTTAAATCACCATGTGTTGGTAAGGTTTCCGTATTTTGACGAGTTAGAGCAATAAATGTAGGGTTATTTTTTGAAGTAAATGCTTGCTTATATGCTTGTATACATTCATGAGCATCGGCTGGTCTAATAACATTTAAATTAGGAATGCTACGTAAGCCCGTTAATTGTTCTACTGGTTGATGAGTAGGTCCATCTTCACCTACTGCAATTGAATCGTGGGAGAAAATATATACGACTGGTAGATGTTGCATCGCAGCAAGTCTAATTGCTGGTTTTGCATAATCACTAAATACGAAGAACCCACTACAGAATGGAATAAGTCCGCCGTGAATTGCTATACCATTGCAAATAGCTGCCATTGCATGTTCTCTAACGCCAAACATAATATTTCTACCTAAGCGGTTTTCTAGGCTAAAGTTGCCATCAGCACCTTTTACTTTAGTAGAGGCAATTAAGTCAGCTGACCCACCAATTAATCTAGAATCTAGATTATTTAGAGCGTCTAAAATTTTGCCACCAATATTACGAGTAGCGGCATTAACAAAATCTTCTTCATTAATTAATGAATCATAGTCAATATTAAATTCACCATTAAACATTTTGTTAACTTCAGCTAGCTCGGCAGGCTTGCAGCCTTTTTGCCAATTAGCATAAAGTTTGCTACCTTTTTTCGCAATCTCACTATAATATTTCTTTACATCATCATCTACATCGAAGGCATCGCCACCAAGTAAGCCTCTTAATCGATTAACTTCATCTTGGCCTAATGGATTGCCGTGACATTTGCTAGTGCCTTCGCTTACACATCCATAACCAATAACTGTTTTACATTCGATCATTGTTGGCTTATCTTGTGCTTTAGCGCGGTTAATAGCATCAACTATTGCTTCCACATTATTTCCATCTTCTACGAATTCATAATTCCAGTTTAATGCTTCCATTCTTTTCTTGATGTCTTCGTTAAAGCATACTTTTACTTCACCATCAAGTTGAATATCATTAGAATCAAATAAACAAATAAGTTTATTTAAACCAAGTTTACCAGCTAAGCTCATTCCTTCATATGCTACGCCTTCTTGGAATTCACCATCGGTGCAAATTACATATGTATAATGATCAATTACACTTGGGAATTTTGCGTGTAGGTGTGCTTCTGCAATCGCCATACCAACTGCAGTTGGTACACCTTGACCTAATGGTCCGCTCGAGCAATCAACTCCATCAGTTACTCCAAGTTCTGGGTGTCCAGGAGTTAAAGTGTGAATTTTTCTAAATCCTTTTAAATCTTCTATAGTTAGTTTATATCCTGCTAAATGAAGCATACTATAAAGTAAGCTAGATCCGTGGCCACCAGCTAACACAAATCTATCTCTATTAATCCAGCTAGAATGAGCTGGATCAATGTTCATTGCATGATAATACAAACTATGTATTAAACTAGCAGCGCCTAACGCAATTCCTGGATGACCAGAATTAGCCGCATTAATTTCTTCTACTGATAAAACTCTTAGAGTTTGAATAGCTTTATCTTGAATATTCATTATTTACCTCCATTTAAACTAGCATATGCATTATCAATATCTTCATAAGTGCTTTTAACTTGGTTGCCCATAATAAGGACATTTTTAGCACCTAATTCTTTAATTCTTTCGGGATTAACTTTTTCTAAATCAACGACACTTACTGTAAGTCTAGTCATTTCTTTAGATACTGATTCAATATTTTCCATTCCACCATATGCCAGAAGTAAATCTTCATTAGCAATTGGTGCTACTTTTTTACCTTTATGATTTAGTTTAATCGTTTTTGTAAATCTAATAATAAAAGCAACAATTGCTAGCACTACGATTAAACAAACAGGTACGATTAATATCCAACCCCAAAGTGGAATGTTATTTTCGATTAATAATAAGTTTATTCTCATTTTGCTTTAACCACCTTTTTCATATAAATATACGCTAGTCCTAAATGGATTAAATCTTTTTCATAAATGCAACCATCGAAATAATCGAAGAAATGTCTTGCCGCACCACCGCTAAAGACAACTTTCGCATCCTTAACATATGATTTATACTGGGCAATGATTTCTTTTAATGCCCCAATTGTTCCATATAACATACCAGTTCTTAAGGCATCTTCGGTATTTCCGCCAATAAAGCGTTCTGGTTCTTTAATATCGGTATAGTTAAGCAGAGCAGTTGCATCACACAAACTCTTAAATGCTGCTTGAGTACCTGGGTATATTGCACAAGCAAGTAGTGTATTATCTTTTACTAAAGTTATTGTGGTAGCAGTACCCATATCGATTGTAATTGATGATTTAAAGCGTCTTGCGCTTTCTACACAACCGCAGAATATATCAGCACCTAACTCGTATTTACCAAGTATATCAAGTTTTAGTAAGTCCTCATGCTCAGATGGCTTAATAAACATACAAGGAATATCAACTTCTTTTAGTGCTGCCTTGATTCTTTTATCCACATCAGGCACTACACTGCTAATTACAGCAGCAAGAGGTACAAATTTGTCTTTTAAATTCAAAAAGTCTTTGCAAAGTGTTGCTTTTTTTGCGTCATCATCTTTGTATTTTTGACTCCACTTGATATCTTTATTCTGGTAATCAATTACCACAATACTTGTATTAGAATTACCAACATCAATTGTTATAATATTTCTTCCCATAATCTACCTACTTCTCATATTTCCATTCAAATAATAATTCACCTTTAAATACATTTTCACTGCTTAGCGAAAACTCATAGTTTCCTCTTTCTAAATCGATATAGTATGTATCGTTAGTATCTTTTGTTACTTCCATCGTATGAATTACTTCACCTGATGCTTTAATTTTAATGTATAAGACATCTTCAATTTCGGTATACGTAACAATGCGGACGGTTGTATCTTCGCTAATTGTTTTTTTAAAAGTGTAAACACCTTTAAAAGCACCAAATTTATAATGGTTGTGGACAGCATTCTCTTCAGTTGATGAAGCTGCCATTACATAACTTGTTCCGCAACCACTAAAAACTAGTAAAATAAATAATAATAGGCTAATCGTTAATATTTTCTTCATATTTAGATTATATCATTTTCTTATTCCATATTCAATTTACAAAATAATATATGTTATTGGTTGAGAATAATAATATATTTTTGTATAATGGTATTAATTTAGAGGTACAAATATGGAAAAACTACATTTCATGAATTACATTTGGAGTGACTGTATTTTAGTAGAAAGCGATGGCTTATATGCACTTGTGGATACAGGCGAAGTAAATCACTTAAACAAAACTTTAGCCTATCTTGATTATCTTGGCGTTAAAAATTTAGAGTTTGTTTATGTAAGTCATTTTCATTATGATCACTATAGTGGATCAGAAGCAATCTTAAAAACATATAATGTTAAGAAGTTCTTTATCCAAGAATATAGCGGTTGCGATGGCGATGATGGATCAGGTAACAAACAACCAGGCCTAGATGATGAATATCATTTCGATGCTAATTATCAATTTAAAAAGATTTTAGAATTAGCTAAGAAAAAATGTGAAGTGGCGGAAATTGTAAGTGATAATACTACAGGGATTGAATGCGGAAAGTTTAAGTTTAAAGCATTTAGAACAAAAAACTATGTAAAACAAGCATATGAAGATAAAGATGCATATTGTTATCATCAATGCTTATTAAGCGAAAATGGAAATTCTTCCCCACTTTATGCTAACGTTAATGGTAAAAATATCTTCTTAGGTAGCGATATAGCTGACTATGATGCCGGCATTGAATATTTATCTTATGTTAATTTAAAGATAGCTAAAGAACTAGGCTGCCAAATGGATATCTACAAAGTGCCACATCATGGTACAAGTGGCTGTAACACTAAAGAAGCGCTAGCTATATATAAACCAAAACACGCCATCATTACTAATAGCTATTGGTATTTAGAAAGATGGACAACTATTAAAGATTTAATGGAAGCAAATAAAGATTGTAAAATCTTAACAACTGAAAGAAAATATCTAGTCTATACTATCCCAGAAGATGGCGATATAAAAGTAGATATGATTAGTTATGATGAACTATATAATCGTAAATAAAAAGACAAAGTGAATATCACTTTGTCTTTTCTGTTAACTCTATAATATAAGAATATTCTTGTTCTTCGCCTGGCTTAATTTCAATTAGGTCAGCTTTAGTATCAAATGAATGATTCGAATCTATTAAATCATCATATCCGCACCATGGTTCTAAACAAATATATTTATTATTTGGTTTTGTCCATAAAGCTAGTGTATTAAAGCCCTTAAAGCTAAATTTAATACCTTTATTAACTTTATTTAATAAACATACTGTTCTTGATTTAATATTTCTAATAACTAAAGCATCAATTTTAAATAGTTTATAGTTTAAATCGATATGATCAATGCTATCATATTTAGCTAAATAGTTATTAAAATCCATTAATCCATCAGGATATGAAGGAGTTGCAAATGATTCTTCTTTTTCAAATACAATTTTGTAATCACTAAACTCTTCATCTTCATTTAGTGGGCATCTAAATCCAGGATGGCCACCAATATTATATTTATAACTAACTTTATCGATGTTTTTAACTTTAAGAGTTGTTACTAGTTTTTCACCATCTAATTTATATGTAACATATAATTCATATTTAAATGGAAACATCTTAAATGAAGAATCATTATATGTATCCATAAATATTAGTGAATCACTTGTTTTACTAACTAAGACTAAATCGTGATCTCTTAAGAATCCATGTTTAGTAATATTGTATTTTTGATTATTAATAATAGTATAACTATCTTTTAAGCAACCAACAACGGGAAATAAGAATGGAGCACTTCTTCCCCAAGCATCATCTTTTTGCCTAATTATGCTTAAGCCATTAATAATTAAGCTATTAACTTCTGCTCCGTGGTTATCTACTTCTAATTTAATGTGATCATTATTAATTGTATATAACATACTTTTACCTATACTATTTCAATATTAAATGATACTTCTTTTTCTTCACCAGGTTTAATTTCAATTAAATCTGGTTTAGTTAAGAAATCTTGATTTGTATCATATAAGTCTGCATAGCCATGCCATGGTTCAAAGCATAAATATTTGCTTCCGGGTCTTGTCCAAAAGGCGATTGTATTAAATCCATTATATGTGAATTTAATGCCATGGTTATCACTGTTTAATAAACATATAACATCAGACTTTAAATTACGATTAACGATAGCATCAACTAAGAAATATTTGTAATCTAGATCGATACGATCGATATTGATAAACTCAAAACTTGGATGATCAAAATCTAACATTGATGCGCTTACAATACTAGGAGATGCAAATGTTTCTTTTTTATTAAATTTAATATGATAATCATTAAACTCTTCCCCTTTAAATAAAGGGCATACAATTCCCGGATGACCACCAATATTATATTTATAACTTACGTTATCAATATTTTTAACTTTGATGATGGTATCATATGATTTCTTATTTAATTTGTAAGTAACATATAATTCATATTTAAATGGATAGACATTTAAAGTATCATCATCATACTTATCATATAATGTTATTTCATCTTCTTTTTTATCAACAACTTTAAATTCACGATGAGCAGCAAAGCCATGTACGCCTAAAGTAATCTTTTTACCATCATAGATTGCATATCCATCTCTTAATCTACCAACGATTGGAAAAAGAATGGGTGCAGTGCGATCCCACACTTCATCTCTTTCTCTTAAGTAATTAATACCTTTACAGCTAAAATGAATGGCTTCAGCGCCTAAGCTATCTATTTCTAAAGTTACATATTTATTTTTAATTGTTTGAATCATTTTTAATAACCTTTCTAAAAATAAATCCTTCATCATCCTGTGGTGCTATAATCTTTTCTCCATACGATAAGATTACTTCAGGTGGAATATATCTTTCTCCTGGCATCTCATTCCTCTTTATTGCTCGATCATAACAAATTTTTGGATCGGTATCAAAAAAGTAAGTACCAATTACAAAATCATTTGTATGTTCTTTAATTATATTTTTAAAATTAGTTCTAACTTTAGGAGTAATGTTAGTTGCATCATATATAAAGTCTTGACCATTTTCAACTAGTCTAATGCATTCATTATATATTAGTGGCCAGATATCTTTTTCTTGTACGTCGGGATGAAGATTGCGCATTTCATCACTAGATACAATCGGAATATTAAGTTTACTTGCTAACTCTTTAGCGTAAGTTGATTTACCACTTGCGGGGATACCAACTAACATATGGATAGTAACCATGTTTCTCTCCTAAATTTCTCTTAATTTTGCTCCTACTCTAAATGATAAATCCTTTAGAATCTTCTTAATCTTTTCATTAATTATTTCATCAGTCAATTGACTTTGTGAAGTAAATACTAATTTTAAAGCAATACTCTTTTCATCACTTGCTACTTTTTCACCAACATATACATCAAATACCTTAACATCGCTTAACAATTCTTTTTCGCTCTTTCTAATTGAAGCGATAATATCACTGGCTAGAACTTGTTTCTTAACAACAAGTGCTAAGTCTCTTTCGACACTTGGTAATTTATTAATTGGTGTATATTTTCTAATTGGTTCCACATAATCAAGTAACCAGTCAATCTTTAATTCATAAACATATGTTTCATCTAAGCCATTCTCACGGGCATACTTTGGATGAAGTTGGCCAATAAAGCCAATTGGTTTACCATCAAACAAAACAGTTGCACTACGATTTGGATGAAGTTCTACTACTTCTTTATCGATTGGTTTATATTCTAGTTTTAGATCAAACTTATTGAACAAGTGATCAATAATACCTTTTACTAAATAGAAATCAACTTTTTCTAGTTTTCCAGAATGTAAAGTAGATGAGAATGTTCCACTCATAATACCTGCTAGACGGTATTCTTCTAAATAAGAATCTTTTGCGTTAGCTGTATTATCAAAGTATACTTTACCAATTTCATATACTGAATAATCTTTGCATTTTCTAGATACATTATATTTACATGCATCAACTAATGATGGTAGTAATGATTTTCTTAATACTTTACGGTCTTCAGTTAAAGGCATTAATAATTTAATGTTACCTAAATCTAGGTGATTATAATTAAACTGTTTGTTTTGTTCTTCGTTAACTAATGAATAAGTAATTGCTTCATATAAACCTAAACCCGATAAAGTATTTTTAATCTTAGCTTCATTAGTTTGCATGTTATTTAGTCCACCAACTAAGCTATCTGTAGGAGTAGTAGCTGGTAAGTTTTCATAACCGTAAAGTCTACCGACTTCTTCTACGATATCTTGCATAATAGCAATATCAGGTCTACGTGAAGGTACGCTTACTTCTAAGTTATCGCCATCTACTTTTACTTTGAATCTTAAATCTTCTAAAATCTTAACGATTTTTTTAGTTTCAATATTAGTACCAAGTAAGTGGTTTACGTTGTAACTTGATAGTTTTACTACTGTATCAGGAAGTTCTTCAATTCCGGCATGTACCCATGCTTTATCAATTTTAGCATCAGCTAGTGTAACAAATAAGTAATTTGTATAATCTAGGGCTAACTTAGTTCTATTTAAATCAACGCCTCTTTCAAAGCGCATTGATGATTCAGAATGTAAGTTTAGTCTAGCTGCAGTCTTTCTAACTGTCATTGGGTCAAAGATAGCTGCTTCAATTAAAACATTTTTAGTTGTATCTTTAATATCTGAATTAGCGCCACCCATTACACCAGCTAGAGCAACCCCTTTAACACCATCTGTAATTAATAAATCAGTTGGTTCTAAATTTCTTTCAATATCATCAAGGGTAGTAATAGTTTCATTCGCTTTTGCGTATCTTACTACAATCTTATTGCCTAATACATCGTAATCAAATGAATGTAGAGGCTGACCAAATAACGCTAAAATATAATTAGTAATGTCTACTACATTATTAATTGGTCTAACACCAAAAGCGATTAATCTAGATTTTAACCATCTAGGTGATTCTTTAATATGAACATCTCTAATAACTTGCGCATAATATGATAAACATGCATCAGCTTCGATTTTAACACTTAAATCTTTATCAAAACTTTCGCTACGTTTATATTCATACTTAAGTGGTTTAAGTGGTCTATTAAAAGCAGCTGAGAATTCATATGCCACACCTAACATACTAAGTAAGTCACCTCTATTAGGGGTAATACCTAATTCGATTACATAATCATCCATATTTAATGCTTTCAAAGCATCACTGCCGATTTCTGCCCCATCTTCAAAATAATAAATACCATTAGCAAACTTTTCAGGAATATACTTTGCTTCAATTCCAAGTTCAGCTAATGAACAGCACATACCATAACTTTCTACACCTCTAATTTTAGATGCATTGATTTTACCACCAGAAAGTTCAGCTCCAACTAAAGCAACAATTACATATTGCCCCGCCTCTACATTCGGTGCACCACATACTATTTGTAAGACTTCAGTCTTCACATCAACTGTTAAGACATTTAAGTGATCTGAATCTGGATGAGGAGTTTTTGTTAAGACATGACCGATAACTAGATTACTAGCAGGGATTAACTTTTCTAAGTTTTCAACTTCGATTGAATATAAGCTTACTTTATCAACGATTTCTTTAACTGATAAGCCTGTTAAATCTACTAATTCATTTAACCATTCTAATTTTACTCGCATAGTTATTCACCTCTAAAATTGCTTCAAGAATCTAACATCGTCATTATAGAAATTACGGATGTCATCGATTCCATATTTAAGCATTGCGATTCTTTCAATTCCAATACCAAAAGCAAATCCTTGCATTTTTTCTGGATCATATCCAGCCATCTTTAATACATTTGGATGAACCATTCCGGCACCAAGTACCTCTATCCAACCATTTTGTTTGCATAGAGGGCAACCCTCGCCATGGCATTTGAAGCATGAGAAATCAACTTCTACACTAGGTTCTGTAAATGGGAAGAATGATGGTCTAAATCTAACCTTTACATCTTCTCCAAATAATTTTCTGAAAATAGTTTGTAGAGTACCTTTTAAGTCAGCCATTGTAACATTAGGTCCAACTACTAATCCTTCACATTGCATGAATTGATGAGAATGTGTTGCATCATCATTATCACGTCTATATACTTTACCAGGGCAAATGATTTTAACTGGCTCACCTTTAGCCGCAAGTAATGTTCTAATTTGAACTGGAGAAGTTTGCGTACGAAGTAACATGTTTTCCGTAATATAATATGAATCTTGCATTTCACGAGCAGGATGGCCTTTAGGTAAATTAAGCATTTCAAAATTATATAGATCGCATTCTACTTCTGGTCCATCAGCTACTTTAAAGCCCATTGAAGAACAAATCTCTTCAATCTCACTATATATTTTAGTAAGAGGGTGTAAGTTACCATCTAGTATTTCTTTACCAGGTAAGGTAACATCAATTTCTTGTGATGCAAGCATCGCATTAATCTTAGCATCTTCTAGAGATGCTATCTTTTCTCTAACCTTATTTTCTAGAGCAGTTTTAAAAGAATTGATCTTTTCTCCTAACTCTTTTCTACCTTCAGCGCTTAAATCACGCATTGTTGCCATAAGAGCGTTTAATTTGCTCTTTTTGCCCAAAAATTGCGCCTTGGCTTCATTTACTTCTTGAACTTGACTTGCATTATCAATCGCAAGATTCGCTTCTTCCTCCAAAGATTTCAATAATTCTTCAGTTTCCATATTTGCCTCCATTCATTAAAAAAAGCCTTAAACATATAGTTTAAGGACTATATTTCTAGCGGTACCACCTTA
>Ga0310690_10007210_pt1 | contig 14395 bp, 11 predicted proteins | sample AusTroGonzalo_MG_2_FD_207661 | JGI IMG/M metagenome (GOLD analysis project Ga0310690, IMG submission 207661) | Bovine rumen microbial communities from tropical cattle in Woodstock, Queensland, Australia - Gonzalo_04 (v2) (version 2) | ecosystem: Host-associated > Mammals > Digestive system >...
GAAATACTTCACCAAGATCAGGGCCTCCATCTGCCTGGCCGCGCCCTTGCTGCTTCGCTGCGGGAAAATGCGCCTTCCGCTTCCGGGCGGCGACCAGATCGGCGCCAGGAGCATCACCACCCACTTAGCCGGCTTGCAGAGCCTGGGCGTCACGATCTACGACGACGAGAACGGGCTTATGCTTCTGAACCGCGGCGGACTCCGAGGCACTGATATGCTGCTCGACGAAGCTTCGGTGACAGGTACGGAAAACCTCATCATGGCCGCCGTCCTCTCATCCGGACAGACCGTCATCTACAACGCCGCCTGCGAGCCGCACGTCCAGCAGCTCTGCCTAATGCTGAACAAGATGGGCGCCAACATTTCCGGCATCGGCTCAAACAGACTGATAATCCAGGGCGTCACCGAACTCAAAGGCTGCGAGCATACCATCGATACCGACTACATCGAAGTGGCGAGTTTCATAGCCCTGGCGGCCGCGACCAAAAACGCCATAACCATACAGGGCGGCAACTGCGCCGCCATCCCGGTATTGGCGAAAGCCTTCGCCAAGCTCGGCGTCGCCTTCGAAGTCAAAGGCGAAGACGTCTATGTCCCCGCCAAACAGGAAATGGAGATAAGGCCAGGCTTCCGCGACATGATCACAAAGCTTGAGAGCGCGATCTGGCCGGGCGTTCCCGCGGATATCCTGAGCCTTCTGCTGACGGTTGCCACTCAGTGCAAAGGCACGGTTTTGATCCACGAGAAAATGTTCGAATCAAGGCTCTTCTTCATCGACAGGTTGATCAGTATGGGCGCCAGGATCGTCCTGTGCGACCCGCACAGAGCGGTGGTCATAGGACCTGCGCAGTTAAGAGGCGAAAAGATCACAAGCCCCGACATTCGAGCCGGCGTCTCGCTTTTAATAGCCGCTCTTTGCGCCAAGGGCAAGAGCCGCATCGACAACATCTACATGATCGACCGAGGCTACGAAAAGATCGACGAAAGGCTGCGCCAGCTCGGCGCTGACATAGAGAGAGTGGAAGAATAAAAAAGGAGCGGATATGCTAATTCAATTCTTAGGCGGCGCCATGGAAGTCACCGGCTCCACCCACGTCTTATCGACCAAGAAAAGCCGCGTCCTGAGGGACGCCGGGCTTTTCCAGGGACGCAGGGCGGAAACGCGGGAAAAGAACGAAACGATCTTCACCGATATGGAGATGGTTGACAGCATGGTCCTATCGCACGCCCATATCGACCACTGCGGCAACATTCCCCTTCTTGTAAAAAGAGGCTACACCGGCCCCATACACACCCACGCCGCCACCAAAGACCTTTGCGAACTCATGCTGCTCGATTCCGCGCACATCCAGGAACTGGACGCGGAATACTTGAGCCGCAAACTCGATCCGGACGACCCCCTGATCGCGCCTTTGTACAGCGAAGAGGAAGCGGAGGAATCTCTAAAGAACCTTGTCCCCCACCAGTACCACGAGCACGTGCAGCTTACCGAAGACATCGGCGTGACTTTTTTGGAAGCAGGGCACATCCTGGGCTCCGCCTCCCACATCTTCGACATCAAGGAGGGACGCAGAAAAATAAAAGTCGGCTACGCCCTCGACCTCGGGCGTAACAACCTGCCGATCATAAGGGACCCGGAACAGTTGACCGATATCGACGCTCTCGTCATGGAAGCCACCTACGGCAACCGCTACCACAAGGACATCAACCAGGCGGAGGACCTTCTGGCCGGCGTGGTCAACAGGACTTACAGAAGAGGCGGCAAGATAATAATCCCGGCCTTCGCCCTGGAAAGGGCCCAGGAGATAGTTTACACCCTGATGAAGATGTATTCGGCGAAGCTCACCCCAATGCTTCCCATCTACATCGACAGCCCCCTGGCCTGCGAAGTCTCCAAAGTCTTCGGCAGACACCCGGAAACTTACGACGAAGCGACGCTCCAGCTCGCCAAGAGCCGGACAAAGATGTACATGAGCGAATTCGTCCATCTCATCAGCAGCGTAGAAGAATCCAAAGCCCTGAACGACGATCCGAGTTCCATGATCATCATCTCCGCTTCCGGCATGTGCGAAAGCGGAAGGATACTGCATCATTTGAAGAACAACGTGGAGGATCCCAGGAACGCCGTCGTTATCGTCGGCTACCAGGCGGAAAACACCCTGGGCCGCCGCATCGTGGAGCGCGCCACTGAGCTCAAGATCTTCGGGCAATTCTACAAAATGAACGCGGAAAGAGTTGTCCTGAACACTTTCTCAGGACACGCGGACAAGGGCGACCTTCTCAATTTCGTCTCCAACGTCGGATCTCGCTGCAAGACCTTTGTGCTGGCCCACGGCGAAAGACAATCTATCATGGACCTGGCGGAAAATATCAGAGCTTTGCGCCCGGACGCCAGAGTCCTCACCCCTGAACGTTTCGACACAATTTCAATTTAAGATATTAAGGAAAATTCATGAGCGAAAACTGCACCCACGACTGCTCGAGCTGCGGAGAAAACTGCTCCGAGCGCAAACAGGACCCCAACGATTTCAGAGCGCCCGCCAACCCGGGCTCCAACGTTAAGAAAGTCATCGCCGTCATGAGCGGGAAAGGCGGCGTGGGAAAATCCCTCGTCACAAGTCTTCTTGCGGTCATGGCCCAAAGGCGCGGCGACAAAGCCGCCATCCTTGACGCCGACATAACCGGCCCCTCCATTCCGAAAATGTTCGGTTTGAAAGAAAAGGCTGAGGCCATAGAAGGCGGCATGCTTCCCGTCGCTTCCAAACTCGGAACCCAGATCATGTCCTTGAACTTACTGATGGAAAGAGAAGAAGACCCTGTCGTCTGGCGCGGACCCGTCGTGGCAGGCGTCGTCAAACAGTTCTGGTCCGACGTCGTCTGGGGCGACATCGACTGCATGTTCGTTGATATGCCTCCGGGAACCGGCGACGTTCCCCTGACCGTCTTCCAGTCTCTCCCCATTGACGGCATCATCATCGTCACCTCTCCGCAGGAACTCGTCTCCATGATCGTCAGCAAGGCCGTGAATATGGCCAAACTCATGAAGATCCCCGTCCTCGGTATCGTTGAGAACATGAGCTACGCCGTCTGCCCGGACTGCGGCAAGATAATCACGATCTTCGGCAAGAGCCAGCTTCCGGAAGTCGCCAAGCACTGGGACCTCCCTATTCTGGGAAAGATCCCAATGAACATCAAGCTCGCCGCCGCCTGCGACAAAGGAACGATCGAGCTCTTCGACGGCGACTGGCTCGACGAAGCCATGGAAAAGATCTGAGAAAATGAGAAAGCTTCTTCTAGCTCTGCTGCTTTGCTCGCCGCTCCTGGCTTCTGAACAAGCTCCCGACTACACGAAAGATCTGCGCCCCGCTCCCGAAAAGCGCTGCTTTAAGAGCGAGGCCGTGGAGAGACAGATCGTCGATCTCAAAGAAAAACTTACCGCGATCGATCCGAAACTATTTTGGATGTTCGCGAACTGTTTCCCCAACACCCTGGACACGACTGTTCAGTATAAATGTGAAAACGGCGACGACGACACCTTCGTTATAACCGGCGACATCCACGCCATGTGGCTAAGGGACAGCGCCGCCCAGGTCTGGCCGTATCTGCGCTATGTTAGCAAGGACGAGCCTTTGCGCCATCTCATCCGCGGCGTCATCCGCCGCCAGTTCAACTGCATTTTGATCGACCCTTACGCCAACGCCTTCAATTTGAAACCAACTGGCGGCGAGTGGCAGAGCGACGAGACGGAGATGAAAAAAGAGCTGCATGAGCGCAAGTATGAGATCGACTCGCTCTGCTATCCGGTTCGGTTGGCTCACGAATACTGGAAACGCACAGGCGACAAGAGCGTCTTCGATGAAAAGTGGCTCAAAGTCGTCCGCTCGATCCTCACAGTCTTCCGCGACCAACAGAACAAAAACGGCTTCAGGAGCAACTATCACTTCCGCCGCAATACCTCGGCTTATCACGACACCAGAAGCAACGGCGGCTACGGCCACCCGGGAAAGGCCTGCGGACTGATTGCCAGCGCTTTCCGCCCCTCGGACGACAGCACCATCTTCCCCTATCTCATCCCCAGCAATTTCTTCGCCGTAAGCATTCTCAAAAAAGCCGCGGAAATACTGCGCACCGTTAACGAAAAGGAAGACTTGGCGAAGGAATGCGAAGAGCTGGCCAATGAAGTTGAAACTGCCATAAAGGAATACGCCATCGTTGAGCATCCCAAATACGGCAAGATCTACGCCTTCGAAGTGGACGGTTTCGGGAGCGCGCTTCTGATGGACGATTCCAACGCTCCTTCGCTTCTAAGCCTCCCCTATCTTACCGACGTTAAATTAGACGATCCCGTCTATCAGAACACCAGGAAGTTCGTCTGGAGCGAAGATAATCCCTACTTCTTCAAGGGCTCCGCCGGATCTGGCATCGGCGGCCCGCACTGCGGGTTGTATAGGCCCTGGCCCATGAGCGTCATCATGAAAGCCCTGACCACCAACGACCGCGCCGAAAAGGAATGGTGCGTGAAAGAGCTTCTGAAGACTGACGGCGGCACAGGCTTTATCCACGAGTCTTTCTACAAAGACGACGCCAAAAATTACAGCCGCTCCTGGTTCGCCTGGGCCAACACGCTCTTCGGCGAACTGATCGTCGAAATGTACGCAGAATAAAAAAAAGGCCGCCAAGAGGCGGCCTTTTTTTATTCGAACGATCTTAATCAATCGTTGTTCAGGTAGAGTTTCGGCCAGAGTTTGTACATGCCGAAGCCGCAGGCTGCGACAAGAACGAGGAGGCAGGTGGCCGGAACGGGCTTGCCGTAGATGTAGAGGCCCGTCGAGAAGAGCAGGCTGTAAACCAATATAGTGCCGAGGATCATGCAGAGAATGCCCTGGGGAATGGTGTTGGGCACGGCGTATTTGTCGATCTGGTCGCCTTCCTCGTTGGCTTCCTTGATGACTCTGTTCCAGCCGGGGCCGCCGGGGCAAATGTGACGGTAGAAGGATCTCAAGGTCTTGGTGTCGGTCGCGGGCGCGACGTAAGCCAGAATGACCCAGACTACCGTCGTCACGGCTACGTTGACGAGGTACGGAAGGAAAGTGTATTCCTTGAAGAGCTCGGGTTCCCAGAAGACAAAGGTCGTGGAGATGACAAAGGAGAGCGTCATAGCCGCGATCTCGCACCAGGCGTTGATGCGCCACCAGAACCAGCGGAGGATGAAGACCAAGCCCGTGCCGGCGCCGAAGCCGACCAGGATCTTGAAAGCGAAGGTCGCGCTCTTAAGGTAGAGGGAAAGCACGCAGGCCAAAACCATCAGGATGACGGTGGCGACGCGCCCGACCAGGACCATTTCCTTTTCAGAGGCCTGAGGCCTCAGGAAGCGTTTCCAGAAGTCGTAGGTGATGTACGAGGAGCCCCAGTTCAGGTGCGTGGAGATGGTTGAGATGTAAGCGGACATAAGGGACGCAACGACGATGCCCTTCAAGCCGTGCGGCAGCATGGTCAGCATCGCGGAGTAAGCCAGGTCGTGGCCGGGCATAGTGTGCGGGAAGGCCGCTTTCAAAGAGTCCAGCGTCGGGAAGAGGACCAAGGAAGCCAAAGCCACCAGGAGCCATGGCCAGGGACGGAGCGCGTAGTGCGCGATGTCGAAGAAGAGCGTGGAGCCCGTGGCGTGCGCTTCGTTCTTGGCCGCCAGGACGCGCTGGGTAAGGTAACCGCCGCCGCCGGGTTCGGCGCCGGGATACCAGGCGCTCCACCACTGAACGAGAACGGGCATCAGAAGCAGCGTGATGAGGAGGTTCAGACTCTCTTTGTCAAAGCCAACGCCAGGAGTGTAGATGTTGAAGGAGGGCAGGATGTCCATCTTCGACTGGACCAGAGGATTGTTCAAGACAACTTCCAGGCCGCCGGCGCGGTTGATGGAAACGACAGCCGCAGCAACGGAACCAATCATGGCTACGACAAAGAGCAGGCAGTCGGTGATCAGTACGCTCTTAAGACCGCCCAAGACGGAGAAGATCGTCGTGATGGCCGCGGCGTAGATGACGGTCTCCCAGGGTTTCAGTCCCAGCATGACGCCGCCGATCTTGATGGCGGCCATGGAGACGGTCGCCATGACGATGATGTTGAAAAGGAAGCCGAGATAGACCGCTCTGAAGCCGCGCAGGAAAGCCGCACTTTCGCCGCTGTAGCGGAGCTCATAGAATCCTAGGTCCGTGACGACGCCGGAGCGGCGCCAGAGCTTGGAATAGATGAAGGTCGTCAGCATGCCGGTCATAAGGAAGGCCCACCAGCTCCAGTTCTGAGCGACGCCGCCCTGCCTTACCATGTCGGTGACTAGGTTCGGAGTGTCGGTAGAAAAAGTCGTGGCAACCATGGAGAAGCCCAAGAGCCACCAGGGCATGGAACGGCCGGAAAGGAAGAAGTCCTCGCTTGATTCGCCGGCTTTTTTGGAAACGATGATGCCCACGACGAGCGTGAAGACCAGGAAACCTATGATGATCCCCCAGTCAAGGGCGTTCACAGGAATGAATTCGTATCCCATATTTTCCTTAAAGTTGTTGGTTCAAGAATATGATTTCTACGGTTTTTAGTCTAGCAAAAGGCTCCCTTTCGGTCAAATCTGAGGATAGAAGTAAACGATGGCTCCAAGTATCAATCTCGATATGATCCCAGCGGCCGTATCGTCGAGCATTATTCCCCACGCTCCGGGGAGTTTTTGCAGCTTATTAATTGGCCAGGGCTTCAGAATGTCGAAAAAGCGGTTGAGGAAAAGTCCTATGATAGCCGTCCAAAGGCTGAAATTAACGCCCAGGAAGGTCAGGAAGGCCGCTGCCGTCTCGTCAATGATAACTGAGCCGGGGTCGTGCTTATTGAGGTCTGATTCGGCCTTTCCGCAAAAGATAATGCCGAGCAGGAAAAAAACCAGCGCAAGGGATGCCTGAATGAGAAGAGGCTCCCTTGTCAGCGTCGTGGCATACCAGAGAAGAAGGCCCCAAATAGTGCCGACAGTTCCGGGCATGATGGGAAAAAAGCCGGTGAATCCCATCGTAGAGACAAAGACCGCCAGAGTCTTCTTGCTGCCCGGGGAAACTTCAGACATTTTCCAGATAGAAGTGTTTGTACTTAATGAGGTAATATATGCCGGAAATTATCGTCAGAATGGAGACGAACCAGAAGAGCAAATGAGCAGCCAGCCTGAAGTATTCCATGAACGGGCCCTCCAGCCTGAAGTCGTAATACAGGATGAAGTAAACTAGCGTCGTCACAATTGCGATCATCTGCCAGGCCGTTTTGTGCTTGCCGATGGCATGCGCGCCCAGGACCGCTCCCCTGCTCAATCCTGCCATCCTGAGCCCCGTGACCACCAGATCTCTTCCCACTATGGCGACGACCATCCAGGGAGCGACCACGTGGTTGATGTAATAGAGAGCCGCGAAGCAGATAAGTACGGAGCAGACCAGGATCTTGTCAGCCAGAGGATCCATAAGTTTTCCAAAATCCGTCACCAGATCATATTTTCTGGCGATGTGGCCGTCGAGCCAGTCGGTCAAAGACGCCAAGCCGAAAAGGCCCAGCGCTATGGTCTTGGAATATGGAAAGATTATGAGCAGGCAGGGCATTATGGCAATAGGCAGGGCAAGCCTTGCCAGCGTTAGCTTGTTGGGAAGATTCATACCAGCCCCTCCAGGACCGCCGTGCCTGTCACGTCGTAGCTGGCGGCTCCGGTGATCTTGACGGGTATTATGGAGCCGACGGGGATCTTCTTGGCGTTCCTTACGGTGACTTCGTTGTCGACGTCCGGGGCGTCAGCCGTTCTTCTGCCGAAGCCGCGCTCCTTTTCCTTGCGGTCGATGATGACAGGTATGGTCTTGCCAATATAGCTTCTGTTCTTCTTCAAAGAGATCTCTTTCTGAGCGCGCATCAAAATGTCCGCTCTCCCCTCTTTCACTTCCTGGGGAATAGGATCGCCCAGGGGGAAAGCGGGAGTCGCTTCCTCCAAGGAGTAAGCGAAAACGCCCAGGTGATGGAACAAGCCCTTCTTGACGAACGCTTCCAATTCCTCGAAAGCCTCTTTCGTCTCGCCCGGGAAACCGGTGATGAAGGTCGTCCTCAATGTCACATCCGGGATCTTGTTCAATATCTTGTCGAGCAGTTTTTCCGTAAAGGCGTGGGTGGGACGGCGCATGGCTTTAAGCACGTCCTCGTTGACGTGCTGCAAAGGCAGGTCGATGTATTTGCAGATCTTCTCCTCCCCCGCTATCACGTCTATAAGTTCGTCGCTCATCGTCGCAGGATAGAGATACTGCAGCCTGATCCAGTAGAGGTCTTCGATCGCGCAAAGTTTTTCCAAAAGTTTCGGAAGCTTTTTGTAAGCGGAAGTGTCCTGGGCGATGACGTTCAGTTCGACGACGCCCTCAGCGGCCATTGCTTTCGCTTCCTCAACCAGCGCCTCTATCGGCTCCTCCGCCATCGGGCCTCTTAATCTCGGGATCGAGCAGAAAGCGCACTTGTGGTCGCAGCCGTCGGCGATCCTCAGGAAGCCGTAGTGCGGCGGGGTGATCCTGATCCTCGGTCCGTAAGGGATATCAACAGGCTTTTTCGTTCTGAAAAGTTTGGCGACCACTTCGGAAATAGTCGCCTCATTGGCGACCGGCAGCCAGGCGTCAACTTCCATCTGCCTGCCCTTCAGGATCTGTTCTCCGTAATAGTTGACGAAACAGCCAGTAACGATGAGCTTTTGATCTGCGCGCTTCTGGCTCACTAATTCAATGATGACAGCCGAAGCTTCGTCCCTGGCTTCCGCAATGAAAGCGCAAGTGTTGACCAGCATGAGGTCGGCTTCTTCCGGAGTGGCGCAGATCTCGTTTCCCTCCTGGAGAAGCGAACCCAGCATCCTCTCGGTATCGACCTGGTTTTTCGCGCAGCCGAGGCTCACCACATAGATCTTCATATCAATCGACCTCGGGAAGTTTCTCGGAGAAATTGAATTCCTGCTTCACGCTGCGGATGATCTGGAGTTCCCTGCTGACGGCGTCGCCCTTGGCGTCCACAGTCTTCTGCTCCTTGATGGCCGCTTCCTTAGCTTTCCTTTCCTGGCGCGCGTGGCTGGTGATCTTGACCAGGGCCACTATGACGCCGAGAATAACGAGCGCAAAAACGAACCAGTGCCTCGGCATGATGTCGCCTTCCTCCGCCTTCTTCGCCCTTTCCTTGTTCTTCCTCAGAATCTTCTCGGAAGCCGGCACGGAGCTGGAGGGGAAAGCAGAATACTGTTTGGAAACGGATTGGAAACTCTCGGCAAGCTGTTCGCCGTCGAGGCCGAGGTAATTGCCGTATTTCTTGATGTAGTTCTTGGTGTAGATGGCGACCGGCATATGCTCGTAGTCGTCCCTTTCCAGAGCTTCCAGGTAAGAAACTTTGATATGAATGTTGTCGGAGATCTCAAGAAGCGTGAGCTTCTTCTCCTCTCTCTTGGCCTTCAGCTGCTCCCCTATTCCGGGAGGCATCACGGTCTGCATTTCTTCATTAACGTTACGGTCACTCATCTTCTTCCACTATCTCTTCTTCATTGTTTTCATCGAACATTTCTTCCTGCACTCCCTCCTCGAGATCTATGCCGCCTTCAGGCGGCCAGCTCTCGACCAGGATGTCTCTCGGCTTGGATCCGTTCCTCGGGCCCACGACTTTCAGCTTCTCCATCGTGTCGATCATGCGGGCGGCGCGGGCGTAGCCCACCGACAGCACGCGCTGCAAGTACGAGGCGCTGGCGTTGCCGGAGCTCAGGACATACTGGATCGCTTCGTCGAGCTTAGGATCGTAATCGATCTCGCCGTCCATAAGGTCGTCCTCTTTGCCTTCCATGAAGTCAACGTAGGAGGGCTCGCGCTGTTCGCGGACGAAATCAGTCACGCGCTTAACTTCATCTTCTGAAACGAAGGCGCCCTGGATGCGCAGCGTTCTGTTGTAGGTCTGGGATCTCACCAGCATGTCGCCCATGCCCAAAAGCTTCTCGCTGCCCATCTCGTCAAGGATGACGCGGGAGTCGATTCCCGAGGTGGTCTTGAAGGCGATGCGGGCGGGAATATTGGCTTTAATAGTGCCCGTGATGACGTTGGTCGAAGGACGCTGCGTAGCCAGCACCATGTGAATGCCGGCGGCTCTGGCCAGCTGCGCCAGGCGCTGGATCTTCTTCTCGATATTGTCGCCCTGCGTCAGCATAAGGTCAGCCAGTTCATCTACGACCAGCACGATGTAAGGCAGGAAGTTCGGCACGTCATACTCCTGGTTGCCGTGCTGGATCTTCAAAGGCTTGGGATCAATGGCGCGCTGCTGGTTGAAAGAGCCGATCTCCCTGACGCCGGCCCGGGCGAAGAACTTGTAGCGGCGCTCCATCTCCACGATCAGCCAATCTAGGGCGTCCGGGACTTTCTCCAGATCGGTCAGAATAGGCACCAGAAGATGGGGAATGTCGTGATAAAGCGTCATCTCCACCGTCTTGGGGTCAACCAAAATGAGCTTCAGTTCGTCCGGACGGAAACGGAACAGAAGGCTCATGAGGATCGTGTTAATGCAAACTGATTTGCCCGAACCGGTGGCGCCGGCCACCAGAAGGTGCGGCGTCTTGGCAAGGTCTTCCAGAAAAGTCTCGCCGTCCAGCATCTGTCCCAGAGCCATCATGAGCTTCATCTTCTTGCTCTTTTCCTTGTACTCCTGGGTGGTGCAGAGCTGCGAGAAGAAAACGTTCCTCCTCGTGCCGTTCGGTATTTCCACGCCGACCGCGTCGCGTCCGGGAATAGGAGCGACGATACGGATGGAAGTCGCCTTCATAGACATGGCGATCTCGTTTTCCAAGGCCGTAATGCGGTTCACTTTCACGCCGGGGCAGGGATGCACTTCGTAGCAAGTGATCGTCGGGCCGCAGATGACTTTCCCAATGTCAGCTTCCACGCCGTACTGTCTGAAAACATCGGCCAGTACCTTCGCCTTCGCCTTGGCCTCGCCCTCAAGTTCTCGCATGTCCGTAGAGTCCGGCATGTCCAAGAGCTCGACGTCCGGCAGTTCGTAGGGCGGCAGGTCGCTCTCGTCCGCCGTCATGATCATCGGCACAGGCTTTTCCTCGGGTTCGGGAGGAGGGGTGGGCTTTTTCGGCGCGGGTTTCGGCGTAAATTTAGGCTGCGGAATGGAAACTTCGACTTCCTCCGGCTTTATTCTCTTGGGAGGCGCTTCCTCTTCCTCGTCGTCGAGCTCCTCCTGCAGTTTTTTAGCGGTGATCGCGCGGAAAAGCGCGACTATCCAGCCGCAGAGTTTGCAGACGCAAAGCCACAGGAATTTCAGAATGGAAGCAAGGTTCTTGTCGAAGAGCAGCGTCAGGGCGCCGATCAGGATCGCCGTGAAAATAATAGACGTCCCCGCTTCCCCGAAGAAAGTCGTGAAGAAACCGCCGATCGCTTTACCTATTAGTCCGCCTCCCGAAGGTATGTCAAGGCGTTTCACGCTTTCCGGGCGGATCATATACAAAAGCACGCTCGCGGAGACCAGGCTCACGACGAACATCACCGCCCGCAAAACTATGATCTTTATGGGCAGCCATTCCTTGGAACGGAAGACGACGATCGCCAAAGCCACGCAGGCCAAGATCAGAAAATAGAAGCCGTAGCCGAAAGCCTGGTAAAAGAAAAACGAGACCCAAGCCCCGATGAGGCCTACGGCGTTGGATTCCGCATTAGTCTCGAGCCCGTGGTACGTTCCCAAGGAAACGGTCAGCAGGATCGCTATGACGAAAAGCGAAAAAGCGCAGAATTCCCGCGTCCGGTCGGAAACGAAATTTTCCAGTTTTTCTTTTGTTTCATTACGCATATATGATATTTTAGCAAAAAAACCAATATATAAAAAAGGAGCGGCTTTTGCCGCTCCTTTTTTCACCAGTTGAAGGTGGGATTCAGATCCAGTTCTTTCTCCTCCCGCAACGGTTGATTCCAGGGAATCGCGCTGTCGTCTTCCGCATTGCGGGGATCAAGCGCTTCGCATCCTGCGATGACAAAGGCAAGAGCCGCCAGGAAGAAGACGAGGAGGAATCTTGGCATTAGTTGTTCTTGAGGCCCACTTCGTTGTTGACTTTGTCGCCTTTCTGAATGGTCTGGCCGGTAACAAGGTCCTTGGTCTCAGCGCCGCAGAGATTCTCCTGATCGTCATAGATACGGACGACTTTCAGGGTGCCGACATAGGTCGTGCCGCGGGTCACTTTCAGTTCCTGACCGACAGGCAGGCCGGCGGCTTTGCCGACGGAGAGAATGTAGGAGGCGGGATAGTCGGCGCCGGCCGGATTGACTTCCAGGACTTCACCGGCGAAGACCGGTTCTTCCTCGAGGGAGAGACCGTGCTCAAGCAGGTTCATCTTGAAGCTGTTGGCCTGCTTTTCAGCGGCTTCCTGCGCTTCCTTGGCGGCAGCGACATCCTTCTTCAGACCTTCGATGGCCTGGGCCTTGGCTTCGATATCAGACTTCAAGGCTTCGGCGGCCTCGGCGGCTTCCTTAAGCTCGCCATCCTTCTGCTCGATCTGGGATTTCAGATCGCTGATGGTCGTCTGCAGGGCGTTGAGGGCGTCTTCGCCGCCTTCTTCGGAACCGAGGTTGGCGGTCAGTTCTTCGTACTTGGCCTTCAAAGCGTCAAGCTGGGTTTCAACTTCTTTCTTGGCGGTCTCTAAAGCCGTCAGTTTGGCCTGAATGTCAGCGGTCTGCTGTTCGGCTTGTTCCTTGGCAGCCTTGGCTTCGGTAACTTCCTGCTGGCACTTGGTCAGCTTAGCCTGGGTGTTCTTCAGTTCGTCCTGAGTCTGGAACCACTTATAGCCGAAAAAGGCTGCGGCCAGGATCGCGATGATCGCCACTAAAGTTGCTACTACTTTCATTTCTTGCTCCGATGGTTATGGATATTTATTATTTTTGATTTCAGTTTTGGATTATCGTATAGATTATACTAGACGCCCCTTTTCAAGTCAAGAAGCCCGATTTACTCGGAAAGGCCCGTGGCGTTCTTGTAAGCGTCACGCCAGGCTTTCTTAAGTTCTGTGATCTTGGCCTTGATGAGGGTGCCCTGATTCAGAGTTATCTCAAGCTTGTCGCCCGTCACCGTGCCGAGAAGGTCGCATTTTACGCCGAACTCCTTGGCGATCTCCTCCAGGGCCGTGACGTTTTCCGGGGCCAGGGAGACGATGACTCTCGACTGCTGTTCGCCGAAGAGAAGCGCATCCGGCCTGGGAGTGCGGCTGGCTACAGGCGTGAAGTCAAGTTTCGCGCCCAGCATGACCGCTTCGCTCTCCACTTCCATAGGAGCGGTGAAGCAGCACTCCGCGGCGCAAACGGCCAGGCCGCCTTCCGAGACGTCGTGGGCGGACCTTATGAGGCCGCTGGTAATAGCTTTCAGAAGCGCGTCCTGCAGGGCTTTTTCTTTTTTGAGATCCATCTGCGGCGGGTTGCCCGTCTTCAGATCATGGATCCTTCTCAAATATTCGCTGCCGCCAACACCCGCCAGAGCGTCGTCCTGCAGACCGTCCAGGAGGCAGACGGCGTCGCCTTCTTTCTTGAACCACTGGGTCGTGATGTGTTCCTTCTTGTCGATCTGTCCGACCATGACCACCAAGGGCGTCGGGTCGATGGCGCCTTCCGGATTCTCGTTGTAGAAACTGACGTTGCCGCCTGTCACGGGAGTATTGAAGGCCACGCAGCCTTCCTTCAGTCCCTGCACGCAGGCCTTGAACTGCCAGAAGATCTCAGGTTTTGTGGGATTGCCGAAATTCAGGCAGTCCGTCAAAGCCAGTGGGCGTCCGCCGGAACAGACGATGTTCCTGGCGCTTTCCGCGACCGCGATCCTTGAGCCCATGACGGGGTCGAGGTAGCAGTAGCGGCCGTTGCAGTCCGCGGCCAGGGAAAGATATTTGTCCGCTTCCCGCATCCAGAAGACGGCGGCGTCGGAGCCGGGAAGGACGACCGTGCCGGTACGGACCATGTGGTCGTAGCGGCGGTAGATGTCTTTCTTGCTGCCGATGGTCGGTTCGGAAAGAAGCTTCGTTAAGATGCCCGTCATGTCGCTGCCGGGCTGCGGAAGTTCAGAGAGCTGCCAGCTGGAGACAGCCTTCAGATATTTCGGTTTCGTCGCGGGAGGATCGTAGAGAGGAGCGTCGTCAGCGATCTCCCTCGCCGGGATCTCGGCCACGACTTTGCCGTTGTATTTGACGCGCATCAATCCGTCGTCGGTCACGTGTCCGATCTCGACGGCGTGCAGGTCCCATTTCTCGAAGATCTTGTGCACGGCCTCTTCCCTGCCCTTCTTCACGATGACCAGCATGCGCTCCTGGCTTTCGGAAAGCAGGATCTCATACGGCGTCATGTTCGCTTCGCGCTGTGGA
>Ga0310690_10007211_pt1 | contig 14394 bp, 9 predicted proteins | sample AusTroGonzalo_MG_2_FD_207661 | JGI IMG/M metagenome (GOLD analysis project Ga0310690, IMG submission 207661) | Bovine rumen microbial communities from tropical cattle in Woodstock, Queensland, Australia - Gonzalo_04 (v2) (version 2) | ecosystem: Host-associated > Mammals > Digestive system >...
CGAGCAGAAGGAAAGCCGATTGTTCTTGTTTGCGCGAATGACTTGTTTGGGGACTCGGTAGTTAGAATCCCTTTTTTTTGGACGCTACGAAAAGAATTTCCGAAGGACAAATACCATATTGTTGTATCACTGTCTGCCGCTACTTATGGGATATTGTCGAAGTTGCCGTGTTTTGACGAAGTGATTGTGGAGAGTATGCAAAATGGCACGCATCCAATATTCTGGATATTTGGGAAAGGAGGAATGTCAAAACTGCTGGCGTGGGCGTTTAGGCATGATGTGGATGTGTATATGGTCTGCCAGCGCTACCGTAATCTTGGCTTTGACTTGGTACAGCGACTTTGCTCTCCAAGGGTCAGTGTTGCCTATGCGGCGAGTGATGAATATAGAATGTTCCCCATGACGTACAATTACCAAAGGCTGGCTTGTGAAGGTCTATATGCACATTTGATAAAGCCTAAAGTTGGACGTCATCAGATTGATGAACTTAATGAATTGATTTCCTTGGCCATGAAACATCCAGTAGAAGTATGCAAGCCTTCAAGATCAGACTTGTATGCCATGTTGGATTTCTCGGCGGCAGAACATTTGCCTTTTGCGGAATCTGAATTCGTCGTCTTGGTCCCTGGTGCAAGAGTTGCGTATAGGCGTTGGCCAATAGGTAGGTTTGTTGAAGTCGCAAGCAAGATAAAAGGCAATATCGTTGTCGTAGGAAGCAGCAGCGAGAACCATTTGGCGTTGGAGATTGCGGTAAATGCCGACTGCAATGTCGTTAATCTTTGCGGGAAGACGAGTTTGCCGCAACTCGGCGGCATATTGGCAAGATCGCGGCTTGTAATTACCAATGAAACAGGCACTGCGAATCTAGCGGCAGTTGTTGGTGCAAAAACCATTTGCATATTGGGAGGAGGAGATTTTGGGTCTTTCTTCCCGAATCCGCATTATGCAAATGCCGTATCGGTGTTCCGGAGGGACGGGTGTTTCAATTGTGACTGGAAATGCCGGAAAAAGGATTTAAGTGGCTTGGCGCTGGCACCATGTGTTGAAGCCGTATCTGTTGACGATGTACTTGCTGCGGCTGTCGTTTAACCATGTAACATGGAGACGTTTTATGTCTATTCAGCCGTGAAAATATAACGTCTACTTAAAGGAAAAACATGTTGTTTAAGGCTATCGATTGGATTTGTTGCCGTCTCGGGAACGCTATAATGTTTATCCTGTCGCTTTGGCCGAGGAGGAACGAGTACGATTTCTCTCCTAGCAAGGATAAAAAGCATGTCCTTGTTCTTGCGAACGATCTGCTTGGGGATGCGCTCGTCAGGATGCCGTTTTATGTCGCATTGCGCCGGGCGTTCCCGCCTGAAACGCATCACATAGCGGTTATGCTCACTCCGTCCATGGCAAAATTTCTTTCGCCGTTGCCATTTTTTGACGAGATCATTGTTTCGCGTCACTTGTGTTGTACACATTTTATACGATGGATTTTCTCAAGGCGACAATTTGTTGATTCATCCCTGCGTTGGGCGCTTGTGCACAGGACGGACATTTGCCTCAATCCGTTTCGCTTTCGTTCTATTGGACATGACTATATACTGAAGCTGACAAAGCCGAGTGTCAGCGTCGCCTACAAAATATTGGATCAGGTGCGAGTTTTTCCTGCGTCGGCAGAATGTCAGAAGAAAAGGTTTGACGGCTTGTATACGCATCTGTTGCCAATCATCCCAAACGTTTCGCAGCTTGATGAAATGCATAAGATGCTTTCGTTGGTTGTTTCTGGGGCATGTCCAGAATTAGTTCCTGTGTCGCAAAGTACGATTGAATCGATTTTGGATTTCAGGATTGGTAAATCTCTGGCAAGACCATATGTCGTGATTGTTCCTGGTGCTGGTGCCGAACAGCGCCGTTGGCCAGTTGATAGATTTGCGCAAGTTGCATGTAGACTTGGGGGTAATGTCGTTGTCGTTGGAACAAAGGACGAGGACACTTTAGGCCGGCAAATCCCCGGAGCCGTCAATCTTTGCGGGAAGACGTCGCTTTCGGAACTTGGAGGCATCCTTGCCAGCGCGAGTCTTGTCATTACAAACGAAACGGGGGCGGCAACATATGCGGCTGTGCTTGGCGTCCGCACGCTGTGTTTGGTGGGAGGCGGTGATTTTAAGGCGTTTTTCCCTAATGATTTTTATAAAAACACTCGTAGCATCTACCATTCTGCACCTTGTTTCTCCTGCAGATGGCTGTGTTCGCAGACAAGTTTGTCCTGCGCTGTCGCTCCATGTATTGACTCTATAGGGGTTGATGAGGTATATGCCGTCGCGAAGGATATGCTTGACGAATCGTGCAGAACGATCAAAGGAAACATTTGATTGCGTTCAAGGTGATTCGTGCGAGTCAACTAAACCGCTGACGCATTGCAACCATAGTTCCCAATTGGCATTGCTGACACACCGCTCTTTACGGCGGGAAAGAGAAATGGTATCATACGCCCGTATGCGAAACATAGAAAAAGGCAGGGTTGCGCCGGGAGCTGGCGTATTGGATAGATTACCATCCGTCAGGGTTCTTGTCGTCGGCGACGCGATGATGGATCGCTTCGTGTACGGTAGCGTGGAGCGCATTTCGCCGGAGGCTCCTGTGCCGGTGTTCCGTCCGTCGCGTACCATTGAGATGCCTGGCGGCGCAGGTAATACCGCAGTGAATTTGTCGGCACTAGGCTGTAAAGTCCGCCTTGTCGCTAGAACTGGCTTTGACGCGATGTCGGCGCGGCTTTCTGACGCCCTTAAAAGGCAGGGTGTGTCTGTGCGTTTTTCCAGGCAGAAAGCGTGGACGACTTCCGTAAAGACGCGATTCATCGCCGGCATCAGCCATGTTCTTAGGGTTGATGACGAGCAGATAGCGGAGATTGGCGATAGCTTACTTTCATCCGCGCAATCCGCAGTTCGAGGCGAAATTTCCAAGTGCGACATAGTTGTTTTGTCCGACTATGGCAAGGGCTTTCTTTCCGCACCACTTTTGAAGTTGGTCATTTCCGATTGCAAACTGGCGGGAATACCGGTTGTCGTCGATCCTAAGAGCTCGGAATGGAGCAAGTATGCCGGCGCAACTCTCGTCAAGCCAAATCTAAAGGAGTTCTCCGAGGCTGCCGGCAGGAAGTTCAATCCGGGGAGTGCGAATTTCTGCGAGGAAATTGTCGGCGCGGCAAAGGCCTTGCTGTCCAGACACAGAATCGGCGGATTGCTGGTTACGCTTGGGGAACATGGCATGATATATGTTCCCGCAGGCAAATCAATGTCGGGCGTAATACGCCTTCCGACGCAGGCAAGGGAGGTATTTGACGTTTCTGGCGCAGGCGACACGACGATTGCCGCGCTCGCCGCAGCGATTGGAGCGGGAGCCGGTATGCCCGAGGCTATGCAGATTGCAAACGCGGCGGCCGGAATAGTTGTCGGCAAGGTGGGCACTGCGTCTGTGTCGGCAAAAGAGCTTAGTGAGGCTCTTTCCGGAACGGATAACAACATAGGTCGCAAGACGCTCTCCTTGCCTGCGCTTTGCCGCGAAATCGACGCACTTAGGCGGAAGGGGGCTAAGGTCGGCTTCACCAACGGATGCTTCGACTGCTGTCATCTAGGGCATCTTACTTCGCTTCGGGAGGCAAAGAGGCTTTGCGACGTTCTAGTCGTCGGCGTCAACTCCGACGCGTGGATACGTCGACATAAGGGCAAGGACCGCCCTCTGCAGGACATGGCGACGCGCACAGCTTTGCTCGCGGCGCTTGAATGCGTCGACTATGTCGTGGCGTTTGACGACGAGACGGCGCTTCCGCTCGTACGAAAACTCAGGCCCGACGTCATAGCCAAGGAAGGATATGCGCTAAAGGACTGGCCGGAGGGTCGCTATGTAGAGTCAATCGGCGGCAAGGCCGTGACGCTGCGGCGTGTTGAAGGGTATTCGACGACGTCAATTGCCAAAAGGGCCAGAGCAGAATGACGAAGGCTCTTTTCCTCGATCGCGACGGCACGATCAACGTTGACTACGGCTATGTACACGAGCCGGAGAAATTTGTCTTCATAGACGGCGTGTTCGACTTCTGCCGCAAGGCGCAGTCTGAAGGCTACTTGATTATTGTGATTACGAGTCAGAGTGGAATCGAGCGAGGCTATTTTACCGAGACGGACTTTGCCGTTGTCACAAAATACATGACTGAGCGCTTTGCTGCCGAAGGCATTGCCATTGCGGACGTCTTCCACTGTCCATCGTTGAGCGGTCCGGATCGCAAGCCCGAGCCAGGTCTTTTCCTGAAGGCGAAGGAAAAATACGACATCGACATGTCTGCGTCGGTCAATGTCGGCGACAGGGAGCGCGATCTCGAGGCAGGGCGCAGGGCTGGCGTCGGGAAAAACGTTCTTTTCAATGGCAGCTACAAGGCGCTTGTCTCTGTGTTGTGAGATGGCATGCGCATTGATGCAATGCAGGCTAAGGCTTTTATGGCGGTAATCACCGTCATCCACCAGAGCATTGTGTCGAGGGTGCGGATGTTGTGCGTGTCGAGGAACGTGGTCCACGAAGTTGGGAACATGTTTGAGAAATAACCATGGCCTGTCACGACAAGGAGCAGAGCAGGGTAGGCAAGGTCCACCGGGAGAAGCCATTTCATGAACCCGAAGCGTCCGGCGGCGATTTCGGCGGTGGTGTAGATGCCCTGCACCGATCCAAGGGCCGTTATGAGCGTAAGCCAGGGAATTGCCCACCAGTATGCGGCGTATTCCTCTCCGTGTGGCATGAAGCCTAGGGCTTGCCGCCCGAACAGCGTGGACGCCACGCCGACCAGTGCGCAGAAGGCGAAGTTTGCGATGAGTGCCTTGGCAACGAGCCGATGTCTTTCTAGGTGCTTTTTGGCAAGATCCGCGGCCATCGGGAACAGTGCGAAACTTAATGCGCTCAATAGGTATGATGCAATCTCGGAAAATCTGGTCGCCATGTAGTAGCCTGCGGAGTCGAGGTCGGGAAGTCGCTGCCGAATGATTGTAGATTCAACAAGACCGTATATTCCGCCGACAATGCCGCTGGCCAGGAAAACTGCGAGAAGAGCGGAAAACTTCTTGAATGTTTTGCGCGTCCAGTATGGTTCTGCTTTTACGGAGAGTTCCTTTCGTAAGAAGAATGCGGATGCGACGATATTGAACAAGGGGGTCGCCGACTGGCCGATAAAGAATCCGGTGAGGGCGCGGAAGGGCATCGTGACTAGCATGACTAGCAGCCGGATAGGTGCGCCTACAAGGTTGAGGACGGATTGTGCCTTGAATTTCTTCAGCGCTTGTAGCGCATTTTGGTAGATTGGCGCGACTGCGCCTACGAACGACGACGCGATGATGACGATGCCAAGCGAACCCTCGACGATGCGGATGCGCTCGAGAAAGGCGGGGAGCACGAAACGGGCAACGACTATTGCGATAAAGAGGAGTGCGGCGGTTGATATGAACACGCCGCGAAGCAGCGTTTTCAGCTTGCCGAATTCCCTGGCGATGGAAAGGCGTGAAAGCTCGTTGCGGAAGGTGCTGGCAAACGCGGCGACGGGGATTGCGAGGAATCCGGCGAACGAAGTGAGCGGAGCGACGGCGCCGAGCTCTGAGGGGCCTACGTACTTCGGGACGAGCCAGAGGCCTACGAAGGCGTTCATCAGGTCTCCAAGGCGGCACGCGCAGAAGAGCATCAGCGAGTACCACCAGAAGTCGCCTAGCCGGGTATGGAGTTTTTCCAACATCGATTGATATTATACCATAAGGCCCCTGATGCGTCATGCGCTTAGCGTGTTGGGCACTAGCTTGCGTGTTTCCAGGTCGTATATAAGCCAGTTCTGGCCCTTGTAGATGTCCCAGGTGTAGCTGCCGTTTCGCCATCTGCTGGGCGCGATCACGACTTTCTGGTCGTTTCGCGATAGATACTGCGCCCACCAGCTGAAGGTCGAGTTGGCTATGATGAAGTGCTTGCATGAATACATAAGGCGCAATTTCTCCCAGACAGGGTCGTTTCCGCTCTCGAACTCGCATTCAAAGGGGAATGGTATGTTTTCCTTGCACCATTGGGGCTCGTCGGAGAAGATGAAGAACTTCGCGTTCGGCACCCGGGACTTCATGATATTCATCGCCTCAACGAAATATTCTGGTGTGCAGAGATAGAATGCGTCGCGGAACCCGTCGTTAAGGTAGTCTCCGCGGCGGATCGATACGCAAACAGACTCAGACTCGGAAATCATGTTGTAGAGCCGCGCGTTTTCCTCGCGCGGCGGTTCCTTTGGAGTGAACTCCTCCTGTAAGATTGGCTTTATGTCGTCGAAGTATCTGCTGCACTCGAAGCATCCGTATGCGCGGAGCGGCAAATGCCGAAGATATGTCGGATAGCGAAACGGCACGTAGCCATACCTGGCTATGAACAGCCCGAAAAACGACAATGCCCATCCGAACGCCTTTTCCCACTTATGCTCATATAGAAGGACGTCTGAGGTGTTTCGCGAAAAGACCTTTGCAAAAAAGCGCCAGATGCGTGCGCCGACCAATTCTATGGCAATGGCGAAAATAACTCTTTTTGCAAGGTGCAGCTTACTCTCCCAGAACGTCTTGTTCCTGAAGTCATACGGGAGTTTCTCGTATTTCAGGTTGAAGTCGTTCAGGTATTCGCCGTAGGAAACGAACTCTAGGTGGATGGCGCCGCGCCTGCCTGTCAGCTCCCAGAGCTTCCTCGCAAAGGCGTATTGGAACATTTGGTTCCCCAGCCGTCCGTTAACTTGCATTGTTACCATATTGAAGTCTCTATAGTATAGTCTTTCGAGAATTGGTCGTATTATATCAAAAAGAGGGTGGATGTGGTGAAGTCGCGATGCGCAGGAAGTAAATCGCGTAATTTACGCAGCGTAATTGACGCAGCGCAAATCATGTGTTATACTACACGACATGAAACACAAACTAGAAAATCCATTTCTTGTGTCAGGCTATGTGTCGCCAGAGTACTTCTGCGACCGGGAGGTAGAGACATCTCGGCTTATTGATGCATTCCGCAACGGGCGAAACGTCACGTTGCTTGCGCCGCGTCGCATGGGCAAGACTGGACTTGTGAAAAACGCATTTCATCGGATGGAGGCCAAGTGCGAGTGGAAGACCATCTATGTCGACGTGTTCTCAACTCAAAACCAGGCAGATTTCACGAAGCTGTTCGCTGCGGCCGTGATAGGGTCGATGGATACGTCCGTCGACAAGGCCCTGAAAGCCGCGACTCGGTTCTTTACGCACTTCAGGCCGACGGTATCCGTCGATCCGGTTACAGGGATACAGTCATATTCATTTGGGCTTGATTCTGGTTGTGTAGAGGCGTCGCTAAAGGAGTGCTTTGACTATCTTGCCAGCCGTAAACAGAGGTGCGTAGTCGCCATTGACGAGTTTCAGCAAGTCGCAACGTATCCCGAGAAGGGGACGGAGGCGCTTCTTAGAAGCTTTATCCAATTCGTGCCAAATACGCGTTTTGTGTTCGCAGGTTCGAAGCGGCACATGATGGCAGACATGTTTTCCCTGCCGTCTCGTCCGTTCTACAACTCGACACAGTCGTTCCCGCTCGGCCCCATCCCGCCGGACGGATATTTCGCGTTTGCCGCTCACCACATGAAGTCTGGCGGAGTTGTGCTGACTCGCGAGACTTTCGACCGCATCTACAGGATGTTTGACGGCATCACATGGTATATTCAGGAGATACTGAACAGGCTGTATGCCTTTAAGTCCGCCGAGTTCGACGACGTATCGTGCGCAGTGGCGGAAATTGTGTCCGAAAACGAATACAACTTCGGCAACATCGTGGAAAGCCTGCCGCCGGGCGCGGTGAGGCTTATGCGCGCTATAGCTAGGGAGGGCGTGGTAAAGGGCGTCAATGCGGGCGCTTTTATCTTAAAGCACGGGCTCAAGGCAACGTCGAGCGTCAATGTGTCGCTGAAGAAGCTCATGGATTCGGGTTTTGTCGAGAGGACCGACAAAGGCTATGTCGTCGAAGATCGGTTCTTTGGAATATGGCTTGCCAAGAATTCTGCATGATGCCTGCCTAGTGTGCTATTCACTTCGTCTTCTGGCCTCTGCCAAAAAATCCGCCTCTGTTGGGAAGACGTTCAAAATTTATGCTATAATACGGACATGAAACGCAAGATTGTCTTGATTGCCGCATTGCTGGCCGGCGCTGTCGCAGCCGTGCTGACGCGGTTCTACATCGCGGCGAAGGATGCCGAGGTGCGCGCCCTCAAGGATGCCATCGCGAGTCGATACGGCGAGGTGCGCGTCGTCGTGTTCAACCGGGACCTCCCAGCCGGCTCTGTGCTGGAGCAGGGCGACGTCGGCTCCCTGAAGGTGCCTGCGCTTGGCCTGAGGGGGCAGGCCGTTCCCGAGGACGAGTGGCGCACCGTCCTCGGCCGCAAGATACTCCTCGGGCACCGCAAGAGGGACGTTCTATTCTGGGCCGACATCGAGGGCGGCAACCCCGCCGACAGCGGGCTCTCCGCCGACGTCAAGAAGACTATGCGCGCGGTGTCGATCAACTGCTCCGGCGCGGCGTCCGTGTCGTCGATGGTTAAGCCCAACGACCACGTCGACGTCATCGGTACGTTCGACCTCGGCGGCGCGACGGGCGCGGGCGCACGCGAGCGCAACCTCGTGACCTGCACGATACTGCAGAACGTGCTGGTGCTGGCTACAGGTACGCAGACCGCGAAGAACCGCGCGAAGGTTCCCGTTTCCTCTGGCTACGCGACCGTCACTCTCGAGGTGACGCCGCGCGAGGCCGAGATGCTCGCGTTCGCAGAGCAGATCAAGGGCCGTCTCGTCCTGACGCTCAGAAACCGCAACGACACTTCGTTCGAGAAGGAGCTCCCCAAGGTTGACTTCGAGAAGATCCGCAGCGAGATAGAGGAACTGAACCTCAAGCGCCAGCAACAGAAGCTAGTCAACAGGTAGGAGACCATGACGCTCACAACGCTAGTCGCCGGTGTCCGCGAGACGCGTGACCTTGCCGAGGGGACGTACCTGATAGGGCGCGGCTCGTCGTGCCGCATACGCTTCAACGCCCCGGAGGTGAGCGAGCGCCACGCGCTGCTCACCGTGCGCGGCGGAAGCGCCATGCTCGAGGACCTTCACAGCGCAAACGGAACGTACGTGAACGGCGAGCCCGTGGAGCAGCCCGTCTCGCTCGATTCCGGGATGGTGGTTCAGATAGGGAACTGCATGTTGCGGCTTAGCGATGGCGAAGACGCGGACGTGGGGAAGTCGTCTGCTCCGCAGCCGCAGGAAGACGCCGAGCCCGACGAGGAGAAACCCGCCGAGCACGACGACGCGGAGGACGATCCGCTTCGCGCAGTGCGGCGCAGCGTCCAGACGCAGATACAGCACGAGCTGCTGAACAGGATGGACATGAAGCGGCTCACCGTGCAGGGCGTCGACCGCGACGGGCTGGAGGAGAGTGCTCGCGACAACATCCACGCGATAGTCGAGGAGGTCGTGTCGAAGGGCAGGATGCCCGCCGGGATCGACCCTGTCCGCCTTGAGGAGGACGTGTTCAACGAGGCGATGCGCCTCGGTCCGCTCGAGGAGCTTCTCGCCGACGACTCCGTGACTGAAATCATGGTCAACGGCCCCGAGAAGGTCTTCGTTGAGCGCCGCGGCAAGCTGGAGCTCTCCGACTGCCAGTTCTCCGACGACGAGAGCGTGCAGGCAGTCATAGAGCGCATTATCGCGCCTCTCGGCCGCCGCTGCGACGAGTCGCAGCCATACGTCGACGCGCGCCTCGCCGATGGCTCGCGCGTGAACGCCATCATCGCGCCTCTCGCGCTGTCCGGCCCGACGATCACGATCCGGAAGTTCGCGAAGAAGGCCCTGACTGCCAAGGACTTCATACGCTTCGGCACATGGACGCAGGACGCGGCGGACTTCATGAAGCTCTGCGTGATTCTGCGGAAGAACGTCATTGTCGCAGGTGGAACGGGCTCGGGCAAGACGACGCTTCTCAACCTGCTGTCCGGCTTCATCCCGCGCAACGAGCGCATCGTTACCGTTGAGGACGCGGCGGAACTCCGGCTACAGCAGCCGCACGTCGTGAGGCTCGAGGCGCGCCCGCCCAACATCGAGGGCAAGGGCGCGGTGCCGATACGCGACCTCGTCAAGAACTGCCTCAGAATGCGCCCAGACCGCATCATCGTCGGCGAATGCCGCGGCGGCGAGGCGCTCGACATGCTGCAGGCGATGAACACGGGCCACGACGGGTCTCTAACGACGGTGCACGCCAACTCCCCGCGCGACGTCATCTCGAGACTCGAGACGATGGTGCTTATGAGCGGCATGGACCTGCCGTCGCGCGCCATCCGCGAGCAGATTGCAAGCGCGGTCGACATCATCATCCACGAGTCGCGCATGAGCGACGGCACGCGCAAGGTGACGGCAATCACCGAGGTGACCGGGCTCGAGGGCAACCAGATCGTCATGCAGGACATATTCTCCTTCGAGCAGACGGGCATCGACTCCCACGGGCGCATCATCGGCGCGATGAAGGCGACGGGCGCGATCCCGACCTGGATCGACCAGGTCAAGAGCAGGGGGATCGCCGTGGACATGCGCATGTTCCAGGAGAAATGAGGGCGGACTGGATGCTGGCATGGGTCATAACGGCGCTATTTGCGTTCTCCCTCGCGGGAGTGGCGTGGTATTTCGTGTCCGGCGTCAAGATCAAGGCGGGCTGGCAGAACGGCCAGTCGCCGCTCGCCCGCTTCCTTGACGAAAGGCGCCGCGCCAAGTTCAACGCACAGCTGCCCGAGGCGCTGGCGACGATGTCTAACGCGCTCAGGGCGGGATTCTCGATCTCGCAGGCGTTCGACTCGGTCGTGGAGCAGGGCGACGCGCCCATGAGCGAGGAGTTCGCGATTCTGCAGCAGCAGCTAAAGGTCGGCATGAGCTTCGACGCGGCGCTCGAGTCGCTTTCGCAGCGTGTGGGGTCCGACGACCTGACGCTCGTAACGACGGCAATCCTCATCTCGCGCAAGACCGGCGGCAACGTGACGGAGATATTCGATAAGATATCCGAGACGATACGCGGCCGCATGCGCATCGAGCGCAAGGTCAAGTCGCTTACCGCGCAGGGAAGGCTGCAGGGCATAATCGTGTCGCTGATGCCGATATTCCTCGGCGTCATCATGACTATCATCCGTCCGGGGCTCATGATGCCGTTCCTCATGAGCGTCTCCGGCCTGATGTGCATTGCGGGCATGGTCGCGCTCGTCTCCGTCGGATGGCTCATGATCCGCAAGATCATCAAGATCGACGTTTGAGTCGCCTTGCCACTTCCTGCAATGCCGGACAATGAAATGAAACATCGGATATTTTCGGTTTTCGTGGCGCTGACTGCGTGCACGGCGGCTGTTGCCGATCCAGCTGGCAACGGCAAGGGGATGCTTGTTCTGCAGGTCGGGAGCGACTGGTGCGTAAGCGGCGAGGACGTCCGCAAGGTGTTCGAGAGCGACGCGTTCAAGCGGGCCGTAGGCTCCAAGTACGCGTTCGCCGTGTACGACGACATGGATGCGCCCGATCCCAAGACAGCCGCCGCCAACGCGGCACTCAAGGGTTCTGTCGTGCGCACGAAGCGTTTCCCCGCGCTCACCTGCATATCGCCCCCTCCGGCGCGGTTCTTCGCCCAGATAGAGAACCTGCCGCGCAACGTCACGGCCGAGAAGCTTGCCGCAGCCGTACTGAAGACGGCGAAGACGCGGGAGGATGCGGAAAAGCTCTTTCGCAAGGCCGATTCGCTGCGTGGCAAGAAGCCGGCGGAGGCCGCCGACGCGTATGGCGCGGCGTTCGACATGCTGGAGAGGCAGGTAGGGGAGTTCAATGTAAAGTCGCTGCGCGAAGGCCCGCTTGCCTACGCGAAGGAATGGACCGCGCTTTGCGACATCGATTCCGACGACAGGCTCGGATGGAAGCGCCACTTCACGATGGGATACGGAGTGGAGTTCGTTGCCGACGCAAACAAGTATCGCGAAGACGGCGACTTCAGCTCGGGCGAGGCTTACATAATATCGCTGCGGAACGTGCCGACCAACCATCTTTCCGCCGTGCAGCAGCAGTGCCTCGACATGGCGGAGTATGCGCTTTGGCGCAAGGACGACTCACGCGCGGCCAGGAACACGAAACTTCTGGAGCATGCGTTCGCCCTTGGTCGCGACACGATCTGGGGCCAGTGTGCGATGGGCTACTTGATCCTCGCAGGCCGCAAGATCGACATTAAGCCGATCAAGCGCGTGGAGGTCTTGCAGCGTCCCTCCAGAGGCGGTGCGACGCTTCCGCGCTACCCGCTCGAGTCTCTGCAGCGCCGTCTTGCGCCAGTCACGCCGAAGACGGAATTGACCGAGCAGCGCAAGACGGAGATCGCGCTCGCGGCGGTCCTGCGGCTCATAGGGAGCGGCGGCTGGAACGCGCTTCATTCGCGTCCCGGGGCGCAGCCTTTCATCGACAGGTTCTTCAAGGACCGCAGGTGGATGGAGGATTTCGCATGGAGCGGCCCGTGCAAGGGCGAGGAGTCGATTCTCGCGCTGGAGTCGCTCGTCTTCCAGGACAACGGCAGGTGGATAAAGGGCGACGACGCCGGGCGGCGCTTCGCGACTGCGGTCGCCCTGGAGTATCCCGGCAAGGACGAGGCGTGGCTTGCCGACTTCCTCGCCTCGGTACGCGAGACGGCTGAGGCGGGGCGGCTCCACAAGCGCGCGCTGTCGCAGCCCGTCTGGCAGTGGCGCTTTGCCGTGCACCAGGGGCAGAGGACTGCCGACGTCGACGACGCGCCGCGCCAGCAGAGGTTCCTCTCCAAGTACGTCAACGTGCCGGAGCGCGAGTATGGAGGCATGTGCTGGATGGTGCCGTACAGGACTTACAACTGCTTCGGCGACAGCGTGCAGGGCCCCCTCTACTACGAATCGTGGGCGTCGGCCGGAGAGTGGCCGAGACGGCGCTACTCGCCGATCATAGGCGGCGTGTGCGGCGAGATATCGAAGTTCGGCTCTGCGTGCAGCAACGTGCACGGGCTCCCCAGCTGTACCGTCGGCCAGCCCGGCCACTGCGCATACACTAGGCGCCGCATCGACGGCAAGTGGGAGATAAACTATTCTGTCGCGTACCCGACGCGCACGCACGTTTCGTTCTGGGAGAGTCCCCTCTGGACGTACGTGCAGGCGCTTGAGGGCACGTTCGAGGGTGATCGCGAGACGCGCCTGAATGCAGACAGGATGATCGAGCTTGCGCACGTCGCGGAGGCGCGCAAGGCGCAGGCGAAGGAGATAGAGGCGTTCTACCGCCAGGCGTGCCGCTCGTGGCGCAGCCACTACAACGCCTGGCACGAATACGGCCAGTGGGTTGCACGCTCTGGGGCGTCTCTCGACACAATGAGGGTATGGGTGCGCGGCTGCGCGCGCGGCATGCGCACGAGCCGCCAGCCGCTGTGGGACTTCTTGACGCCCTATTTTGCACGCGTCGCGAAGGAGAAGGGCGCTAAGGCCCTGGCCGATGCAATCGTCGAGTTCGCCCCGCTTCTCAGGCAAGACGACACGAAGCTCCAGGAGGAGGCCAACTTCAAGGGCGTGCTCAAGGAGTGGACGGAGCCGCTTTCGGGCGACAGGCAGCTGCTGGTGCCGGTTCTCAAGGCACTGCTTGCCGCGCAGTACGGGACGCGCGACTTCTTTTCGCAGACGTTGGGCTGGGGCGGGGACGCGATGATGACGGGCGACGCCGGCATGGCGGAGTTCTTCAAGGCGCTGGAGGAGGTGGTTGCCGAGAAGTCTTCCGGAGGGTCTAAGGCAAAACTCGACTTCTCGCCACTCATTCTCTCCGCGTCTAAGGCGGGCAATCTGACGGCATTCAGGCAGCTCGCGCAGCTGCAGGACAGGCTTGAGCCAGTGGCGCGCTCCGGGAAGTCGTATCCTGCTTCGGACTTCGGCGGGGAGCTGCTTTCATCGGGCGGGATGCTCATGACGTCGTCGACGAGCGCGTGGGACGTCCCCTCGCGCTATGCGCGATGCATAGACGCGACGCCGATTGCGGAGAACGGGTTCCACACCGACAGGGAGAAGTCCCCCTGGGCGGTGGTCGTTCTGCCGGGGCCCGCGGACGTGAGCGGTATTTTCGTTGAGAACAATGCGGGCGGCAACGCCGCGCGGCAGGTTCCGCTGGAGATACAGGTTTCGGAAAGCGGAGACGACTGGCAGACCGTGCTGCGCGACGACGAGGTGCGCGCGACGTACAGGGTCAACCTGCGGGCGAGACCCGTCCGCTGCCGCAAGGTGCGCGTCCGCCGCGCGCCTGACGAGAAGGAGGAGGTCTTCCACCTCGGGAAGATCCTCGT
>Ga0310690_10007212_pt1 | contig 14392 bp, 8 predicted proteins | sample AusTroGonzalo_MG_2_FD_207661 | JGI IMG/M metagenome (GOLD analysis project Ga0310690, IMG submission 207661) | Bovine rumen microbial communities from tropical cattle in Woodstock, Queensland, Australia - Gonzalo_04 (v2) (version 2) | ecosystem: Host-associated > Mammals > Digestive system >...
GTACCGCAACGGTTAACAGCGTGGATAACAATGTCTTTGTCATTGACGAAGCCCTGGGCCTGTCCGAAAACCTCATCTTCAACAACAACGGCGGCGGTACCCAGCTGGGAGACTATGCCCTCAAGTTTGAAAAGAATGCCTATTACCTGGCCGTAACGGCCACCGGTGTATCTGTGTTCTAGTTTTTCTCGGGCCGGAGCCCCTGACCGGACTCCGGCCTGCCAACCAAACCATACCGATATGAAAAGATTCAACTGGATACTCACCACCCTGGCCGTCCTGGTGGTATTTGCCTGCAGCAAGCCCATGGAGGCCAAAATCATCCCTTCCGGGGAAGGGGACGGCGGCGGAACGGTCACTCCCCCCGCCGGCAGCTATGCCAAGGAACTCCTGTCGATGCCCGCCACGGCCCGCGACAACTGGCAGATTTACCAGGTGAACCCCAAGTTATATGGCAACAGCGGCGCCTTTGGCAAGATCCAGGCCCGCCTGGACGACATCAAAGCCCTGGGAACAGAGGTCCTGTACCTGATGCCCATCTATGCCGAAGGGAAGGAAAAGGCCATCGGATCGCCTTACTGCATCAAGAATTTCAAGGAAGTGAACAGCATGTACGGCACCCTGGACGAACTGAAGGCTTTGGTAAAAGCCGCCCAGGACAAGGGAATGAAGGTGATGTTCGACTGGGTAGCCAACCACACCTCCTGGGACAACGTCTGGATTACGGAGCACCCGGAATGGTACGAGCACAGGGCCGACGGAAGCATCGCCTGGCCCACCAAGGATGGCGAATGGAAGGACGTGGCCCAGTTGGATTACAGCCAAAAAGTACTCTGGGAGGCCATGGAAGACGCACTGGAGTACTGGGTAAAGGAAGTAGGCATCGACGGTTACCGCTGCGACTACGCACACGGTGTCCGCGACGACTTTTGGAAAGAAGCCATCGGCAGGCTGAAGGAATTGAAAACGGGTTTTCTCATGTTGGCCGAATCGGATTTTGAACGGATGTTTGACGATGGCTTCGATATCATCTTCGACCGCGCCATGAAGCGTCAGATGATTTCGCTGGTGGGCGGCGGCGCCCTGTCCAACTTTGCCAATTGGTACAAGGGAGACCAGGACAAAGCCCCGGCACCCAAGACTAAGCTGTACTTTATCACCAACCACGACGACGCCACCACCGACACCCCGTCCAAGCAGTTCAAGAGCCTGGATGGCAGCCTGGCCGCTTATGTGCTGATGGCCGGCCTCAACGGCTCTGCCATGATTTACGGCTGCCAGGAAGCCGGCAATGACAAAACCATCAACTTCTTTAATACACAGACATTTAACTGGAACGCCATGCCGGAGTTCACCCAGAAATACCAGCAGGCTATGCAGGCCTTGGCCAAGCTGGACCGCAGCGGCGCCTGCAAACTGTATGAGAGCGGCCGCGTGCTGTTTGTGTACTTTGAAAACGGAGGCCTTCTGGCCGTCAATGTAAGCGGGAACGAGGTAGACGCCAACTTCCCCGAACCGGTTTCGGGCAAGAAAGGGATTCCCACCTCTCAGAAATTCGGAGCCTATCAATTCCAAATCTGGAAATAATTATGAACGCCATCTCCAAAAAAATCGTAGCTTTGGTGTGCGGAATCCTATTTTCCGTTTCAGCCATGAATGCACAGAAAATCATTCAGCACGTAGAGCCTCTGAGCTGGTGGACGGGGATGAACACCGAACTTCAGTTGCTGGTCCACGGACAGGATATCGGCCAGGCCGATGTATCCCTGGAAGGTGCCGCCGGCGTCTATATCAAGGCCGTCCACAAGGCCGACAGCCCCAATTACGTATTCATCGACCTGCAGATAGACGCTGCCGCCAAACCGGGAACTTATACTTTCGTCTTCAAGAAGGACGGCGTCACGGTGCGCTATCCCTATCAGATTGACGCACGGGAAAAAGGATCGGCCCAAAGGGAGAGTTATACCACCGCCGACCTTATCTACCTCATTGTTCCGGACCGCTTTGCCGACGGAGACCCTTCCATCGATTCCACCCCGGACACGGCCGAGAAAGCCAACCGGGAGCAGCCCATGGGCCGCCATGGTGGTGATATCCAGGGCATTATCGACCACCTGGATTACATTGCCGACCTGGGCGCCACCGCCCTCTGGAGCACTCCGCTGCTGGGAGACAACGCCCGCCACGGGTCCTATCACGGTTACGCCTGCAGCGATTATTACCACATCGATCCCCGTTACGGCACCAACGAGAAATACCGTGAACTGGTGAGCGCCGCCCACGCCAAGGGCATCAAGATAGTGATGGACGTGGTTACCAACCACGCCAGTACGGAGCACTGGTGGATGAAAGACCTGCCTTTCAAGGACTGGATCCATGTGAACGACCCTTATATCAACTCCAACCACACCATGAGCCTGGCTCTGGATCCCAATGCCTCCAAGGCCGACCTGGCCGTCATGGAAGAGGGCTGGTTCTCCCGCGGCATGCCGGACATGAACCTGGATAACCCCTACATGCTCAAGTACTTCCAGCAATGGGCCGTGTGGTGGATCGAGTATTCCGGACTGGACGGTTTCCGCGTGGACACCTGGTTCTACAACGAGAAAGTGCCCATGTCCCAATGGGCCAAGGCCGTCACCGACGAATATCCCAAGTTCAACATCGTGGGAGAAAACTGGAACGCCAACCCGGACTACTGCGCCTACTGGCAAAAGGACAACCCCAACAACGACGGTTTCAACTCCTATCTGCCCAGTATCATGGATTTCCCGCTGCAGGGAGCCATCTCCCAGGCACTGTCGGCCCCCATTCCCTCCGAAGGACAGACACCCCAGGGCCGTGGTCGTCGCGGGGCCGATATTTCGGCCGTGTACAATGCCCTGTCGCATGATTTCATCTATCATGACCTCAGCCATATGCTCATCTTCCTGTCCAACCACGACATCGCCCGTATCGGCGACACCTTTGGACAGGACCCCCGCCGCATGAAGATAGCTTTCACGCTGCTGGCCACCCTGCGGGGTATTCCCCAGTTCTTCTACGGCGATGAAATGATGTTCACCATCGGCAATCCGCGCCGCGATGACGGTCGCCTCCGTATGGATTTCCCCGGCGGCTGGGCGGGTGACAAAGTGAACCTGTTCACCGAAGAAGGGCGCGTGAAGGCATCGGCCACCAAAGAATGGGCCCATGCCAAGGATTTGCACGACTATGCCCGCACGCTGTTCCAGTGGCGTAAGGGCAAAGAGGTGATCCATTCCGGAAAGACGTTGCATTTCCTTCCCCAGGATAATACTTATGGCTATTTCCGTTATAACGACAAGGAAGTGGTCTTTGTGTTCATCAACAACTCCCCGCAGGAGCAGAAAGTCCCCTGGACGCGCTTCAAGGAGATTTCCGCAGGACTGGGGTCCGGGAAAGACGTCCTCACCGGGGAAGCCGTCACCGTCTCGGACGATACGGTTGTGCCCGCCTTGAGTACGCTGGTTATCGAATTTAATGCTTCCAATGTTCATTAGTGTGTAGTTTTGACATTGGCAGAAGGGGGGTGAGTGTTGGTTTTCACCTCCCTTTTTTATCTTTGTAATAGAAAAACACTCCTATGAAACTCCGTTTCCCACTCATTTCCCTGCTGCTGCTCTTGAGTCTCCAGGCCCTGGCAGTGGAGGTCCGGCGGATGGATCCGCCGTTCTGGTACACCGGCATGAAGAACCATGAGGTTCAGATTATGTTCTACGGCCCCGGCGTTTCCAGAGCAGATGTAAACCTGGAACCTTACACCGGTGTACACCTGAAAGAGGTGGCTACCGTGCAGAACCCGAATTACCTCTTTGTGTACCTGGAGGTTGCGCCCGATGCACAGCCCGGTACGCTGCAGTTTGTCTTCCAGGAAGGGCGGAAGAAGACGAAACAGGCCTTCGAACTGCTGGCGCGCAACGCCAAGACCGGAGCCCAGGGTTTTACATCGGCCGATGTCCTCTACCTCATTATGCCGGACCGTTTTGCCAACGGCAATCCCGGCAATGACGTGCTGGGAGAATGGGGCGTGAACCGCGGCAACGGCGGCGGACACCACGGAGGAGACCTCCAGGGCATCCGGGACCATCTGGATTATCTGGACCGGCTGGGCGTAACGGCCATCTGGCTCAATCCCGTTCAGTTCAACAAGGGCAACGCCTCCCACGGCTACGCCATCTCCGATTATTATATGGTAGACCCCCGCCTGGGCAGCAACGAGGAGTATTGCGACTTTATTGACGCCGCCCACGGAAAAGGCCTCAAGGTGGTGATGGATATGATTTTCAACCACTGCGGCAGTTCCCACTGGTGGATGGAAGACATCCCCGACTCCAACTGGTTCAACCAGAACGATGTAGCTAGAAAGGTTGGCGAAATGGCCCGGCAGCCCCGTCCGCAGTCACAGCCCGGACAGCGCGGCGGATGGCGCAGGATAGAAGGCTTGCAAACCACCACGCACTACAAATGGGCCCTGATGGACCCGCATGCACCGCAAAGCGAAAAAGACGTCCTGGTGGACGGCTGGTTCTCCGGCGGTATGCCGGACCTGAACCAGCGGAACCGCCACCTGGCCACCTACTTGATTCAGAACAGCGTCTGGTGGATAGAATATGCCCGCATCGACGGCATCCGGATGGACACTTATCCCTATGCCGATTACGACTTTATGGTGCGCTGGTGCAAGGAAATCGAAGACGAATACCCGAATTTCAACATCGTGGGCGAAGGGTGGTATCCCCGTAATTCGGCTGCCGGCTGGTGGCAGGGAGGATCGGCCCTGAATGCCTCCGATTCCCACCTGAAGACCGTGATGGACTTCGACCTCACCTTCACGGCCAAAGAGGAGATACTAAAGGAAAGCAACACTTCCGAGGGCTCTGAAGCCGGTCTGTTCAAGCTGTACGAGTGCATCGCGCAAGACTTCCTGATTCCGGATCCGTCCTATGTGCTCACTTTCCTGGACAACCACGATATCGCCCGCTTCATGGAGCCGGGCGAACCCGCCTGGAAACTCAAGCAAGGCCTGGCTTTCCTGCTCACCACCCGCGGCATCCCGCAGATCTACTACGGAACGGAGATCGCGATGGGTGGCCGGGATGCCCTGCGGGCCGATTTCCCGGGCGGCTGGGCCGAAGACCCTCGCAGCGCCTTCACCCCGGAAGGACGTACGGAATACGAGAACGAATGCTGGGACTTTGCCAGCAAACTGCTGAACTGGCGTCGAACCTCGGGCCCCGTTGCCAACGGCAAACTCGTCCACTATACGCCGGATAACGCCACCAAGTGCTATGTCTATGCCCGCACCGACAGTCAAAACACCGTGCTGGTCATCCTCAACGGAAGTGACAAGGAACAGACGGTTCCCATGGAGCGTTTCCGGGAGGTGACGCGGAATTATAACATCGGCCGGGACGCCGTTACGGGGGAAGTCGTAGACATCACCCGTCCGGTAAGAATCTCACCCAGAGGCGTTTATGTGCTGGATTTGGCTGTTTCTTTCCCGGAATACGCCGTCTTTGACGAAGGTCTCATTGACAAGATTGAGGCCCAGGGCTGGCTGGCCGAAATCCTGAAAAGGCAGCGGGACGGGCTCACCGGCCACCCCGAGGCTATGGCCTACCCCTATAATTCCGTGCTCTGGGCCGGAGAGTTGAAGCGGGATTCCGAAAACCGCGGGGCCGACTGGTGGAGGTTCGAGCAGACTGCCTATTATTTGGACGGGCTCACCCGGCTGGGATATCTGCTGGAAGATGAAAAACTGCTGAAAGTATGGCAGGAAAATCTAGAATATGTGCTGGCCCATCCCCTTCCCTTCAAGGCGGGGCTGACGCCTGAAGAACTGGCAGCCCGTGAAGCCGGGCGCCCCCAACGGAACTTCTCCAATGAAGTATCAGCCGATCCCCGGGCCCGGGAACGGGCCGCCCGCATGCAGGAGCGTCGGGCCCGCGAGCAGCGCATTGCCGCAACGGATCGGCCAGAAGGCCGTCTGGGACCCGAAACCGGTTCCATGGCCTGGCCCTGGGCCGTTTTCTTCCGTGCTGTCAAGGCCTATTATGAAGCAACGGGAGATCCCCGGATTCCTGCCGCGCTGGAAAAGAATTACCTCTCTTATTCTGTGGAGGAACTGGGCATGAACCGCTTTGTGGTGAATGTGGAAGGCATGCTCTGGACCTATTCCCTCACGGGAAACCAGGCCCTTCTGGACCGCGCCGTCGCCGCCTGGGAGGAAGGGGCTTCGGAACTCACCCAGGCCAACGCCCTGGATGAAAGCGAATTCCACATGCACGGCGTCACGATGAATGAACTCCTCAAGATTCCCCTGTTGCTGTACGAGTACACCGGACAACAGCGGTATCTGGACGCCGCCCTGCACGCCATGGCCAAGATGGAAGGACCCAATATGCTGGTGGACGGCGTGAATTCCTCCTCCGAGGCACTGGCCGGGAACGACGCCCTGGCCAGTCACGAAACCTGCGATGTGAGCGACTATACCTGGACCGTCGGCTATTACCTGATGGCCACCGGTGACGCCGCCTGGGCCGACCGCATCGAGAACGCTATCTTCAATGCGGGGCTGGGCTCCATCACCAAGGATTTCCGCAGCATGCAGTACTTTTCCTGTCCCAACCAGGTAATCGCGACGGGCAATTCCAACCACAACCAGTTCAAGCACGGTCTCACCTGGATGGCTTTCCGGCCCATCCACGAGACGGAATGCTGTATCGGCAACCTGCACCGCTATATGCCCAATTATGTGGCCAGGATGTGGCTCAAGGGTGCCGGCGGACATCCCGTTGCAGCCCTCTACGGCCCTTCGTCCGTGGAGTATGACCTGGGCGACGGTCTGAAAGTCCGTATCCTGGAAGAGACAAACTATCCCTTTGAGGAACAAGTCCGCTTTACGTTCCGCTTCTACCGGAACGGGGCCGAGGTAAGCGAGAATGTACCCATGGATTTCACCTACCGCATTCCTGGCTGGTGTGCGGAAGGGGTACCGGGTTTCCACACCGTTTCCCGCAACTGGAAAAGCGGCGAAAGCTTCACTGTCCAGCTGCCTATGCAGATAGAGGCCGTGGAGACCCCCGGCGGCGGTCTTTCCCTGCGCCGGGGCCCCGTGCTGTATGCCTATGCCGTCCCGGCCGATGTTAAGGAAGATACGGCCATCTACGATAACCTGGCCGGGAAAGTATCGGCCAACCCGGGGTTCAAGAGCTGGTCCATGACGCCCGCCGGGGCTTGGAACTATGCACTGGTAGAAAACCGGTTGAAGGATGTCAAAGTGGTGAAAACCAAAGCCGATGGCTTCCCCTTCGACCCTGGAAACGCTCCCCTGAAGTTGCGGGTGCCCGTAGTAAAGGTGAGCGGCTGGTCTTTGGAAGAGGGCCGATACACCCCTCCGCTTCCCAAGACCGTAACTCCGGAAAGCAAGAAAGTCAGTTATATAGAGCTGGTCCCTTATGGCAGCACCACCCTCAGACTCTCCATTTTCCCGAAATATTAACATATTATGCGTAAATTATTCCTCATAAGCGTTTTTGTTGCGGCCGCCATCCCGGCTTTCGCCGCAAACAACCCCGTAGCTAACCCCAAAGCACAGGTCGTTGAGGGCAATGCCCGTTTCACCGTGCTCACCGACCGCCTCCTGCGCCTGGAATGGGCGGCCGACGGCCAGTTTGAGGACCATGCTACCCTGGCCATCGTGAACAGGGAGCTGCCCGTTCCCTCTTTCACCGTTTCCCGCACCGGCGGCAAGGTGGTCATCAAGACCAAGGCCCTCACCCTACAGTACCATTCCTCAGAGGGCCCTTTATCGGCCGACAATCTCTCCGTCTCCTTCAAACTGAACGGCAAAACCGTGAAATGGCATCCCGGCCAGGAAGACAGCGGCAACCTGATGGGTACCGCCCGCACGCTGGACGGCTGTCAGGGGCCGGACAAGATCAATTACAACGACCCCATGGAGAAGGGTATCCTGTCCCGCGACGGCTGGGCCGTGGTAGATGAAAGCAACCGCCACATCTTTGTGGCCGACGACAGCGACTGGGGCGAATGGGTGGCCCTGAGGCCCGAGGGGGAACGGCAGGACCTGTACCTCTTTGCCTATGGCCACGACTATAAGGCAGCCCTGGCCGACTATGCCAAAGTGGCCGGCAGCATTCCCATGCCCCCGAAATTCGTCTTCGGCTACTGGTGGAGCCGCTACTGGGCCTATACCGACCAGGAATTCATCGCCCTGGGGCGGGAGTTCCGTGAAAGGGAACTGCCCATTGACGTCATGGTGATTGACATGGACTGGCACGAAACGTGGCGGGGCGCCGCCCGTCGTCAGCGCCGGGACGAGTTCGGCCAGAGTATCGGTTGGACCGGCTATACCTGGAACCGGGATCTGATCGAGGACCCCGAGGGTTTCCTGAACCAGGTCCACAGCATGCAGCTGAAGACTTCCCTCAACCTGCACCCGGCTTCCGGTATCGTGGTGAGGGAACAGGTATATCCGGAATTTGTGAAAGACTACCTCTCCCGAACCGACGACTATGACGGCCCCCGCGGATATGTAAAACGGGACGGCTATCACGCCAGCGTGCCTTTCCGTATGGACCAGCGCGCCTGGGCCGATGCATACTTCAACTCCGTGCTGCACCCGCTGGAGAAACAGGGCGTAGACTTCTGGTGGCTGGACTGGCAGCAGTGGAAAGAAAGCAAGTATGTGCCGGGCCTGAGCAATACTTTCTGGCTCAACCATACTTTCTTCCATGACAAAGTGCGCCGTTTCCGGGGTGTGGCGGCCGAAGAAGCCGAGCGTCCGCTCATCTACCATCGCTGGGGCGGTCTGGGAAGCCACCGTTACCAGTTGGGCTTCTCCGGAGATACCTTCATCAAGTGGGAAGTGCTGGGATATCTGCCGGAGTTCACCGCCACGGCTTCCAACGTGCTTTACGGCTACTGGGGCCACGACCTGGGCGGCCACATGCAGCGCGAAGACAATCCTACGGATCCCGAACTCTTCACCCGCTGGCTGCAGTACGGCGTGTTCTCCCCTATTTTCAAGACGCACAGCACGTCATCGGCCATTCTGGAACGCCGCATCTGGATGTTCCCGGAGCACTACCAGTATATGAAAGAGGCCCTGGAACTGCGATACGCCCTTACACCTTATATATATGATATGGCCCGTCAGGCCTATGAGACAGGGGTTTCCCTTTGCCGGCCGCTGTACTATGAGTATCCGGAAAAAGCCGAAGCCTACGCGTGGAAGCAGGAGTACTTCTTCGGGGACAACATCCTGGCCGCCACCGTGTGCGAACCTGTAGGGGCCGATGGTCTGGCCCACCGCGACGTATGGCTCCCTGCCGGCACCGACTGGTACGACATGGCCCATCACCAGATTCTGAAAGGCGGTACCGTACAGAAACTCAGCTACTCTATCGACCAGAACTGCTGGTTCGTGAAGGCCGGCGCCATCATTCCGCTGGCCGCGGAAGGCATCCAGCACCTGCAGTCCATTTCCGACGAACTGCGCATCTTCATTGCTCCCGGCAAGGGTCGCAGCAGTTATGTGCATTATGAAGACGACGGTGTTTCCCAGGCCTATCCCTCGCAGTATACCACCACCCGTATTGTGAAAAACGCCTCCGGAAATGGCGTGACGGTGGAGATCGGCCCGGCCGAGGGCGGCTACAAGGGAATGCCCGCCATGCGGAAGCTGTCCCTGGTCCTGGGTGGTGCATCCCGTTGCCCCAAAGCCACGCTCAACGGCCAGCCGCTGGAATGCCAGTACAACGCCGCCACCCGCGAAGCCAGCGTCTACCTCCCCGCCTCTTCGGCCCATGAAGCCCAAAAGGTAGTTGTCGCTTTTTAGTAAGTGATTGATTTATAATACTGTTTTGAAATTTCTTGATCCCGTTTGGTATCAAGAAATTTTCTTTTATAGTTGATTATCAACCATTTAGAGCACTATCGCAATAAGTTGGTAAGAGCCACGAAGTCCTCCACGGAAAGTTTTTCGGGGCGTTGGGAGAAGACCGGCTGGGCCAGGAAGGCCGATAGTTGCTCCTGCGTCCAGCCTTCGCGGGACGCTTTGGCGGCAGCCAGGGGTTTGAGGGGGTTGCGCATCATCTTGCGGCGCTGGCCGAAGGCCGTTTTCACCACGGTCTTGAAAAGGGCTTCGTCGCAGCCCAGCGAGGTGCGGCCGTTGCGGGTGAGGCGGATGACGGCGCTCTCTACCTTGGGCGGGGGCGCGAAGCATCCGGAGCCCACGGTGAACAGATACTCAATGTCGTACCAGGCCTGGAGCAACACGGAAAGGATGCCGTAGGTTTTGCTGCCGGGCTTTTCGGCAATGCGCTCGGCCACTTCCTTCTGCACCATGCCCACTACCTCCGGGATGCTGTCCTTGTAGTCCAGCACCTTGAAGAAGATCTGGGAAGAGATATTGTAAGGGAAATTGCCGATGATGGCGAACTTCTCCGGGAAGATCTTCTCCAGTTTGAGCTGGAGGAAGTCGCCTTCCATCAGCCGGCCCTGCATGCCATGGAAATGCGTGAGGAGGTATTCCACGCTCTCGGAATCAATCTCGATGAGCCGAAGGTCAATATCCTCCCGTTCCAGCAGATACTGGGTAAGCACCCCCATGCCGGGGCCTACTTCCAGGGTGGGTATGGGATGCCCCGTCGGGGCCGGGCATGTCGATCCCAATGCATCCACAATGGCCCGGGCCACCTTCTGGTCCGTGAGGAAATGCTGGCCCAAGGCCTTTTTCGCGCGAACTTCTGTCATAATTGCAAAGATACTCAAATATTTTATTACCTTTGCACCATAAATAGTGCATTCATTAACCCATTAAATACTTTCAACCATGAAAAAATTATTGGCAATTCTGGCTGCCACCGTGGCTGTGGCCCTGAGTTTCGTATCCTGCAACAAGAATGGTCTCGGCCCCGACGGTACCCTCAACGGCACCACCTGGGTGGCTTCCCAGTCCTACAGCGAGAGTGGTATAACCTTCTCTGTCAGCGTCAGCCTGAGCTTCACCAAGTCCGATTTTACCCTGACTGGTACCGCTACCGGCTCCTATCAAGGACAGACTCACACCGAAACGATGACCTCCACCGGCTCCTACAGCGTTTCCGGATCCACCGTCACTTTGACTTCCAAGGACCCCGATACCATGGGCGAGAAAGTTAGCGGAACCATCAGCGGAAACAAGATGACCTTTGTCGGCAAAGACTTTGGTCTTGACGGTGGCAACGAGCTGGTCTTCACCAAGAAATAAGCTTCGGCCATTTGTGATTTCAGCCCTGCTCCCTTTCCGGAGCGGGGCTTTTTCATTGGCTTTCGGCAAAAAATCTTTATCTTTGTAGGTTAGATAATAACCTACACTCGAAATATGTACAGAACACACACTTGCGGGGAACTCCGCATTGAGAACAAGGGACAGCGCGTGACGCTGGCCGGATGGGTACAGAAAGCCCGCAAATTGGGCGGCATGACATTCGTGGACCTGCGGGACCGCTATGGCATCACCCAGCTGGTTGTGGAGGCCGATGCCCCCGCAGAACTGGTGGAAATAGCCACCTCCCTGGGCCGTGAATTCGTGATCCAGGCTACCGGAGAAGTCGTGGAACGTCAAGCGAGGAACATTAAAATCCCCACTGGAGACATTGAGATCAAGCTTGAGGCCATCCAAATCCTGAACAAGAGCGTCACGCCACCTTTCACCATCGAGGAAGAAAGCGACGGCGGTGAAGACCTGCGCGCCAAGTACCGTTACCTGGATTTGCGCCGCGGCCCGCTGCAGCGCGCCCTGGCCCTTCGGCACAAGGTGGCCCACGAGTGCCGCAATTACCTGGACAGCCTGGGCTTCATGGAAATTGAAACCCCGTACCTCATCAAGAGCACCCCGGAAGGCGCCCGCGACTTCGTGGTTCCGTCCCGCATGAACCCCGGCCAGTTCTACGCCCTGCCTCAGAGCCCCCAGACCTTCAAGCAGCTGCTGATGGTAGCCGGTTATGACCGCTACTTCCAGATTGTGCGCTGCTTCCGAGACGAAGACCTGCGCGCCGACCGCCAGCCGGAATTCACCCAGATTGACTGTGAAATGTCCTTCGTGCAGCAGGAAGACGTCCTCAACACCTTCGAGGGCATGATGCGCACCCTGTTCAAAAACGTCCTGGGCGTGGAAATCCCCAACCCGCTCCCCCGGATGACCTGGTACGACGCCATGGACAACTACGGCTCCGACAAGCCGGATGTGCGCTTTGGCATGACCATCCACGAAATCACCGACGTGGCCAAGGGCAAAGGCTTCTCCGTGCTGGATGATGCCGCCTACATCGGCGCCATCTGCGTGCCCGGCGCCGCCGAATATACCCGCAAGCAGATTGACGAGCTCACCGAATGGGTAAAACGCCCGCAGGTGGGTGCCAAGGGCCTCATCAACATCCGCGTGAATGCCGATGGTTCCTTCAAGAGCTCCATCGACAAGTTCTACGCCCCCGAAGACCTGGCCAAGATAGCCGCAGCCGCCGAGGCCAAGGCCGGAGACCTCATCCTGGTAATGTCCGGCGCCAACAAGCGCAAGGTGCAGACCATGCTGGGCGTCCTGCGTCTGGAGATGGGCGGCCGCCTGGGCTATCGCGACCCCAAGGTCTTCGCTCCCCTGTGGATCGTGGACTTCCCGCTGCTGGAGTGGGACGACGAAACCCAGCGTTTCTATGCCATGCACCATCCCTTCACCGCTCCCAAGCCGGAGCACGAGGCCTGGTTCTACAGCAACAAGAAGGAAGACCTGGAGCGCGTCTGCGCCAACGCCTATGACTTTGTGCTCAACGGCAACGAGCTGGGCGGCGGCTCTATCCGTATCCACAACGCCGACATGCAAAAACGCATGTTCGAAGTATTGGGTATCGGCCCCGAGGAAGCCGAATACAAGTTTGGCTTCATCATCAACGCCTTCAAGTTCGGCGCCCCGCCGCACGGTGGCCTCGCCTTCGGCTTCGACCGCGTGTGCGCCCTCATGGGCGGCCAGGACACCATCCGGGACTACATCGCCTTCCCCAAGAACAACCAGGGCCGCGACGTGATGATTGACTCCCCGTCCCAGATTGACCAGGAGCAGCTGGACGAACTCCAGATTGCTCTGAACGTAAAAGCCGATTGATAAGCACTCCTGCATACGATTTAAGTGCGCGGAACACCTTTCGGATGAAGGTGTCCTGCGCGCTTTATGTAGAGATTGAGGCCGAAGAGGAATTGCTGTCGCTGGACTGGAAAGCCCTGCCGCAACCGGTAATGGTGCTGGGCGGCGGCTCTAACCTCCTTTTCACCCGGGATTTCCCCGGCACCGTGCTCCACATGGGCATCGGTGGCGGAGAGACTCCCCTCGGAGGAACTCCGTTCGCTTCGCTCACTCCGGCCCCTCCCATTGTCTCCTGCGTCCCCTCCGGGGACTTGTATCCAACGGGCCCCTCCCCCTGCCCGTGTCCGGGGGTGGACACGTCCTCCGAGGGGAGTCTCTCCGTCACCCTGCCCGCTGGCGTCATCTTCGACGAGTTTTGCGCCTGGGCGGCCGTGGAAGGATTGTGGGGACCGGAAAACCTGTCACTGATACCGGGAGAAGTGGGGGCCAGCGCGGTGCAGAATATCGGCGCGTATGGCGTGGAGGCCAAGGACATTATTGCCGATATCCGGGCCTATGACCGCGTGGAAGGCCGTTTTGTACACATCGACCCCGCTACCTGCGGCTATGGCTACCGTACCTCCAAGTTCAAGACCGAATGGAAAGGCCGGTACATCATCACAGCCGTTACCTACCGCCTGTCCAGCGAGCCCAAGCCGGTGCTGGATTACGGCGGCATCCGCAAAGCACTGCCGGAAGGGCCGCTTACTCCGCAGATCATCCGGGACACCATCATCGGCATCCGGAACCAGAAACTGCCGGATCCGGCGGTGACAGGGTCGGCGGGAAGTTTCTTCTGCAACCCGGTCATCAGCCGGGAGCACTTCGCCCGCATTGTGGCCATTGCCCAAAATGACAACGGCCCGGAATACAAGGTGCCGCATTTTGAGGTGGGAGACCAGATCAAAGTGCCCGCCGCATGGATGATCGAGCAGTGCGGCTTCAAGGGCGCCGTCAACGGCGGCGCGCAGGTCTATCCCCGGCAGCCGCTGGTGATTGTAAACGCGTCCGGAGAGGCTTCCCCGGAGGAAATCATCGGCCTGGAGGAGCGCATTATCGATACCATCGCCGGCAAGTACGGCATCACCCTTCACCCCGAAGTTGAACACATTTAACCCCTTCCTTTGCATGAAAAGAACTCTCCTTACCCTTTTGGCCCTTTGCCTGCTGCTCCCGCTGGGTGCCCAGGAGAAT